>Ga0206936_1147_pt2 | contig 17298 bp, 14 predicted proteins | sample Alteio_BWOrgHeat_14_FD_152922 | JGI IMG/M metagenome (GOLD analysis project Ga0206936, IMG submission 152922) | Enriched cells from forest soil in Barre Woods Harvard Forest LTER site, Petersham, Massachusetts, United States -... | ecosystem: Environmental > Terrestrial > Soil > Temperate forest >... | reverse complement strand
TTATTCCTGAAGGATAGGGGCTCAGCATAGGGGCTCAGCTTTGTTCTTGAAGGGTACGGGCTTCAGCCCGTACATAAACACGGCAACACGGTGGGCCTTTCGGCCCCGAGGGAACCATTTTAGCCTCGTCAGCGATCCGAGATTTCTCCGGTTTTCACTCGCCACGCCTCCCGCTCATAAAAAGTATTTTTCCCCAGCCATGGAATAAAAGTGATTTCGGCCCAGTTCTCCCAGTGTGAAGCAAAACATCTGAGGAGCAACCATGAGCCACGATCGCAATCATCCCATTTCTTCTATCGAATCGACCCCACCTACCGCTGAAAATCAATCACCCTCGCCCAATCCCGACGGGATCGACCGCCGCGGCTTTCTCAAATGCATGGCCTGGGCCGGCACCGGCCTGATATGGACCTTCGCCGGAGGGGTCCCGACATCGCACGCCCTCGGCCAGTCGCGCCCCGCTAACAAGCAGGCCGGCTCCGCCGCCGACTTTACCTTCGCCCAGATCAGCGACAGCCACATCGGCTTCAACAAAGCAACTAACGCCGATGTGACGGCAACCCTCCAGGCCGCATTGGACAAGATCAGCGCAGGCCCCGCCAGTCCGGATTTTCTCATCCACACTGGCGATCTCACCCACACCTCCAAATCCGCCGAGCTCGACACCCTCGACCAGCTTCTCAGCGCTTCAAAACGGCAAACCTTCTACGTCCCCGGCGAACACGACACCTCCGTCGACGACGGCAAAATGTATCTCGACCGATATGGCAAAGGGTCCAAAGGGAACGCGCCCATCGTTGTCTTCGCCCATATTCCGCTCTGGGCCATCTACCCCGCTTGGGGCTGGGGAACCTCCGACAGCGAGCAGGCACTCGCGCTGTTGAAGCGCTTCGGCTCAGTCTCCATCCTCAACGGCCATATTCACCAGGTCATGCAGAAGGTCGAGGGCAACGCCAGCTTTCACACGGCGATGTCAACAGCCTTCCCGCAACCGGCGCCGGGCACAGCGCCCTCACCCGGCCCAATGAAAGTGCCCGCAGAGAAGCTTCGCGATGTCTTGGGCGTGACACACGTCAATTTCGTGGCACAACCGCACAGCCTCGCCGTAATCGACTCGTCCCTGTCAGGCGCACAGGTCGAGACCCATGAGGCGCCTGCATCATGAATCGGCCATTAGTTTCACGCACCCTCTTCGCCGGGTTCGCCATCGTATTCACTTTCGGATTTACTTTCGCATTTGTCGCAGCGCTTTTGCTCGCTACGTCGCAATTCACCAGCGAGGCAGCAACCAATGCGGATCCCGTACGCGGCAAGCTGCTCTTCGCGAGGCGTTGCGCCGGCTGCCACGACCTGGATGTCGATGGGGAGGGCCCACATCTGAGAAATGTCTATGGCCGCAAGGCAGGCAACGTCCCCGCGTTCCAGTACTCCGACGCTTTGCGATCTGCGAACATCACGTGGGACGACGCTTCGCTGGAACAGTGGCTCACCAATCCATCAGCACTTGTGCCCAACACCGAGATGGATTTCTACGTACCAAAAGCAGAGGAACGCGCGGACATCATCCGCTTCCTCAGAGTATCCTCAGGTAAATAAGCGCTCGCTCGAATCAGTTCGAAAGGGGCGGAATGGAGCCCGAGTTTTTCGAAATGGTGGCGATGCCACTGTTCGACCAGCTTTATAACTTTGCCCACTGGTTGACCGGCGATCAGGCAGACGCGGAAGATCTGGTGCAGGAGACCTATGCCAAAGCTCTGAAGGGCTTCCGGTCATTTGAGGAAGGCACCAATCTGCGCGCATGGATGTACAAAATTCTGCGCAATACATTCCTCACCTCTCGCAGCGGACTGGCGGCGCAGAACACGTCATCACTCGATGAAGACGATAACTTCGCCGAGGCAGCCGCACACAACGTCACGCCGGAATCGCTCCTGCTGCGCATGGAAAGCATGCAAACGATGATGGATTCCCTGGCCGCTCTGCCCGTCATGTATCGCGAAGTAATTCTCTTATCCGAGGTCGAGGAGCTCTCCTATAGGGAAATCGCGCAGGTGCTGGCCGTGCCCGTCGGGACTGTGATGTCGCGTCTCTCCCGCGCGCGGAAGATGCTCTGTCAGGCATCGCTGGCCAGGCCGGCAATGAGGTCTGAAGATGCAATGTGATCAAAACCCCATTTCGTTGGGCGCCTACCTCGATGGCGAACTGCCGCCCGATCAGGTAGCCGCCCTGAACGAGCACGTCATGAACTGCACGCACTGCGCAGCAGAACTCGCTTCGCTGGCGAACCTGCGCAGAAGCCTGCGTCCAGCCCGTCAGCACTATAAGCCGAGCACAGAATTTCGTCGCAAAATTCAAATGCAAATCGCTCCCCCGACGCGCAAACGCTGGACGTGGTGGCCGGCTTCTGCGGCGGCAGCTGCAATCGCCGCAACGCTGCTCATCGTCCTCGCCTGGACAACATATTCCCGTCGTTCAGGTGCCTTCGCGGAAATCGCCGACCTGCACATCAACGCGCTCGCCAGTACAAATCCTGTCGATGTTGTATCGACCGACCGGCACACCGTGAAGCCCTGGTTCCAGGGAAGAATTCCCTTCTCCTTCAACCTGCCGGAGTTCATGGGCTCTGACTATACGCTTCTAGGAGGCCGTCTGATTTACTTCCATCAGCAGCCCGGCGCACAGTTGATTGTCACCATGCGTCAGCACAAGATCTCCGTGCTGATCTTTCAGGAATCGCCCGGGCTCGACCTTGCATTCTCCGGGCCCGCGACGACGCGCCGCAATTCCTTTTCCATGGAGTCATGGCAGTCGCAGGGACTTCGATTCGTCATCGTCGGCGACGCAGACCCCGCCAGCCTCGACAACCTCGCTCAATCCTTCAAACAGGCCAATCGGTGATCCCATCGCCACGAGACAGCCGCAGATGTGGGATCATAATTCTCGCTGGAGTAACGCATGAACGCCTACATCGCTCTTCTTCGCGCCGTCAATGTCGGCGGCACCGGCAAGCTGCCTATGACAGAACTCAAAGCCATGTGCGAGCAGGCCGGATTCAAGAAGGTCAGGACATACATCGCCAGCGGCAACGTCGTCTTCCAATCCTCCAAAACGGAAGCCCAGGTCAGGAAAGCTCTCGAAGCCGCGCTCGCCGCCTATGCCGGCAAGCCCGTCGGCGTGCACGTTCGCACCGCGGTAGAGATGGCTGCCGTGGCCGCCGCGAATCCATTCCCCGATTTCGCGCCAAACCGCACCGTTGCGATCTTTCTCGATCATCCGCCGCCCGCCGACACCCTCGACACGATCAGCGGTCAGCGCGACGAAGAAGTGCGGCTCGGCGTGCGCGAAGTATACGTGTACTACGGCGGCAGCATGGCCGACTCAAAACTCAAAATACCCTGCGCAAAGACCGGCACCGCCCGCAACATGAACACCGTTGCAAAGCTCGCTGCAATGGCCGCCGCGCTTTAACTGCTCCATAGCGAAAGCAGCCCAGCCTCACCTTGACTGTGCGAGTTCCGCGTAAAAGCGGTCAAGCCGCTCTCCGGAAAAGTCTGGCTCCCATCCGGCATCGCGATCGTGAAGCCGCGCCATCAGTTGGTCTTTAGGAACTCCCGATTTGACCAGCTCCGACCCGCGTGCAATCACTCCATCGATCTTCAACTTGAGAGCCTCCACATCGACTCGGGACACCGTGGGACCATCGCCCGGTATCGCCACCGTAAAATCCAGTTTCAATATCTCCGCCAGAACATGGCTCCATCCCACAAAGCTCCCGCCAGCCGAGAAATCCGGCTCCGGATCCGTCGAATACAAATCCCCCACCGCAACCGCTTTCAGGTCGGGAAAATAAACCACCGTATCGCCGCTGGTACGCGCATTTCCAAAATGCAGCAGATCGACTTCAACCAGCCCGTATTGCAACTTCTGTTCGCGATCGTACGTGAACATTGGGGGCGCCACACGCTGCCCGAAAGATCGCACCAGGTTCTTCGTCACATTCTCCTGCGCCACCACTTGACCACCGCCCGCCAGAAACTTCGCATTGGTGCCGGTATGCGTCTCGTAATGGCTCGTGTTCACCACCGTTCGCACAGGTTGTTCTGCAATGCGCCGTATCTTACGCCGCAGCTCGTCATAGTTGTCGGCCAACTTGCCATCCACTACGATCAATCCGTTTCCGCTCAGGCGAAGAACGGAGTTTCCGCCACCTCCGGTGATCACGTAAAGCCCGGTCTTCACGGTCTCAATCTGGAGCACCCCGGCAGGCTTCGCAGATGCCTGGGGCGGTTGTGGAGCAGTTGGGTCGGGTACACTCAGGCCGCGGCTCACCGGCATTCCCATCGTAAAAAACAATAAAATTGCACACGGCCCCACAGCCCGCGGCTTTCCCTTGAACATCAGTCCTCCAGACAAAATCAATCGGGTCTTCAAAAGAGAAGGGACAGACTCACAACCGCCTCGCAGCGGCTGTAAGTCCGTCCCTGGCTGCTGTTCGCTGCGCCTACAGCCCACCCAGCGAAAATGCGTAAAAGGTGTTGCTCCCTGTAAACCCGGGAATGCCCAGATGGGTGTATCCCGAACCCCAGAAGACCGTCCCGTTCACCACCGTTGCGCCTGCAATCGTAGATGCGCCGGAGTTAAAGCTCCAGAGCGTCTTGCCTGTGGCAGCATCCAGGGCAATCATGTTCGGAGACGTTGGCGATCCGCCCATTGACGGTGCAAACACCACACCCCCGGCCACGGTCATTGGACCGAGATCGATAGCGCCGTTCGGGTCAGCAACCTGCCACAGAATCTTTCCCGTCGCAGGATCAAGCGCCGCCCAGGATCCGCCGCTCCCGGTTGCGGTTGGAATCCCATAGAAGTTGCCGACCGCGACATAGATGCGCAGGCCATCCGTTGCTGATCCCCACTCCATGCCGCCAAGCGAAGAACCAGGCCCTACCTGCGTCTGCCAGATAATGTTGCCCGTATCTGGATCAAACGCCGTATAGATGCCGCTCTTCTGTCCCGCACCGATAATCGTTTTCAGTCCAGTCGGTGAAAGATACGTGATCTCGTTCGGCGCAGAGCCGTAATCGTAATCTGGCCCCGTGGGACTCGGGCAGCCTGGAATACCGTACAAGCATGAAAGGTTGAAGTAATCGCTGCCGTTGGTCACGCCGGGTTGGTTCCAGCTCTGCATCCTCTGTGACCACTTGATCTTGCCAGTGAACATATTAAGGGCAAGAATGGAATCGACATGGTTATCCGGCGACTGGCAGGCTGCCGCTGTGCCTCCGCCTGCAACGCATGAAATATAGTTCGGATCAGTCGGCGTGCTGTAATTGTCGCCGGTCCCGATATAGACCGTACCGCGCAGAATGTCGACCACCGGATTGCTGCCCCAAATGCCCGCTCCGGTATATCCCGGCACAGTCGTGTAGGTCTTCCAGAGGATAGTGCCGTTGAGCGCATTGATCGCCAGCATACTGCCGCGCGCCGGCCCGGCTCCGCCCGGAATGGCTTCCTGTGTCGAAGCCACACCCGCAAAGACCAGGCCCGCGATTACCGTCGGCGAGGTTGTCACCACGGCGTTGGGATCTACCGTCTCGAGCTGCGTCTTCCAGATAAGGTTGCCGGTGGCCGCATTGATCGCCAGCAGCCACGCGCCCTGCTGCGAGCCCAGGTACAGAACTCCGTTCACAACAGCAGGCGTCGTGCGCGAGTAGCTGGGGCTCACCAGCCCGTAATCCGAAAGCTGATGCCCCCAGACCTTCTGTCCAGTCTGTGTATTCACCGCCCACAGATTTCCACCCCAGTCCGGAAAATAGGCCACGCCACCTACAACAGCCGCGCGAGCAGAAACATCTCCGCCGGTCGTAAATTTCCACTTCGGCTTCAGATGGCTCACAGTCAGCGGATTGACCAGCAATTCCAACGGATTGCTTCCGCTATTCGCGATGTTCTGTCCGAACATCGGCCAGTCCAGCTGTGCCTTGGCCTCGGTAGAGAGGAACGGCACCATGGCGATCCCCGCAAGCAGAAGTCCCGCCTTCACCACACGCGTACAACCAGTCCTCCCCAAATTTGACACACCTTTACTTTTTGACGAACTCCATGTCTTGAGTCTCATCCCGTGGATCTCCCTCTCGGTTCTAATGATGGTTGTTGCTGCACTCGGTTCGAATCCGCACACGCCGGCACAAGCGCCTGTTCACACAAGGCCCGGAGGGTGCGATAAAGAAACTTCAGTTAACCCATTGAAAAAACTAATGGAGGGGGCGAACCCAATATTGCATCCGTAGCTTCGGGTAGGCAAGCGAAAATGTGGAATAACTATTTATTTTGTCTGAACACATAGCCTCTTTTAGGAATACCTGGATGCGCACACTGGATCATCGCTTGCCGGGACCTCAACTGAATTGACCCCGAAGCCTTCGCTCCAATATCTTCAGGGCAATCGACCTGCTGGAGCTGACAATGCCTGAGCTCAATCCCTACGCCCGCTTTATCGACTCCCACCCTCTGATGGAGATTCTTGCGGCGACACCTCGCACGCTCGAATCCCTCGCCGACGCCATCGGCCCCGCACGCATCGCCCTGAACCCGGCTCCCGGCAAATGGGCGCCCGCCGAAATCCTCTGTCATCTCGCCGATTGCGAAGTAGCCTTCGGCTTCCGTCTGCGCCAGACCCTCGCGCAGGATCATCACGTTATGCAGCCCTTCGACCAGGACCAGTGGGCCGCGCTCTACCCGCGCATCACCGCGCAACAGGCGCTCGCCGCCTTCTCAGCCATGCGCGAGTGGAATCTCATCCTCATCCGAAACGCGCCCGCGTCCGCAGCCAGCAAGCCTGTCTCTCATCCCGAACGCGGCTCCATGACCTTCTCCACCATTCTCGAAACCATGGCCGGACACGACATCAATCACATGAAGCAGCTGGAAAAGATCGCAGGCTTCGAGTCGCACGGCTAACTTCAAAGCACAAAGCGAGCCTCACCGAAACAGATTCGACTTCGCCAGATCAATCACTTCATCGCCGCGCCCATTCATCACTGCCTTCATGATGTAGAGCCCGAACCCGGTCGCCTGTTTGAACTCAATCGTCGGCGGCAGCGACAGCTCCTGCCGGTTTACGATCACATCCACAAGCGCCGGACCTTCATAAGCAAACGCGCGATGCAACGCATCCGCCACATCTTCAGGCTGCTCCACGCGCAATCCGAGAAATCCGCAAGCGGCAGCGATAGCCCCAAACGAAGGATTCTCCAGCGTCGTTCCAAAATCCAGAAATCCCGCAGCCTTCATCTCCAGCTCAACAAACCCAAGCGCGCTGTTGTTGAAGACGATGATCTTCACCGGCAGCTTCATCTGTCGCAGAGTCAGCAAGTCCCCCAGCAACATCGCGAGTCCGCCGTCACCGGCAAGAGCCACCACCTGGCGGCCTGCATACGCCGCCTGCGCTCCAATCGCCTGCGGCATCGCACTCGCCATCGAACCATGCACAAACGACCCCAGCAGACTGCGCTTTCCGTTCATGCGCAGATACCGTGCAGCCCACACCGTCGGCAGACCCACGTCGCACGTGAACACTGCATCCTCCGCGGCCATTTCATTCACCAGCTTCGTCACATACTGCGGATGAATCGGCGTCTTCCCCGGCTCGCCCACAGCCAGCTCATCTAAGCCCGCCAACGCCTTCTTATAGTGATCCGTTGAAGCATCGAGATGTTTAGAATGTCTCTTCTTTTTCAACATCGGCATTAAAGCCGCGATCGTGTCTTTCACCGTGCCGATCAATCCGAGGTCCACATGCGTGCGCCGCCCGATCTGCTCTCCGCGCACATCTACCTGGATGATCTTTGCCTTCTCCGGAAAGAACTGCGTGTACGGAAAATCCGTGCCCAACATCAACAGCACATCGCAGTTCATCATCGCGTAGTAGCCCGAGCTGAAGCCGAGCAGGCCCGTCATGCCCACGTCGTACGGATTGTCGTACTCGATATACTCCTTGCCCCGCAACGCATGCACAATCGGAGCCTTCAACTGTCCCGCCAGCGCCATCAGTTCCGTGTGCGCTCCCGCACACCCCGCACCACCCAGAATCGTCACCTTGTCCGCATCATTCAACAGCTTTGCCGCTGCCTCAAGATCGCCCTTGCACGCATGAAAGACCGCCGCCGGATCGCACAGCTTCAAAGTGCTCGCGGTCGCTGAGCAATCGCCCAGGAACACATCGCCCGGGACCACGACTACAGCCACACCACGCTTGGCAATCGCTGTTCGCATCGCGATCCCCAGGATGCGCGGCAGATTATTCGGATCGCTCACGAGCTCGCAGAAATAGCTGCAATCCTTGAACAGCATCTCCGGATGCGTCTCCTGAAAATACCCCGTGCCCAGCTCTGCGCTTGGAATCTGCGCAGCAATCGCCAGTACCGGCACGCGGCTGCGATGGCAATCGTAAAGCCCATTGATCAGGTGCATGTTTCCGGGTCCACAGCTCCCTGCGCATACGGTCAGGTCACCCGTCAGATGCGCCTCAGCCCCTGCCGCGAACGCGGCCACTTCCTCATGCCGCACATGCACCCACTGCATCTCCGTATGCTGCCGGATCGCGTCTGTAATTCCGTTAAGCGAATCTCCTGGCAGTCCATACACCCGCTTCACTCCCGAAGCTGCCAGCGTATCTACCATCACTTCCGCAGCACTCTTGGCCATGCCATCCCCTCCACACATCCACTTGAATACCAGTACGATGCCGCCCAGCTCCGAAAGGTCGACATCATCTACCGAATGCTACTCCAGACTTCAAAAAACCTTCGTCAACGGGAACCATTTTTCATCCAGCATTGTCCAAGCATGTAGCAAGTCCCCCTTCTTCCTGGTTCACCAATTCGATTGTTTGCAAGTTGCCGAGGAGCTCCCATGCGCCACGCCATCGCAGTTCTTTGCGTCTTCACAGCCATCTCAACCGCGGCCCAGTCCCAGCCGGCTCTCAAAAGCACAACGTCAAAAGCGCCTGAGGCTGTCACCGCCGCTCATCAGCTTCCTGTTAGACAGGTAGTGCTCTACAAAAATGGCGTTGGCTACTTTGAACATCTCGGCACCGTCAACGGCAATCAGCCGGTCACCGTCGACTTCACTTCTTCGCAGTTGAACGACGTGCTGCAATCGCTCACCGTGCTCGATGACAACGGAGGCCGCATCGGCGGCGTCAACTACAACTCCACCACGCCGCTTGCCCAGCAGCTGCAATCGCTATCGCTCGCTATGACCGACGACCCCAGCTCGACCGAGCTTTTTCAGGCCCTGCGCGGCCAGCGCGTCGAAGTCGTGGGCGCGCCGGGAGGAGTCATCACCGGCCGCCTCATGTCCATCGAATCCAAAAGCGAAACCAAATCCGAAGCAACGCCCAATAGCGACGCGACGGTAGAAAAAACTTACCTGACCGTCGTTGCCACCTCAGGCGCAGTGCGCGTCATCCAGCTCACCCCAGCGCTCAGCGTTCGCCCGCTCGACGCCAACCTGCAGAGTCAGCTCGACCGCTATCTCTCGCTGCTCAGCTCCGCTCACGCCACCGGCCTGCGCCATCTCACCCTCGACGCGCTCGGCCAGGGAACACGCCAGCTTCGCGTCAGCTACATCAGCGAAGTCCCCGTCTGGAAATCAACCTACCGCCTCGTCTTCCCCAAAGACTCGACCGACAACGCAATCCTGCAAGGCTGGGCCGTCGTCGACAACACCATCGGCTCAGACTGGGATAAGGTCCAGCTCTGCCTCGTCGCCGGAGCGCCGCAAAGCTTCATCCAGGCGCTCTCCCAGCCGCTCTATCTGCGCCGCCCTGAAGTGGCCATCTCGACGACCGCGCAGACTACACCGCAGACACATGAAGCGGCTGAGGCGAACGGGCCGTTGCAGTCACGGGTGGGTTTATCAGGTGGTGGCGGTGGTGGTCAGTCTTTCGGCAAGCTCGGGCAAGTCAATCCCGGTGCAGCCACAGAGACCGTCGAGGTCACCGCAGAAGCAACCCCCGGCGTGGCCGACAGATTCACCGGTGGCCTGAACGGCCACGGCTCAGGCAACGGCTACGGCCCCGGCACTGGCGGCAACGTAGGAGGCGGCATTTACCGCCCCTCCAACGCTTTCCAGGAAGGCGACGTCACCACCTCCAAATTCGACGACTTCTTCCAGTACTCCGTCGCCCAGCCCGTCACCATCCGCAAGAACGAATCCGCCATGGTCCCCATCCTGCAGCAGAAGCTCCCCGTCGAGCGCGTCACTCTCTGGAACCGCAACGAAGCCATCCCTTTTCGCGCCATCTGGCTTGAAAACACCTCCAAGCTCACCTTCGACCGCGGCAGCTTCTCCATCTTCGAGGGTGGAGTCTTCGCCGGCCAGGGCCTTCTCGACCCCATCCATCCCGGCGAAAAGCGTCTCCTCTCCTACGCCTCCGACCAGGCCATCCACGTCCGCGAACATCCTGAACAGTCCAGCCGCAAACTGCGCCAAATCCACATCCAGCCGCGCGGTTACATTCACCTCACCTACGGCGTGCAGAGCAAAAACACCTTCATCGTCAGCAACACTGCAGAAGACGCCCGTACCGTCGTCGTTGAGGTTCCGCGCCAGCCCAACCGTGATCTCTCACCAGAAACCAAGGCCGCCGAAACCACTCCCGGCCTCTATCGTTTCCGCCTCCCTGTAGCCGCGCATCAATCGGCCTCCATCCTCGTCGCCGACGAGGGTTACGACTACAACGATTGGACAATCGAAGAAAGCTCGAACCAGGTCGAATCTCTTCAGAAGCTCATCGACGAAGCTCCGGCAGTCGCCACGCAGCTCAACCCGATCATCGAAGCGCAAAAATCCATCGACGCCATGACCACGCGCCTTGAGGCACTCAAGCAGAAGACCGCCGCGCTCACTGCCGACGAGGCACGCGCCCGCGAAAACCTCACCGCCCTCAAAGGCAACGACGCAGCTCGTCGCTTCGTGGACGAACTCAACCGCACCGAAGACGAACTGGAAGCCACCCGCAAAGACTCCGCCGACTTGGCAGAAAAGAAGAAAGCAGCAGTCGAATCCCTGCGCCAGACCCTGCTCACCTTCGAGATCAACTGGGCAGCGCAAGACTCCGCAGCCTCACACTGAGCCGATAACCTACAACGCGCACACTCAAGCCATGCAGTAATTTCGACTCGGTAAGAATTACTCGATCACGAAAGGAATTCTCCTATGCCTCGAAACCGGCTCGGCCATCCATCCCGAGAATCGAAAGCCAATCGGTTAGAAATCAGCCTCTTGGAGCCGGCAATGCACAAGTCCTCCGTTTGGCAACACGCTTGCTCTAAATCTGCAGCCTCGTGACCGCGCACCGGTACTGTGCATGGGCGCGGACGTGGGCAACAGTGGAGGATCTTTCATGAAACCAGGCACAACGCTCGCGGCGACCCTGTTCGTCTTCGCGAGTCTCCCCCTTCTGGCCCAGCAGCCGCCCCCGGCCAATCCCCCAAACAGCGCCACTCCTCAGCAGGCCACCCAGCCCGCCGTCCCCGCCGCCAGTCCGGACACACCTGCCGCCCCCATGAGCCCAGTCAACGGCGAACTCGTCAGCAAGCTGGACTCAAAGACCGCGAAAACCGGCGACAGCGTGGTCGTCCAGACAAGGTCGTCAATCAAGACCGCCGATGGAACAGAAATCCCTAAGGGATCGAAGCTGATAGGCCACATCATCGCTGTGCAGCCAAGCGCCGCCGGACAAAACTCCCAACTGGCGCTCCAGTTCGACCGCATCGAGCTCAAAGGCGGCCAGAGCCTGCCGGTGCATTCGCAGATTCAGTCGATCGCCCCCGCCGCAGGCTCGGATTCAGCCGGCAGCCCCAGCCCCATGGCCGGTCCAGCAAGTAGCTCCCCTAACAGCACACCTACAAGCCCCACCCCCAACGGAGTGAATAGTGCCAACCGGCAAAGCAGCGTGCCCCAGGGCCCAGGCGCCGACCCCGGCGCAGCGGCTGCCGGCGGCATGCCGGCAGCAGGAACCGTAGTAGCCAAAAACGGCAGCATCGACATCAGCACGACGGCAATCCCCGGGGTCTTGCTGGCCAACAATTCGCCTGGACAGCAAGACCCGAGAATGGCGCAAACGTCCAGCATCCTCGTCGGTGCAAGAAAAGATATCCAATTGGACGGCGGCACCAAAATGGTCGTTGGCCTCTCCGCAGCAGCCAGCGAACCATCACACTAATCCGCATCTAAGCATCGCGTTTCTACGCGGGCAACGGCCACTCGCCGTTGCCCGCTTAGAACCTCAGGTTGATGATGAAGGTCCTGTTATTGAAGGGTACGATCTCAGGTTGATGATGAAGGTCCTGTTATTGAAGGGTACGGGCTCAGGTTGATGATGAAGGTCCTGTTATTGAAGGGTACGGGCTTCAGCCCGTACGTGAACCCCGCAAAATCTGTGGGCCTTTAGGCCCGGAGGGAGCCATTCTTAGCTTTGTCAACAATCTCGTAGAATCTGCCGCAAATTAGCACAGCAGTCCGCCTCGAAGCTCCTCAAAACCCTACACGCCATGCACGGCTTAAGGCCGCGTCCCCGGCCCCACTGTAGGAGCGCACCGGCGCACCCGATGTTACCCTTAAGCCATCGATCATTTTCAGGAAAGCTAACTCCGTTCCCTCACACGGATAAAGAACGGTCCAAGATACGACTCCAATGTTTCGACATAGATTTGTTTGCAGACTCACCCCTCGCACCTTGCTGTCTCTCCTTTTGGTTGCTCCGCTCCTCTCTCTCGGTGCCCGTCACGCGCAGGCTGTCAGTTGCGACGTAGGCCACCACGCTCCCCCGACAGAAGCGGACAAAGCCCTGCTCGCCGGCGAGTATGACAAGGCCGCCAGCCTGTACCGCGCCGATCTGGCTCAGCACCCCGCCAGCGCAGCCCTGACCACCGGCCTTGTTCACGCGCTGCTGCGTCAGCAGAAGATCGAGGAAGCCGCCGACGTCGTCAAGGCCGCGCTGGCAACGGTTCAGGACTCGCCACCTCTGCTCACCCTGAAGGGCGAGGTCCAGTACCGCCAGGGACTGCCCTGGGAAGCCGAGAAATCCCTCGCGCAGTCCTACAAGCTCGACCCCTGCAATCCCCGCACCCGTCTGCTCTCCGCACGCCTATCCCGCCTTAGCTCGCGCTACGCCTCAGCGCGCGAGCAGATCGTCATGGCTCACAAGCTCGATCCAGCCGACCCTGAGATTAGCTCAGAATGGTTCCGCACCCTCCCGCTTCAACAGCAGATCGCCGAAAACGAAGCCTACCTCGCCTCTCCCTCATCAGAGGATGCAGACGATCGCAAACGAATTAACGACCGTCTCGAGCGCCTGAAAAAACAAGCCGACCAACCTCAAAAAGCCTGCCACCTGGTCTCATCCGTAACCAACACAGAAATCCCCTTTGTGCGCCTCATGGCTGACGCGAATGTCCAGCGAGCTGTTGGTCTGGACGTCAACCTCAACGGCAAACCCACCCAGCTCGAGATCGATACCGGTGCAGGAGGCATTCTCATCAGCCGCACTGTTGCGGAACGTGCAGGACTCAAGCGACTGCAGACCATCTCGACAGGCGGAATCGGCGATGAAGGCGATAAACCAGGCTACACCGCGTATGCCGACTCCATTCGCATTGGAAATCTCGAATTTCAGAACTGCATCGTGGACGTTGTCGACTCCGGCAACATTTATGGCCATGACCAGTTCGGCAGGCCCATGGAAGGTCCGGACGGCCTGATAGGCATGGACGTCTTCTCTCAGTTTCTGATCACCCTCGATTTCCCTGCTGGCAAGCTGGGCCTCGGCCCGCTTCCCAGCCGTCCGGAAGAGCTCGATTCACAGGTTCCATCTCTGAACTCCAACCCCTCCCTCACCACCGACATCGGGTCTCAGGCAGAAGCACCAGCCGCCGCACAACCGTCTTCGCCAAAGCCCGTGAATCACGGACCGTTCGACCGCTATGTCGCCCCGGAGATGAAGGACTATGTTCCCGTGTACCGGCAAGGCCATTTCCTGATTCTCCCAGCGGCTCTCAATGGAAAGACTCGCAAGCTCTTCGTCATCGACACTGGCGCTTACCGCACGATCATCAGCCCTCAGGCTGCCGGTGAAGTGACCAAGCTGCTCCGCCAGGATGCCCCCACAGGAGGCCTCAGCGGCCGCGTACACAAGAACTACGTCGCCGATGAAATCACCTTCCAGTTCGCCAACCTCTCTCAAATGGCGCGCGACGTCGTCTCCTTTGATAATTCATGGCTCTCGAAATCTACAGGCATGGAGATCTCCGGTTTCATTGGAGCCAACACGCTCAACCTGCTGACAATTCACATCGACTACCGCGACGGGCTGATGAAGTTCGACTACGATCCCAAAAATACCTACCGGGCCATCACGCATCCATACGGTCCCAGCTAGCGAATTGTCTATGTTCCACTTGGAACACCCGATCTCCCTCCGTACCGTAAACTGAAAGTGCGGAGGAGACTTCTGGATGAAAAAAATCGGCGTACTTTTCGGCATGGAAAACAGCTTTCCCGGCGCTTTGGTGGAGCGCATCAACTCCCTCAACGTCGACGGCATCTCGGCCGAGTTCGTCCAGACCGGCGCTGTTCACCTCGACAAAGCCCCGCGCTATTCCGTAATCGTCGATCGCATCAGCCACGACATCCCCTTCTATCGCGCCTACCTCAAGCACGCCGCCATCAACGGCGCCATCATCATCAACAATCCCTTCTGGTGGTCGGCCGACGATAAGTTCTTTAACTACACGCTGGCCGAAAAACTCGGCGTAGCAGTGCCCCCAACAGTCATCCTTCCCCACAAGAAGTATCCCGAGGGCACCAACGAGCGCTCCATGCGCAACCTCGAATACCCCCTCGACTGGGATGGCGTCTTCAATTACGTCGGCGAGCACGGATTCATGAAGCCCATCGATGGCGGCGGCTGGCGCGATGTCTTCCACATCCACAACCGCGAAGAGTTCTTCCACGCCTACGACCAGTCACGCGACCTCTGCATGCTCTACCAGAAAGCAGTCAACTTCACCGAATACTTCCGCTGCTATGTCGTCGGCCAGAAAAAGGTCCACATCATGCCTTACGACCCGCGCAGCCCGCATCACGAGCGCTATATACAGAATCCCCCGGCTTACGACAAGAAGCTGCTAAAGCGTGTCGAGCAGGATGCGCTCAAGCTATGCCAGGCTCTCGGCTACGACCTCAACACCGTCGAGTTCGCAGTCGAAAACGGCATCCCCTACGCCATCGACTTCATGAATCCCGCGCCCGACGCCGACCTTCACTCCGTAGGCGAAAAGAACTTCGAATGGATCGTCTCCGAAATAGCCGCACTCGCAATCGAAAAAGCAAAGAAGGCCCCGCATGTCCCTGAACTGAAATGGTCAGCCTTCCTCGGCGGCACATCCGCTCCGGCCAAAGCCTCCAAGCCAGCAAAGAAGAACGCTCCGGCTAAGAAGAAAGCCTCGAAGCCAAAGAAGAGCGCTGCGAAAATCGAGGTCGAGGCAAAACAGGAAAGTTAGAGCTCGCCCGTAGCCGCCAACCTGCCGTACCAGAGGCCCGAGTCTTTGATCGTGCGCTTCTGGTTCCGGTAATCCACATAGGTCAGCCCATACCGCTGGCTGTAACCATCCGTCCACTCGAAGTTATCGAGCAGGCTCCACGCATGATAGGCGCGAACACGAGCCCCATCGTTGATCGCCCGTCCTAGCTCGCTCAAATGTTCAAGGAAGAACGCGATCCGCCGCGTATCCGGGACATGCCCCGCCGCGCCGTCATATGGAGTATCCCCATAACAGCAACCGCTCTCGGTAATCTCAATAATCGGCTTGTTATACTCGCGAGTTATCTGCATCACTAAGTCATAGATACCCCGCGGATAAATCTCCAGTCCCGCCTCAGTCAGCGGATGCTCCGTCGGCATCACCGCATGAAAGCGCGTATAAGGATCGCGCCCATTTACATCCGGCGAATCTGCCTCGACCTCCGTTCCAAACCGCGCTGCCTCCCCGCCACCCGTCGGCGCCGAAATCACACGCCGCGTGTAGTAATGAAAGCCCACCCAATCCAGTGGCGCGCGCATGATCTTGTCATCGCCCGCGCGATACCCCATCAGCTCATAAGGCGGCTCGCCCACAAACGCCCTGGGATACTCACCCTTCATCGCCGCGTCGAGAAAGTACAGATTGTTCATCGCGTGATAGCGCCCGAGCGCAGCTCGATCCGCCTCGCTGTCTGTCTTCGCATAACCGGGAGCCATGCTGTACGCGCTGCCCACCGTAGCCTTTGAAGACGCCGCCTTGATCGCGCGCGAACACTCGCCCTGCGCCAGCGCCACTGTATGAGCCGCCTTGAGAAACAAGCCATACTCAGCTCGCCCCGGCGGATGAATCCCGATCCCATACCCGTAGTATGTAAACGCCCACGGCATATTGAACGGAGCCCACACCGTGATCCGGTCCCCAAGCGCCTTCGCCAGTATCCCCGCATACTCAGCAAAGTACCCAGCCAGATCGCGATTCGGCCAGCCTCCGCGATCCTCAAGCCCCTGCGGCAGATCCCAGTGATACAGCGTGCAGAAAGGTCGAATCCCCGCCTCAAGCAGCGCATCGACATAACGGCTGTAATGGTCGAGCCCTTCCTGATTCGCAGGCCCCGTGCCCGACGGTTGAATGCGCGACCATGAAATCGAAAACCGCCCGCTCTTCAGATTCAGCTGCTTCATGATCGCAATATCTTCGCGGTAGCGATGATACGAATCACACGCCACATCGCCCGTAGCCGCGCCCTTGATAGTGCCCACCCGATGCGCGTACCGATCCCAGATGGACTCGCCCTTGCCATCCTCATCCCACGCACCCTCAATCTGATACGAAGCAATAGCCATCCCCCACAGAAAGTCTTTAGGAAAGCTGACTGCAGCAGGCTCCGCGAACATCGTTCCCGGCAGCACAGCCCCTCCGGCGATGAGCGAAGACGCAGCGAGGAATTGGCGACGATCCATAATGATTTTCCTTTGTTGGTCGCCCATGCTATCAACCGAATTAAGCTTAGTCAAACGTTTTAGTTGAAGGTTCGATTTTTGGTCTATGCAATCTTCCGAAACGTCAGATTAATCCGATAAGGCCCCGTCAGCGGATGGCTTCCCGGCTTCAGCGGTTGCACCCCGTGAAAGCACATCCGCGCAGGCCCACCCCACACAAAGACATCGCCATGCTCCAGCAAAATATGCCGGGGCTTATCCGTCCGCTGCAG
>Ga0206936_1159_pt1 | contig 17343 bp, 13 predicted proteins | sample Alteio_BWOrgHeat_14_FD_152922 | JGI IMG/M metagenome (GOLD analysis project Ga0206936, IMG submission 152922) | Enriched cells from forest soil in Barre Woods Harvard Forest LTER site, Petersham, Massachusetts, United States -... | ecosystem: Environmental > Terrestrial > Soil > Temperate forest >... | reverse complement strand
ATCGTGGACACCCAGCTCGATCTCTGCCGTTTTCGATGGAGGCAAAGGTTGATACCGAGGCAGGGCCATTGGTTCGAATCCACGTTCTAGGGGTCTTTGCGATCTATAGCGGAAGGACCGATGAAGCTTCCGGAACGCTCGGCGCCAGTGTTCAGTTGAACCATGCCCGCGAAGCATCATTTCGTCAAGATCTGCTGAATGGGCGGCATTATCGCGACGCCAAGGACACCACTCCGCTTCATCTCGTGAACGGAGACGGTACGAGCCTTGAAACATGTGGATATTGTGAGATTTCGGAGACGGAGTTCCGAGTCGATTTGCTGACCATCGATGTACCTCCAGGAATCGTGGCCGAGTCGATTCGCTTCAAGGACCTCGGCAGCCCGGCTTCATTTGTCGTGTTTGATGTTTTGCTTGAATACGCAACGACCAAGGGATGCCCTTTCCAACTGCGAAGCGGCGGGATTTCCCTCGGTGAGATTGGATCGAGTATTCGAATCGGTGATCGTCTCAAGTTTTCCAAAGCACTCGAGCAGATGGAAAACGCATTAAGGGCGACCCCGGATTTGGATGAAGCTCGTGGAGAGGCGCTGACCTTTTTGGCAGTCGTTACGGCGGCCACGATCGAGATCGGAGGTACGCGCCAGTTGCACCGCGCCTTATTGGAGAGCGCTCGAGAGTTTGATTCGCTTGTTACCGTCGATGAACTTGCGGAAGCGGCAAGGCGCCAGGCTGAATCGATTACCTCGACTGTTTTCAAGGAGCTTCACAGTCCGTCTTCTTATCTGGTCGACCGAGCCCTCGCGATGGTTGAGCGGAACTACGCAAAGAACCTTACGGACGCGCACATTGCCGCTTTGCTTGGCCTCAGCACCTCCCATTTCCGATTTTTGTTCAAGGAGGCAACCGGGCAGCCATTCCATAAATTCCTGGTGTCACTTCGACTGGAGAAGGCACGCCAGATGCTAAATGACCAAGAGATCGCGGTGTCTGCAGTTGCAAAAGCAGTTGGCTTCGCTGGTTTGTCGCATTTCAGTCGGGCCTTTGCGCAGAGATTCCAAGTGAGTCCCACTAGCATTCGGCGCGGCGGAGAGTAGGTAACCTGCCAAAATGGTGAGGGTCCGAGGTCTCGAACAGCGCTTCGAAGACCGAGTCGTCCTTCATTCCATCGATCTCGAGATTGACCATGGTGAGATCCTCGCCATCATGGGCAGCAGTGGCGGAGGCAAAACGACCCTGTTGCGGTGTATCTGTGGTCTGCTTGTTCCTACGAAGGGACAGATTCTTGTCGACGACATCGACGTAACCAAGCAGCCTGAAGAAGCTCGCAGGCACATGGGATTAGTGTTCCAATCGGCCGCTCTTTTCGACTATATGAACGTCGAGGATAACGTCCTCTTCGGCATTCGCCGTCAGTTGAAGCTTAAGCCAAAGGAACAGCTGCGCGTCGCCAATGAGGCACTTCGGCGAGTTGGGCTTGAGGGCGAAGAGAAAAAAATGCCTTCGGAGCTAAGCGGTGGTATGAGAAAGCGGGTCGGAATCGCGCGGGCGCTCGCTCTGAATCCTCGGGTTTTGCTGTACGACGAGCCGACAACCGGTTTGGACCCGATCACGGCATACACTATCGATAGTCTCATCGTCGGGCTAAGAAGCGAGTTGCAAGTTACGAGCCTGGTGGTCAGCCACGACGTGAGCTCGGTGTATCGCGTAGCCGACCGCATTGCTTTTCTTCACGAAGGCCGATTGATCTTTAACGGCACGCCAGATGAGTTCTCAAAGACTCACGATGAAAGTATCCAAGAGTTGGTGAGAAAAGCAGCAGCGACTTCGTTCTAGCGATGGCCGAGTGGCAGGGCAACTGCGCAATTTCCGCACCTGTCCATCGCAAGCCGCCAAAACCTGTCACACTCTGCTTTTAGAATGAAGGTCCTTGTCATCGGCTCCGGTCCGATTGTGATCGGGCAAGCAGCCGAGTTTGATTATGCGGGTACCCAAGCCTGCAAGAGCCTCAAAGAAGAGGGCCACACGGTTGTCCTGATTAACAGCAATCCCGCCACGATCATGACCGATCCTGGCGTGAGCGACGCGCTTTACATCGAACCACTTAACGTCGACTTCTGCGAGCGAGTCATTCGTCGCGAGCGTCCGGACGCGCTACTTCCAACCCTTGGCGGGCAGACCGGCCTAAACCTGGCTACCCAGCTTTCGGACGCCGGCATTCTCGAAAAATACGGGATCAAGGTGCTGGGAACGCCGTTGAGCGCAATCAAGAAGGCAGAAGATCGCGAAAGCTTCCGGTCTTTGATGAGAGAGATAAAGCAGCCAGTTCCAGAGAGCTGGATCATCCAGACGGAAGATGAGTTGAAGGCTGTCCTGGATGTTGTTCCGTATCCCTGCATCATTCGTCCGGCTTACACGCTTGGTGGAACAGGCGGCGGAATCGCGGACACGAAAGAAGAGCTTTGGGAGACCGGGCGGAAGGGACTCAAGCTTTCTATGCGAAGCCAGATCATGGTGGAGCGAAGTTTGTTGGGCTGGAAAGAGGTCGAATACGAAGTCATGCGGGATGGGGCGGGGAACTGTATCACCGTCTGCAACATGGAGAATCTTGACCCTATGGGGGTTCATACCGGCGATTCGATCGTCATAGCACCCTCTCAAACGCTTAGCGACCTCGAATATCACATGTTGCGGACTGCCTCGCTGAAAATTATCCAGGCGCTTGGTATCGAGGGCGGATGCAACGTTCAGTTAGCGGTCAACCCCGAAAGCTTTGACTACTACATTATCGAAGTCAATCCTCGAGTTTCCCGATCGTCTGCTCTGGCCTCGAAAGCAACCGGGTATCCCATTGCGAGGGTTGCAGCAAAGATTGCAGTCGGGCTCACTCTCGATCAGATCGACAATCAGGTGACGGGCACGACGAAGGCAGCCTTTGAGCCAGCGTTGGACTACTGCGTGGTGAAGATTCCTCGCTGGCCGTTCGATAAGTTCACGACAGGTGATCGGTCTCTGTTTACTCAGATGAAGGCGACCGGCGAAGTCATGGCGATCGATCGCTCATTCGAGGCGGCACTTATGAAGGCGCTTCGAGGTCTCGAAATTAGGCAGAAGGACTTGCGGCATCCAAAGTTTGCCGAAATGGCGGACGCAGACCTTCGGCACGCCGTGCATAAGCCCACCGATGAGCGGCTATGGGCGCTCGCAGAGGCACTACGGCGCGGATGGACGGTGGACGAAGTTAACCGAATTAGCCGTGTCGATCGGTGGTTTTTGCGCAAGATCAATGTGCTGCTCTCCATAGAAGGAAGATTGGTAGGGGCGGGGTACAGCAAATCGGCCCAAGTCGGCGAGGTCATCCAAGAGGCTTTTTTGCTCGGCTTCCCAAGCCCAACAATCGCGTCGATTCTCGGAATTGAGGCGGAATCGTTCCGTAAGGCTCGCGAGCTTCAGAAACAAGGCGCATCGATCGAGGGACAAGAATGGTCGGTCGTTGCCGCTCTTGAGATCGAGAGGCAGAAGGTGAAGCCTGTATTCAAGATGGTCGACACTTGTGCAGGCGAATTCGAGTCCAGAACTCCTTATTATTACGGCACGTTCGAAGACGAAGACGATTCGCTTACGGCGTAACCTCGCGGTTATCCGCAACCTAGATCCTACTTGAGAGAGTATCAGTAACGTGGACTGGACAGCCTGGGCGGGAATGCGAAACGAGCCAGAACTTCGAAGCCTGTACGAATGGCTCGACACGCAGACTCATGGCGGCAGCGGGAAGCAAGGAGCTATCGTCGGTTCAGTCGTTGGCTGCAGCTTCGCGATAGCCGTGATGCTGGGTGTGCTCCTTTTGAAGAACGCACACGGAGGCATGCACAGTACTCCCTGGCTCATGTTGGGACCGATCGCCGGCGCGACACTTCTGTCCGTAGCGACGTGTGGGTGGGTTTTTCTTAAATCCGCGTCCAAACGAAGAGAAACGTGGCGACGCCTTGGCGGTACTCGCTCCTTCGTTTGGAAGCTGTGGTCGGCTCGTTGGTCAGGAAATGTTGGCGGACTTATCGGTCAGGAATCGGCGAATGCGCTGAACAGTGCGGCATACGAATACTTGCGCTGCCAAGCTGCGCTGAGTTCACCTGCTTGGCGAGGGCTCACTCCCGATTCCGCATGGCTTGCGACTCGAGACAAGGTCGAGGCGGCGATGGAAGGGGCTATGGGCCAATTGATGATGACGATATCTCAGGGCGGAACACCTGAAAGACCCGAGGTCGTCCGGCTTTTGGATGATATGCGTCAGACCGCGGACGAAATTGTGAAGACGGCCGACAAATTGGCGGTACGGAAAGGACTGACCGGCGACATTTCGGATGAACTACGAAGTGCCCTGTCGGAAATGCGGGTTCTCAACGCGGCGCATGACGAAGTAATGCAGATCGATGTCCGTCACTGAGCCTGTGTCCAAATCTTGGCTATTTGATTGCCGAGTTCTTCGATCGGATTGTGCTGGAGGTTGCTGAGGACTACAACCACGACTTTCTGACGAGGGAAAAGAATCCAGATCGACTCGGCGCCAAGCTGGGATCCCGAATGAGAGACGACTCCGCGCCCAAGGCCCCAGCCTAGTCCGTAGTTCGTGTATTTTCCGTCGTTGGTCTTCTGAGCCGTCCACATCTTCTGAACCGTCGTGTCGCTGAGAATCCGCCCGTCTAGGATCGCTGAACCCAAGTTGGCAAGATCGACGGCGGTTGCTTCCGTGCCTCCGCCGGGAATCTTCCAAGTCAAATCATCTGGGCGTAACCGAACAAATCGCTGTTGGTTGTTCATTCCGTAACATTGAGAACGGTTTGCTTCCGAGATCGAGCGGTCCTCGACGCGGGGAGTCGCGATCATTGCCGGTCGTCTTAGGACGTAGTTCAATTCGTTGTCGTAAGGCGCCTGCGTAACACTTTCGATCAGGGCTCCTAGCAACGTGTAGGCGTGAGTGCTATACGAATACTTCTCACCGGGTGCGAACAAGAGCGGGTCGTTCGCAAAGATTTCGATCGCGTCCGCACAAGAAAGGTAATGCTTGCCTCCGTCCGCTCTTCCTTCCACATAGTGCCTGATGCCCGACTGGTGGCACAGGATCTGGCGAACGGTGATCTTTTGTCCTTTGTCCGGAAACGACGGCACATACTTCCGAATGTCGTCCTCCAGATTGACCTTTCCTTCTTCTACCAAGTGCATCACAGCCATTGCCGTGAGCGGCTTCGAAACGGACCCGAGGCGGAAGAGCGTGTTCGGATTGGCAGCAACATTCCGCTCCATATCCGCGTAGCCGAACCCCTCCGAATAGGCTAGCTTTCCCTTATCGAAGATCGCCACCGAAAACCCCGGAACCTTACCTTGCGAGAAATAAGCGACGGACGCGTCATGGACCTGGGTGGTTCGTAGGTCGCGAGCGGCAGTTCCTTTACCCAACAGCAAAGGTACAAGTAGTAGGAGCGACGTCACGGGCATTAACCGAGTATAAACCATGGTCCGCGCGGGCCGAGCCATCCGTGTCACAATGCTCTTTTAGATGAAGCCCACCGTTCTGGTCCTTGGCTCGGGACCCATCCGCATCGGCCAGGGGATCGAGTTCGACTACTCATGCGTACACTGCGTTTGGTCCCTTCAAAAGATGGGATACCGCGCGATTATTGTCAATAACAATCCAGAGACGGTAAGCACAGATTTCGATACGGGTGACGGACTGTATTTCGAGCCGGTCACTTTGGAAGACACCCTCGACATCATCGTTCACGAGAACCCGATCGGCGTTGTGTGCCAGTTTGGCGGGCAGACTGCCATCAATTTAGCCGAAGGGTTGGCGTCGCACGACGTCCAGGTTCTGGGGACGAGCCCGAAGTCGATTGCAATGGCTGAGGATCGCGAGCAGTTCGACGAATTGCTCGAGAGACTTGCGATACCTAGACCTCGTGGAAAGGCAGTTAGATCGCTTGACGAGGCGAAGGTAGTTGCGTCAACTGTTGGTTACCCAGTTCTTGTTCGTCCCAGCTTCGTGCTGGGAGGTCGAGCTATGGAGATCGTGTTTAGCGAAAAGCAGCTCCACGGCTTTTACCGGGAAGCCGAGGACGCAAACCCAGGCCAGCCTGTCCTTGTCGACAAGTACATTTTCGGCAAAGAAGCGGAGGTCGATGTGATTTCGGATGGAGTGGATACCCTTGTGCCGGGAATCATGGAGCACATTGAGCGAGCGGGAATTCATAGCGGCGACTCGATGGCGGTATATCCGACAATCAGCCTTACGCCGTCCATAAAGGCTCAGATGGTCACGAGCGCATGCAAGATTGCGAGAGCGCTTCAAGTCAAGGGGCTGATGAACATTCAGTTCGTTGTTCAAAACGAAGTCGCATATGTTCTGGAGGTTAACCCACGTGCGAGTCGCACCGTACCGTATCTAAGCAAAGTCACTGGAATTCCGATGGTCGATCTTGCCACCCGCTGCATGATGGGTAGGACACTGAAGGAAATGGGATACGCGAGTGGTCTTTGGGTACTTCGACCGCCGGTCAGACCAGCGCGTGATGGGGGAGAAGCGGCATGTGCACTCCCGCAGTTCGCCGACCTGTTTGGATTGGAGGTGGTCCGCAATCCGGCGACCCATGCGGAGGGAACGATCCTATCCGAACAAAGTTTTATCGATGGCACGACGATTATTCCTCCAGCCGTTTTATACGCGATCAAGGCGCCCGTCTTTAGCTTCCAGAAGCTGGCCAAAGTCGAACCAAGCCTTGGCCCGGAGATGAAATCGACCGGTGAGATCCTCGGGATCGATAACACGTTTGAAGGCGCCTTGTACAAAGCATTTGTGGCCAGTGGCATTCACTTTAAAGGGGACGGATACGTGCTATTGACTGTCAACGACGACGACAAGGCCGCTGCACTCGAGATTGCAAAAGGCTTGTACGCCTCCGGTCGGCAGATCGCCGCTACCCACGGAACGGCCAAAACGCTAGTGGATCACGGAGTTCCATGCAAGCCGGTCAATAAAATTCAGCAGGGATCGCCCAATATTCTGGACCTGATCACCGATGGCAGTGTGAGCCTTATGATCAATACTCCCGGCCTGAACGAGTCAAGCGAATCGGAGGCAGCCAGAATCCGGCGGGCTTGCATCGAGTCGGGTGTACCGTGCGTAACGAGTATCGACACGGCGACGGCACTCATTCGAGCGCTCGATGTGTATGCGAATCCGGAAGCCGCGAGTTGTCTCCGCCTGGAAGAGTACTTCAAGGGTGGCGCCGCTGATTAGACGAGCGCCCTCTGCTATTTGAGAAGGCCAAGTAAGGTTTTGCTGTTCGCCATCCAAAAATGATGCGATGCCTGGATAGTCGACAAATTGTCCGACGTCGGGCTTCCTTAGGGCTTGATCACTTGGCCGTTGCCGGGAATTGACATCGTTCCGTCCTTCAACATGTTGTCCAGTGAGGCGGCGATTTGCCTTTGGAACTCTAACGGGAGGTTTTTCTCGGAGAAAATCGCAGAATTGGAGCTGATCCGGTGGTCTCGAAGCTCTGCGCGCGTGACGACTTGCGGTGTTAGGTGGAACGAGATCGTTACCTCGCATTGATCGCCGATCCGGAGTTTTGCAAACGGGGGAGGGGTGTCCGGATTATCCGCACTTTCTTCTTTGTCTTGTCTCAGCAATTGTAAGCTGGCGATGTCCTCCGCGCGAAGCACGTCCCACGTGGCCAAGTAGGGATCAGTCTCCTCGGCAATTGGAGAAGCAAATGGAAGATGGTGAAGTTGGAATTCGACGACGCCATCGGCAGGCGGTCCATTGGGAGCCACTTCGGTGACTTCCGAACGAAAATCAAATCCATTGGAACCGGTGGCCGATCTGAGCATTCCCGCATAGAAAGCCTTGTCGGCATGTACCGTTCCTTCCAACTCGATGTCGGCATTCGACCCGTAAATAATTCGCTCGACATCTTCCCGCTGGGTGGACGCGAGGGAACCGATAGCGATCTTTGTCCCGCTCAGTAGTTGCGACCTTAGCTCGGTCGAGCAATGGCCAAAGAAGCGTAGGACATCCCAATCGTCCATGTCGTACGCAACCCCTGTGGAACATCCAGGGATCAGAATATTGAAGTAGTTGTCGACAAATCCGCCGAGCGACGGATCAGGACTTTCGACCGCAAATTCCGCGAAGTCGTCAAGCGACGGAATCAGTTTCTCCTGCGCCGCCCGCATTAGGTTCCCAAGTGCCGTTCGGTCCGCCCGAACATTGCGAGATCGAACGGGTTCGGAAGGCTTGATGAGGACGAAGGAGTCATCCGGCAACAGTGAAATTACATCTCCATCCTTGAGCTGCTGGCCGATATCCTCAACCGAACACTCTTCTTGATCTCCGAGACCGCCATAGCTATCAGGAATATTGGCGATCACCGGTTTGTTCACAAACTTTGCAAATCCGAGTATTTCGTCGGTCTCGGCGTATGAAAGCGGATCATATTGAACCGGTTGAAAAAGCATCCTTCTAAGCTCGGGGCTTACTTTTAAGCGGTTCGGATTGCCGCTGCGGCCAGGCATGGCGGTCAACAGGGCTTTCGAATCCGGGCTATATTCAATGGGCGTTTCCTTCTTTTTCGCGTCTCCCGGCTTGTCACTTTCGTCTTGACCCGGGCCGTCTTCAGGTGAATCACCGTCGGATGCGGGCGCAGGCACGGTGCCGGTAATCGAGAAGATCAGGTTGCCCTTTGAATCGTACAGGTGAACGAGGGCCCCGAACCCATTTTCATCGCCGGCGCTCCGTGTTGTCATGACCAGAAGGGCTTTGTAGGCGTCCTCTAGCCGAGAAGTCCGCATTCGGCGCGCTCGAATAACGGTCGCGGCGTCTTCTGGACTCAACCCCGCCATGGATGGCAGTGGAACCGTCGGAAGAGTTGAGATAAGTTCGTTGTGCCGTTGGACAAATCGATTGATCACATCAACTGATTCGGGGCCGAGTGCTCGTTGGACTCGGGTAGGCGATGTGGAGAAAACGCGTCGCTCGCGTTGGCGGATCTCAGCAAGGGAAGCCGGGGAGATTCCCTTCACCAGGCCGAGTATTAGTTCGTCGTTCGATAGCGTCAAATTGAGTCGAGCGGATACGAGGGCGGGAGATGGTGGAGCTTTTGTTGGAGTACCAGCGGCTCCGCTTGGAACCGCTGCCACAACGCCGTTTGTGGCCCCCTTGTGGGTAGTGCTCTTATCGAAAGCAGCCTTTGCCTTGAGAACCGTTTCGTTGAAGGCGCCCACCTTCTTCTTGTAGTTGGACTCGAGAGTTTTGATCCCCCTCGCCACTCGGCCCACCCTTTCTTCGAAATCGGCCTTTTCCTCGATCGCTCGCTGCTTGGGATCCGCGATTAGCCGATAGACGGATCCGTCCTGCTTCCATAAACCGCTCGTGACGGCAGCCACCCTTCCCATCACCTCGGCAAGGGGTACGTCATTTACGGAAATGATAAGAACTTCGTTGCCCGTCTGTGGCGTTGTCTCCAGCTTGATCTTGGTCAGCTTGCTCAGGTCGCCGATCACCACAGATGCCCTGGCGGCTCGAGTTGTGTAGGTCACGTGCACGGTCGTGTCCGGCACGACTCTGGTCGAGTAATTGCAAATGACGAGCAGTAGTGGAAGGAATGACATGGGCTATGCGGTGGTGTTCGACCTGAGCTAAGGGTGGACGACCCCTCCACCGAACGCTCCAAAATTCGCGAACGGCGTCTTCTTCAGGGCGGCCATTCGGTCGTCGATCTGTTTTTGGAAGTCAGCCGGCAATCCATTTTCCGCAACGATTGGAGCGTTGTTGCCGAATCGGTGGTCATGTAGCGTCTGCTTCACTGAGACTAGAGGGGCAAGATGGAAAGTGAAGTGGAGAACCGACATCTCGCCAATTTTTAGCTTCCCGAAACTAGGCAACATTCCGGCGACCTGCTCAGCGCCCTTGGTGCTTTTCAGCATCGTGAAAAGTGCCATTTCGTCTGGACCAAGAACACCGAGCATGGCCACCATCGTATCGCCACCGCTCCCTTGAGGACTTGCGAACGATTCTTTCTTCATGGTGAGCTCGACGTACCCGTCGCTCGGTAAGCCGGAGGGTAAAAGCTCGGTTGGTTCTTCTCGGTAATCGCCGTTTGCTTTGAACATCGAGTCCATGACGTGCAACCAGGACGGTCCGTCGTCATCGGTGGACTTGTGCTGAGGATCCTCGATCATTAACTGGCTGTCAGCGCCGTAGGTCATCTTGTCGAGTTCGGCCTTTTGGTCGGATGAAAGGGAAGCGAAGGGGATTTTTCCGCCACCGGCTAACGTGCTACGAGCCTCCGTGCTTAGATGTCCGTAAAAGCGAAGCATCCCCCAATCGGTGCCCCCACCCATCATATCGAGCATGCCGCCCGGAACAAACAGCGCCAAGTAGGTGGTTGCGATTCCCTCGGTTGAATCGCTGGCCAGATGCATGGCGTATTCGGCCATATCGTCGAGAGATGGCACGCCTTTCTCATCCGTCGCTCGAAGTAGATTCGTCAGAGCCATCCGGTCCATCCGGATCGATCGAGCGTGAGCGGGCCGAGAAGGCTTTACAACCGCGAAGGTCGTATCTGGAACGACCGAAAGGGTTGATCCCGTCATCAGGTCCTTTGTCACCGACTCGACAGTCGAGCCAACGTCAGTCCCCATCAACCCCATTCCACTGGTTTGCCAATCGTCGCTTACATCCGCGACAAGTGGTTTCTTGATCGACTTCGCGTAAGCCAGGAGCTCGTCCGTTTGCGTAAACGAAATCGGATCGTACAGGCTCGGCTGGAACATCTTGCGTCGCAGGTCCTGACTCATGGAAATCTTGAAGTTGCCTGCTGTAACTCTCTTCGTGGCCGATATGAAAGCTTTAGAGTCCTCCGAGTACTCGATCGGGGTGCCTTTGGCTGGAGCCGGCTGCACTTTCTGAGGGGTCACGGTTGTGACAGTCTTGTCGTCTCCATCATCGCCACTGGACGATTCTTTGGTCGCGACGTCGCCCATGCCGAACGAAGAAAAATCGCTGCCAGGATTCAGGTTACTGTCCGCGGAGAACACGACGGATCCCTTGGCGTCATAGAGCCTCAGTTGAATCTCGAGACCGAAACTAAATCGTCCTGCGCGTTTTACGACCATCAGCGCTTTCGCAACCTGTCCGATCTTGCTATTTCGCTTCTTCATCATATTGCGAATCATGTCGGCCTGCTCGGACGATATTTGCCCCAGGTCGTTAGAATCGAGATCTGCCTGCGGGGTCTTGGCAACCTGGGCATTGTGGACCTGGATAAAACTGTTGATGATGTCGGTCGCGTCACCGCCAAGACTGCGCTGACTTCGGGTCGGATTACTTGAGAACACCAAACGGTCTCCGAGTTCGATCTGAGCCAGTACGGATGGATCCAGCCCCACCAGCAATTGAGTGATCGAGTTTTCCTCGGCTCCAGCCCCTCCGAAGGAGAACATATCTTCGTTCGATTGGTCGGTGGGGTCGACGACGGCATCTCCCTTGACCTTATCGCCGGCCTTGGATTTATCCCCTGCTTTTGCTTGCGCCGCTTGCTTGGCCTTTAGCTTGTCGAGGGCCGCTTGGCGTTGCTTCTGCTCCTTCAGCCGCCCGGCAATCGCCTTTCGAATTTCCGACGTTTTATTTGCTAGCTCGGTGCGTTCCTCTTGCAGCCGCAAGGGCTGGTTCGGAACCAAGCGGTAGATTTCGCCTTCTTGTTTCCACTCGCCGCTCGTGACGGTAGCGATCCGGCTCATGATCTCGGTCAGCGACTGACCACTCGCGGACACGATAATCACCTCCGATCCCATCTTTGGAGTCGTTTGCAGGTTTACTTTTGTTGCCTGGCCAAGTCCTTTCAGTACCTCGGACAAGCGAGCGGCCCGTGTCGAATAGGTCACGGGAGCAGACGTATCCTGGGCGGCTGCCACCGCGGCCAGGCAGCACGAAAAGGCGAGAACAGCGCAACGCATAACCATATGGTACAGCAGAGGCGGGCAGGTCGGTTGCGGACAATCCGACAGATAACATTTGCCCAGAAAGGGGCGAGCGCTGTCTACAAAGTTCCTGCTTTGACCAGTCGGCGCTTTCTCGGCGTTCCGGGCACCGCCAGCCCGCCAACCAAAACAAATGTGGTCGCTCCAGTCATATCAAGAGCAACATCCCATACCGAGCCGGTTCGATTCGGCGCCGTTGTTTGGCGTAGCTCGTCAAAGGAAGCAATGCAGAAGACGATCAACAAGGCAAAAATGACCGATGTACGCTTGGGCGCCCGACCGGCAATCCCGCTACGGAACAGGCAGTAACCGACCGTACCGTAGGCAGTGAAATGAATTGTCTTTCGTAAAATGTGGATGATCGTCTCGGCCTGATCCTTGCCCATGCCAAGTGTTGAGATCAGCCAGTCGATCATGTGGTTGGCCCCACCAATTCCCCCGCTGACGTAGCCGAGCACGCAAACGGCGGTAATGGGGATAAGGAACCAAGCCGCTATCGGTCGTGACGCCTGGCTACCAAATCCCCGAAGAAGAAATGGGACCAGCACAAACACGAAAGCGATACCGATTCCCGTCAACGCCACGTGAGGCGCCATCAAGGGCAGCCTAGCTTGTACCGGACGACATGAGAGACAGTAGAAGAAGGTCGTTCCGAGGGTGACTACCCCGCTTAGAAGCGCCCCAAGACGATGAGCCTTCATCCATTCCTGAGCGCTGACGACTAGCCAAACCGTGGCTCCCATTAGCATGGGAAGCCATGTCCATGGAAACATGTCGTTTACAACGACTCCAAAAACAGTTATGAGAAACAGTCCGGTCAAAAACGCAATACTGCGAAGGACTAGCCTCACGAGAAGATTGAACCCGATCAGGTGCTATGATCGTTCCCAAGCGAGACGCACATGCGATTTCGGATAAAGTGGTAGACGACGGGAGCAAAGAGATCGAATGAACCCAGCCAGTATCTTGATCGGAAGAAAGGTCACTGTATATTCAAACGCAGGAGGCACGGAGAAGCAGGACGTGGGAGTCCTTGAGGCAGTGGAGATGGGTTGGATTCGTCTCAAGAAATCGGACGGCGACACCCTCTTCTTTACGGAGACAAGCGTGCGGATGCTCAAGCCCTTTGAGCACGTTTGAGTTAAGCCTTCAACGGCGGCTGTTCCGGAGCTGGATCTAGGGCCACCTGGTAGACCTCCTCGAGGCTCATTAGGCGGCCCTTTGCTATAATCGCCTCGAATTCTTGATCTCCTAAGACCATTCGAACCGCATCGACATTTCGCCGGTACTCCTCGAGAATATAAGGCGCCACGTTCGTACCAAGCTGCTCCATCAGAACCTCTTTGGTCGCAATCAAAAGGGCGGCAAGCCGCGGTCGCCCAAGACGTAATTCGGCTGGCGCTAGAACTTCAAGTGTGTCCTGCAAATTGTGGCGATCACCAAGCTCGATGTGCATCTTGCATGCGTCGAGCGCAAGCCGTCGGGCGGTTTCGGCGTCGCCTTCGCGGATTGCAAGGTCGGCAAGGTTAGTTTTGTTGCCCGCTTCAAAATTCTTGTTTCCGACGCGCTGATTTAGTTCAAGGGCTTCGTTGTAAAGTGCTCGTGCGCGGGCCAAATCGTCTCGGTGTACGGCGAGGATTCCCAAGTTATTGAGGGTCATCGCTATACGCCGAGATTCACCTACCACTCGGAAGAGTTCGAGCGCACGCTCGAAACACCGTTCCGCTTCGTCGTCATTTCCGAGATGAAGGGCAATGCCACCCATCGTGTTCACGGTCTTCGCGGCGCCGTAATTATCGCCGAGCTCGGTAAAGAGGGCCAGGCACTCTTCCAGGTTCGCTTGCGCGAGTGAATACATCGACAAGCAGAACCTTAGGACTCCCTGGGCAGCGAGAGCACAGGCTCTCTCGTACTTCGCTTCTCTCGGAACCCGTTCGGCGAGTGACTGGTAAATGGTCGAGCCTTCGGTGAACTCCCCGCGAACCTTGAAGAAGTTAGAGAGGGCGTTAGCGAGCCGAAGTGCGAGGAGGGAGTCACCTCCCTCCAAGCCCCACTCCATGGCGGCTCGAAAGTTCTTTTGATCGGCATCGAGCTTTGCTAGCGTTTCGACTGCCTCCGAGCTGGCAAGTAAATCTTCCGCCGACTCGGCTGTAGCCGCGAAGTAGTCAAGGTGGAGCGAGCGCATCCCGACGCTTTCGTTATGCTCAACAAGCGCGTCGCGACCGTAGGCTCTGACCGTTTCCGACAGGCGGAAGCGACCGGTCGCCGGATCGTGGACGGCCAGTGATTTGTCGACCAAAGATTGGATGACATCGCGAACCTCCAGGGTCTCGACGGGGTACCCGACACACACCACTTTCGCGGAATCGACTGTCCAGCCACCTGAAAACACCGATAACCTGCGGAGCATGGTCCGTTCTGTCTCGCTTAGCAGGTCGTAGCTCCAGTCGATCATTGCCCGCAACGTTTGCTGTCGAGGAAGGGCGGCTCGGGAGCCACCAGTCAGCAGCCGGAATCGGTCATCCAGCCGCTCGGCGATTCTCTCGACCTGCAGTGCCCGGACGCGTGCAGCCGCAAGTTCGATTGCAAGCGGAATACCGTCAAGGCGGTGACAGAGCTGGGCGACAGCAGTCGAGTTTTGTGGACTGAGCTCAAATGTAGGAAGTGCCAATACAGCCCGATCGACGAACAGCCGTACCGATTCAAACTGGCTGAGAGATTCCCGAGCGTACTGTTTGGTTGGATCCGGCATCGAAAGGGAGGGAACCCGGTACGTCGTCTCGCCGGACACTCCAAGTGGCTCGCGACTGGTGATAAGAGCCTGTACACCGGGACATTGCTGGAGGATGCCCTCTACCAGCGATGCAATTGCATCGCGAAGGTGCTCGGCATTATCCAGCATTAGGAGCATTCGTTTCGTAGTCAGGTACGAGACGAGGGTCTCCGAAAGCGTGCGGAGCGGTTCTTCACTGACTCCAATGGTGCTCGCTACGGTTCGAGGGACGAGGGTTGGATCTGCCACCGAGCCGAATTCGACGAGCCAGGTACCGTCACTTGATGAGTCGACGAGCTCGACGGCGGCTTGCAGCCCGAGTCGGGTTTTGCCAGTGCCGCCTGCCCCGGTCAGGGTAAGAATTCGTGAGTTGGCAAGGAGCTCCTTGATGTCGGCAAGCTCGCGTTCCCGCCCAATGAAGTTCGTCGCCTGCTGGGGCAGGTTATTGAGTAGGTTGTCGAGGGATCGAAGCGGCTTGAATGAATCCTGGAGCTGCGCGTGCTGGAGCTGAAAGAGATGTTCCGGTCGCTGAAGATCCTTCAAGCGATGTTCCCCCATATCTCGGACGGTCACCGCTTGCGGCAGATTGCCACTGACTAGATCGAACGTGTGCTTCGATATTAAGGTTTGCCCGCCGTATCCGAGCGTCAAGATCCGTGCCACCCGGTTAAGTGGAGGCCCGAAGTAGTCGGAATCGCGCACCTCAGCCTCTCCCGTGTGAATGGCCATGCGCATTCGGATAGAGCTACTCTCGTCGTTGACGCCGTTGGCCATCTCGAGTTGAGCTTGAAGAGCAGCTTGGACGGCTCCGACGGGTGAAGGGAAGACAGCACAAAACGCCTCTCCCACGGTCTTGAAAATGTTTCCACCACCTGCCGCTACCGCAGACTTCATGATCGCGTTGTGACGCTGCATGGCGGCGCTCATGAGCTCTTGTTGGCTGTCCCACAAGCGGGCACTTCCTTCAATATCAGCAAACAAGAAAGTCAAGATCGACGATTGGGACATTTTTTGTTCTTGGCGTACAGTTTGGCCCCCTTTTCTGCGGTTTGGCTATTCGGACCTGCGTGATGGGCTCTTAATCGTACCGGGACGTTGCGATAGGTACGCTACTGTCCCCGATGCGCATATTGATTACGAACGACGACGGAATTCGAGCCCCCGGATTGTTCTCCTTGGTTCAGGTGGCTCGCCAGTTCGGCGAGGTCAAAGTGGTCGCACCCGACCGAGAAAGATCGGCTTGCGGTCACTCAATGACCATGCGGGAACCTCTCCGGGTTTCCGAGTTCACCTGGGAAGGTCTAGAAGCATATGAGGTCAACGGAGTCCCGGTCGATTGCGTCAACGTTGGTTTAACGGTTGCATGGCCAGATGGCTGCGATCTCATCCTTAGCGGGATCAACAACGGGCCTAATCTTGGATTTGACATCACCTATAGTGGGACGGTCGCCGGTGCGATGGAGGGCACGATCAACGGGATTCGCAGCATTGCTCTTAGCATGGCCCTGTTTGTGTCGGGCGCGCCAATCCACTACGAAACGGGTGCTCGGTGGCTCAGCGAAAACTGGGACCGAGTTGTCAACGCGCCGATCCGCCCACTTACTTTTCTGAACGTAAACATTCCGAGTATCGACTTTGTGGAGATTCGAGGTCACCGCGTGACTCAGATGGGGCAGCGCGTCTATAAAGATCGAGTCGAGATGCGATCCGATCCGTGGGGCAGACCCTATTACTGGCAAGGAGGCGTCGTCGTGATGGAAACCGACCAGCCCGGTACGGACGTTCAGGCTGTGAACGACGGATTTGTCAGCATCACTCCCGTTAGTCTGGACTGGACCGATCGCGAACTGATGGCGGAGTTGGATCTGTCGATGCGCCGGCCGAGGGTGGCTTTCCAGTAACGGCTCGTATAGGCCCAAACAAAAAGACCCCTCGACCGTATGGTCGAAGGGTCCTAATTCGTGAAAGGCTACGCGCCGCCCTTCGGTCCCCCGGGGCCCTTGGGACTACCAGGTCCACCGCGCATTCCGCCAGGACCGCCCATCCGAGACATACGGTCCTTGCGCATCTTCTCGAACTTCGCGAACTGGGCAGGCGTCAAGACCTTCTTGAGGCTTGCGTCGTAATCGTCGCGCATTTTCTTCATCTGCGGACCTTTCGACTTAAAGTCGCCAGGAGCGGCTCGAAGCTTCTTGCCCGCCTCCATCATCTTGTCCATTAGGACCTTGACCTTGCTGACTTGGGACGGATTCAGACCGAGATCCTTCGTCATCTTCTCAAGTCGAGCCTTCGGGTCCATGCGCATACCGCCGCCGGGGCCGCCGCGCATTCCGCCAGGTCCACCGCGCATTCCGCCGGGGCCCTGAGCGAGCGCGAACGAAGCCACGAGCGCCATAAAAATTGCCAGGGTGAGTTTTTTCATTTTGATTCTCCTACGCTGCTCGTAGGCAAATTTACTATCACTGCTGTTACGAGGAGGTTAGAATCCTCATATATGCCTCGTAGCGGGACTGGGAAACAAGCCCTTTAACAAG
>Ga0206936_1167_pt1 | contig 17377 bp, 16 predicted proteins | sample Alteio_BWOrgHeat_14_FD_152922 | JGI IMG/M metagenome (GOLD analysis project Ga0206936, IMG submission 152922) | Enriched cells from forest soil in Barre Woods Harvard Forest LTER site, Petersham, Massachusetts, United States -... | ecosystem: Environmental > Terrestrial > Soil > Temperate forest >... | reverse complement strand
AATTGGCAACGTTGAACCGCAATATGATTGAATAGTAAACATGGGTACTCCGCGAAAATTGACTGCGCGCGGGCGCAGATTAGCCGCACAGCGCAGGGTGCGGGAGCTGGCGCTGGTGGGTAAGGCGCTGGCTTCGACGGGGCATCCGGTGATGGCGCAAATTGTACCGATGCGATTCTGCAATCTGTCGTGCGCTTATTGCAATGAATATGACAAGGTTTCCAAACCGGTGCCGATCGACGAGATGGAGCGGCGGATCGACCATCTTGGCCGGTTGGGAACCAGCATTATTACGATTTCAGGCGGCGAGCCGCTGACCCACCCTGAGCTGGATGATGTGATCCGGCGGATGCGCAAAGTCGGCGCGATGGCCGGGATGATCACCAATGGCTATCTGCTGAATGTGGAGCGCATCGAGCGGCTCAATCAGGCCGGGCTCGACCACATGCAGATCTCGATCGACAACGTCAATCCTGACGATGTTTCGATGAAAAGCCTCAAGGTGCTGGATAAGAAGTTGGAGATGCTGGCTGAGCATGCCGAGTTTCACGTGAACATCAACTCGGTGGTGGGCGGCGGCATCAAGAATCCCAATGACGCACTGGTGATCTCGAAGCGCGCGCTGGAACTGGGGTTCAGCAATACGATCGGGATCATTCACGATGGCGACGGGCAACTGAAGCCGCTGAAGCCGGAAGAGGCGAAGATCTACTTCGAAGTGCGCAACCTGGAGCGGAAGAGCTATTCGCGGTTTAACCAGTTTCAGGAAGCGATTGCACAGGGCAAACCCAATGACTGGCGCTGCCGTGCAGGTTCGCGGTACCTGTATATCTGCGAGGACGGGCTGGTGCATTACTGTTCGCAGCAGCGCGGGCATCCGGGAGTTCCGCTGAGCGAGTACACGACGGCGGATGTGAAGCGGGAGTTTCTTACTGCCAAGTCATGTTCGCCTAACTGCACTGTTAGCTGCGTACATCAGATTAGTTATATCGACCACTGGCGCGCTCCGCAGACGCGGACGATTGCGCCGGGTGGCCATGCCGGGGCAGGCGCGCCGGAGCTGGTTTCGATTCAGGGCGCGAACTGATCGGGCCCTACCGTTGGCTTAAGTAGAGTGCCATTGCGAGACACCCGAGAGCGCCGAGAATTGCCAGGCCCCAGCGATCCATGAAGGGTATCGGGTTGCTCGTAATCACGTGCTCTATTTCGTGCTTGTCGACCCTCGCTCCACCGCGGCAGGATGAGCATGCAGCGAGATATTTCCGACTTGTAATGACCCCAAAGATCCAGTAAAGATGCACCGAGCTGTACTTTACGAATAACTGGAGCGAGCCTGCCCGGTTGCACAGCGTGCAGGGCTGCATCGGCATGTCGGCCAAAAACAGGGTCTTCTTTCGCCAGCCGTAGAAGATCATGATGTCACCTTTGAGTTTGGTGACCTGACTATACGGCAACCGAGTTAGGGGTTGCAATCGCAGAGCGTGACGAAGTTAGCGTAGCCGAGTGAAAAACGCAAAACGCGCCCTGATTGGACGCGCCTTTTGCGATGAATAGTTATAGAAAGTGGCTGAGGCTACTTCTTTGCCGTGGTTTTTGTTGGAACTGTCTTAGCTTGCGCGGTATCGGCGAGGGCCTGGTCGATTAGCTGGTAGAGCTTGCTGCGGTCGACCACTTCCACGAATGGAGCACCTTTGGACTGGCTGGTGGCAACCCAGATTGTCGGGGTGTGTTCGATGCCTACGCGCTGGCCGAGGGCGTAGTCGGCTTTGACCAGTGCGGTCAGCGTACCCTGTGGGTCGACGGCGAAGGGCAGGGTGAGCTTGTGGTCGGTGGCGAACTTTTCGCTGAAGGTGCGTAGAACTTCGAGTGAGGTGATGGAGGGCTGGTTGGCGAAGACAGCGTCGCGATACTCGTCACCGAGCTTTTTGGACTTGGTGTCAAACCAGCGGGCGTTGACGGCTGCCTGGAAGCTCCATGGGTGGAAGGAGAGCGGGAAGTCGTGGCGCACCCAGGGGATGTTGTACTTGGCAGCAGCATCGTGCAGGAGCGGATTGGCGCGGGCACAGTCGGGGCACTCCATGTCTTCGAACTCGATGATGGCGACACGGGCTCCGGCGGGCGGGCGCAAGGCTGAGGGATCGTGGACCTGGGTGGTGGCCGGGGCTGTTGGTCCTGCAAACTGGGCACGGGCCGGTGATGCTGAGATCACGGCCACGGCGGCGGCAAAGGCGAGGGAGCGAATCATATAAGTGCGAAACGTCGATGAGTGTTTCATGGGCGTTGGACGTGATCCTCGTGCTTATTGTAACGGGCGGCTCGGCTGGGAGTTGCGGAGAGAATTGGATTTTGCGCTCAATTGCCGTCGCGATGCGGATTGTGGTGCTGTTCGCGGGACTGCCGGCGAGCCTTGATCCACTGCTTCCACTTGTAGTCGGCGAAGATGGAGCCGGCGACCAGCACGAGAATGGTGATGCCGAAGAGGAGTTTCATGGCTGAAAACAGCATCGCACAGTGCTGATGGAGAGGCAGTCGGAACTGCGGCTTGTCGAGGGACTTTACATAGGCTGACAGGCAGCTACTTACCCCGATGGAAACGCTTCCGGTTAGTTACTGATTCGTCTGTTGATCAGCCGATCAAGATAGCCATTCAAAATTAATAAATTGAAGCTTGACAGCAATTTCTGCGCTAACTATACTCCGTCACGCCTTAGTAAATCGAATTACTTTGGGAGCGGATGTGCAGCCGACCAAGGTACGAGCGGGGCTGCTTTTAGGCAAGCCAACAGCCAGATAACAAATTGACGAGGAGAGGCCACTATGTACGGGTCGAGAGAGAACTATGCTCTGAATCCAAGTCCAGACTGGATCGCCGGTATTCGATGGACGATCTTAGCTATCGCGCTACTTTGCACCTGCACGCTGCGTGCGCAGACAGTAACAACTTACAGCTTTGAAGACGGAACCGCCGACGGATGGGCTTCGTTCAACGGCGCAAGCATGCCTGTCGCGACAAATGCCGCAGCACACGGAGGCTCCTTTAGTCTTCTGACCACGACTGGCTCGGGCGGGGCTGGCGGTCCTTCGGTATTGGTGAATGGAATTCTTCAGCCCGGCGGGAAATATACGATCACCGGATTTCTCCAACTGACCAATGGAGAGAGTGCAACCAACGCGAATTTTACCGTCAAGCGAAGCGATCCGAGTTGCTCGGGCGGCACGTGCTTTGACACTATCGGGCCGTTTCAGGTCGCTGTGTCTGATTCGGGGTGGGCTCAGATCGGGGGGAGTTATACGGTTCCCGCGACGGCGACGAGTTTGACACTTTATGCGCAATTGGTCGGGGCGACGACGGCACAGTCGTTCTATCTGGACGACGTTGTGATTACCCAGACCGCGCCACCGCCAGGCGGCACACCGATTGCTTCGTACACATTCAGCGACGGCGGTCTGGATGGCTGGGCTCCGTTTGGGTCGTCGACGCTGACCAATGCGGTGTCGCCGATTCTCGATCCTGCGGGAAATACCAACAGCCTGCTTGTGACCAATCGCACGGCGTCTTTTATGGGGCCCAGCCTCAACCTGTTGAACGTGCCGAACGTGGTGGCGGGCGCGACTTACCAAGTGAGCGTGTATGTGCTTTTGGCGGCTGCGGATGCGAGCGGGCCGACGGCGACGATTTCGACCAAAACAACGGATTGCGCTGCGCCCAACGGAGCCTTTGGGAATCTCGGGACATCGGCTGCCCTTTCGAATACAGCCTGGACGAAGGTACAAGGGACGCTGAGCTTCAGCGATACACCGGGAGCTCCGACGGGTCTTACGCTGTATATCCAGTCGAGCAGTGCGACGGACCCCTTCTACGTGAGCGATGTGGTGATTGGCGAACTTTCGCCTGCGCCGCTTCCCCCAAGCCAGCAGGACAACACCGGCATCACAAGCAATTTTGAGGATGGTGGAACGGATGGCTGGAGTTCGCGCACAGGAAGCTCGACCGTCGCCAATTCAACCGTGGCTGCTCACGGCGGTACGCACAGTCTGCTGACGACGGGACGTGTTGCCAACTATGATGGGCCGCAGATCAGCGTAAACAACAAGATGTACGCGGGTTCACAGTACAACCTGAGCGGATGGGTGCTGTTGCAGCCGACGGACGGCACGAATCATGTGATTAACATGAGCCTGCAATACACGCTGAATGGAACGACAAACTTCCCGAGCATTACGCCATACCCGGGCGTCACGATACTGGCGGACGGACAGTGGCACCAGATCAGCGTAAACAACTTCACGGTGCCGAGCAGCTACGATCCGGGAACGGCCTTTGTCTATTTCCAGACCGTGCCGCCGTCGGGATCAGATCTGGTGTCGTTCTACATCGACGACTTCCAGCTGACCTATGTGCAGCCGCCGATGATACAGACCGACATTCCATCGATCTACAAGAGGTACCAGGACTTTTTCACGGTTGGCGCTGAGATAGATACGACCGACCTGACCGGGCCTCATGCACAATTACTGAAGATGCACTTTGCCAGCATCACATCGGGCAACGACATGAAGTGGAGTTCGGTTGAGAGTGCCAAGGGTGTTTTTGACTACACCAACGCTGACGCTGAAGTGGGGCTGGCAGAGTGCAGCAACATGAAGGTGCGAGGCCACAACCTCGTGTGGTCGACGGGCGCACAGACGCCGGCGTACGCGACCGGCGACGGGACAAATTCACCTGCGAACCAGGCTGTTGTGACGGCGAATATCCAAGAGCATATCCAGAACGAGGTGCAGCACTTTGGCAGTCTGGTTTATGCGTGGGATGTAGTCAACGAGCCAATTGATCCTTCGCAGCCGGATTGCCTGCAGCACGGCCCTTTCTATAACGTGCTTGGGCCGAGCTACCTCGATGTGGCGTTCGAGGCTGCGAAGCAGTATGCGCCGCCGGGAACCAAGCTTTTTCTCAACGACTACAGCACGACTGATCCCGCAAAGCTGGCGTGCCTTGTAAAGGTTGTGGGCGAGCTGAAGCAGCGAGGTGTGCCCATAGACTCGATCGGTCACGAAATGCATCACCAGATCAACTTCCCGACGCCGCAGTCGATGGAAACAGCGATCGAGACGGTGGCGCGGAACTTCCCCGGAATCACGCAGCAGGTTACCGAGCTGGATATGAGCGTGTACAACGCAGGCGACGTAACCTCAAACTACGGTAACAACATTCCACCGGCAGTTCTGGCGGAGCAGGGGTGGCTGTATAAACGGTACTTCGATGTCTTCAGGCGTGAGCGGAATAAGCTGAGCGCGGTAACCTTCTGGGGCATGGCGGATGATAATACGTGGCTGGATGGTTTTCCGGTGACGCGTACGGATTATCCGCTGCCCTTTGACATGGGCCTGCAGGCTAAACCGGCGTACTGGGGCATCATCGGCGAAGAGAAGATGCTGCCTGGATTTGGGTTGCACTTCTCGCTTTCGGGCAAGATGGGCGCGAAAGACATCCGTACATTGACGCTTACGGCGACGAACGGCAACGTAGGACCGGCGTATAACACGCAGATCAGCAGCTTGACTCTGCACCAGGTTCTGGGCAGACGCTGCTCTCCGGTGGTGACTCCGGCCAGCTTCCCCGTGCTGCTTGGCGATATTGCGACGAGTGGTACGGCGAGCACGAGCTTTAACGTCGACTTCTCCGGCTGCGAGTCATCGGCGCTGTTCGTGGTTACTGCTCCATGGAGCTCAGCGACCTACCATACCGGAAGATTCGAGGCAGTTATCGAGTTCCGGAAGGACGAGTGGGGTTTCATTCGGTAAGACAGGTGGAACTAAAGGCGGGCGGCGTTTCTCTGATGAGAGACGCCGCCTGATTTTTTGTTACAACCGTGATGGAGTCCATGGTTCTTTGAATTGAGCGCTGATACTTCATTGTGATAGCCTTCGTCTCTTAAGTGACGACGCCGCGCAGCTGACTCCTCTGATAAGCGCAGGCGCCTGCCGGAGGTCTCCGTATGACGGATATCGGCAGAATGCGGCACGATGCCGTTGCCGCCAATTCCTCGCATGTTTCGTGGGGCGTGAAGTTCGACGCCTTCCTGGATAGCTTTGTCGCAACCATGACCAGCTGGCTGTGCCGGGCAAGCCGAGGATACCTTTGCCCTCCTGACATGACGGAAATCATGTATCCAGACGAGTCCCGCCAATCCAATTCCCGTGCGAAGGAGTGCTGCAATGAAAAATTACCAGGGAAGTGAGATCCGCAACGTAGCTGTAGTGGGGCATGCGCGCAGTGGCAAGACGAGTTTAATTGCCGCGCTGCTGCATGCCGCGAAGATGACTACAACGCAGGGCCGGGTGGCCGATGGGACGGCGGTGACCGCGTATGACGAAGAGGAAGTCGCGCGCGGGACGACGATGCAGAATGCGGTGGCCTTCGCCGAATGGCAGGGGACCAAAATCAATCTGGTAGATACGCCGGGTTTTCATATGTTTTCGCATGAGGCGCGCGCGGCGATGCTGCCGGTAGAGGCGGCCCTGGTGCTGGTGAATGCGCAGTGCGGCGTTGAGGCGGTGACGGAGCGAGTTTGGGCGTATGCGGCAGAGGCCAATCTGCCGCGGATTGTGGTGTTGAACCAGATGGATTCTCCGCGAGCGGGCGGCGGGCAGGGATTGTCGGCTCTGATGGAGGACCTGCATGAGCGCTGGGGGAGGACGTGTGTTCCGGTGCAGCTGCCGATTACCGGGCAGGACGGGTTTCATGGTGTGGTCGATCTGGTGACGATGCAGGCTTTTTTCTACGAGACGGGCGGGAATGGAACGGGAAGGATCGGAGAGGTTCCGGGGCACATGCTGGCGGCGGCGCGGACGGCGCATGAAGCGCTGGTGGAGTTAGTAGCAGAGGGCAAGGACGAACTGATGGAGGAGTTCTTTGCGGAGGGGACGATTCCTGAGCAGCACCTGATTTCGGCGCTCCATGAGGCGATTCGCGAAGACCGGATCTTCCCGGTGCTATTTGCCAGCGGACTGGCGAATGTGGCGACGGATCATCTGCTGGACTTTCTGAAGGTGTATGCGCCTTCGGCGGCCGAGCGGGCTCCGTTGGCAGTAATGGGAGCGGAAGCGCAGAAGGCCAATGTGATGGAGTCTGTCTCGGCGACCGGTGGCGGTAATGCGGTGGCGGTGCATTCGGGCAATGAAGGAAGCTCGCCGAATGGAGCAGTGTCTGGTCATCGTGCCGATTCAGGTGATGGCAATGGGGGCATCGGAATTGATACAGGGATCATTCTGCGGCCTGTGTCGGATCAGGAGCCCGTGGCGCTGTTTGTTTACAAGACCATGAGCGATCCGTTTACGGGAAAGATCAGTTTTTTCAAGGTGGTGAGCGGAGTGGTGAAGACGGATTCAACGGTCGAGAACTACACGCGCAAAGGACAGGAGCGGCTCTCGCATTTGAGTGTGATGCAGGGGCGCAAAGCGGTGGAGGTGACGGAGCTGCATGCCGGGGACCTGGGTGCTGTGGCCAAGCTGCGCGACACTTTCACTGGCGACACGCTGGGGCAGAAGGGCGCAGAGATACGCGTGGAGCCGGAGGCGCGTCCTGAGCCGAGCATGACCTACGCGATTGAGCCGAAGACGCGGGCGGATGAAGACAAGCTGGCTAGTGCGCTGCACAAGATCATGGAGGAGGACCAGCTGGTGCGGTTCTTCCGTGACGCGGAGACACACGAGTTTCTGGTGGCCGGTGCTGGGCAGCAGCACATTGAGGCGATTGTCTCGCGATTGAAGCGGAGGTATCACACCGAGGTTACGCTGAAGGCTCCGAAGGTTCCGTACCGGGAGACGATTCGCGGCAAGGCTGAGGCGCAGGGGCGGCACAAGAAGCAGTCCGGAGGACACGGTCAGTTTGGCGATTGCAAGATTCGGATTGAGCCACTGCCGCGAGGCGCGGGATTTGAATTTGGGAACGAGATCTTCGGCGGATCGATTCCGCGGCAGTATGTGCCGGCGGTGGAGAAGGGGATTATCGAGACAGCGCTGCGAGGATTTCTGGCGGGGTATCCGGTGGTGGACTTTAAGGCGACGGTCTACGACGGCAGCTATCACGAGGTGGATTCGAACGAATTGTCGTTCAAGGTGGCGGGACGGAAGGCTTTTCGGGCGGCGATGGAGGCTGCCAGGCCGTGCCTGCTGGAGCCGATCATGAAGGTGGATGTGGAGGCTCCGGAGGAGTTTGCCGGGGCGCTCATGGGCGATCTGAATGGCCGGCGTGGGCGGGTGCAGGGGATGCATGCGCGCGGCAAGTCTACGGTGATTGCGGCTGAGGTTCCGATGTCGGAGATGTTGAGCTACGGAACGACGCTGACTTCGCTGACGCAGGGGCGGGGAAGCTTTCACATGGAGATGAAGCACTATGATGTGGTGCCGCCGGCGGTGGCAGAGAAGATTCTTGCTTCGGCGAAGAAGCCGATGGAGGCAGAGGAAGATTAAGCGAATTCCTCTGCTCCCGGGTTTATGAGAAGCCCTTACGTTGGCATTGCGCCAATTTGTCGAAGCAGCGCGACGTTATCGAACTGGGACCAGTGTTCGATAAACTTGCCATCGGCGACACGGTTGTATTCAATCCCTGTGAACTTCACCGTGCGGCCTGTGGGCGGGATTCCTTGAAATGCTGCCTGATGCGTTCCGGTTAAGGTCCAGCGGCTGACGACGGTGTCTCCTTCGGTGACGCAGGCGTCGACTGCGATGTACGAATCAGGAAATGCCGTAGTGAAGTAGATCATGAACCCTGACCAGGCGGCATTGTCGAGTGGTTCAGGGGCTCCGGACAAGTAAGCGCGAAAATCGTTGTGCCGGATGGCGCTTTCTGTCTTCCAGTCGCGCTCATTGAATGCCTGAATCCAGCGCAGATTGAGGCTCTTATGATCGCCGGCCAGATCGCCGGTCTGGTCCTCGCCGGTCCGGTCGACTTGACTGCCGGCTTGTTCTGGTTGCTCAGGGAGCGGTCCAAGAATATCTATTTGATATTTGGCCGCGAGTGCCATGAGCTTCGCCATGTCAGGCGATGAAGGCGGTAACGAGGGGTCTGAAGCCGGTTCACCCATCTCTATGACGAAACGTTCAAATCCTCCGGGAGCGCAGAGAAGCAGCATTCTTGCGGGCGTGTTGCCCACCACCTTGAAGCCATGAGGGATTTCGCGTGGCCCGAAGACATAGGTGCCCGGGCCACCGGTTGACCACTCGCCATCACAGACGAACGCTATTTCTCCTTCGAGGACGTAGAAGGCCTCATCTTCGCGATGGTGTGTGTGGTACGGCGATGCAAATCCGGGAGGGATCAACCAGTGCTCGATCAGGCCAAATGATCCGTTCGTGGTTTCAGCGGTGGAACGGGTCTGGGTCGGTATGCCGAGGAATCTAAATGCTTCATCCTCTCTTGAATTGAGGTAAGGTAGCGTCGCTTGCATACTCATAATTCCTCCTTGTCTTTAGCGCACCCTTTCAAAGGCTCCGTTTGCGCTTTATACCCGGATGTGTAACGACCTTGCTGCACGTTACACATAAAATATGTGTTGATGGAAATTGAACTGACCGATACCGATCTGGTCGTGCGAATCGCGCGCGGGAGCGATCCTGAAGCCGAAGCTGAGCTGTTCCGGAAGATGGCTCCGCGGATTCGTCTCTATGGCCTGCGTCACTTGAGAGAACCGTACGCCGCTGACGATCTTGTACAGCAGGTGCTGATCACCACGTTGCAGGCGTTGCGAGCAGGGCGTCTTCGAGAATCGGAGAAGCTGGCGTCTTTTGTGTTGGGAACCTGCCGGATGATGGTGCTCGATCTGCGCCGCAATGCTCAGAGAAGAGAGCGCCTGCTTGAGTTTGGAGCAGACATGCTGCTGCCTTCTCCCTCGCCGATGCCGCGTCTGGATCATGAACATCTTACGCGTTGTGTACAGAACCTGAAAGAGCGCGAACGCGCGGTGGTTGTCATGACGTTTTATGACGAACAGACAGGCGCGGACGTCGCCGGGTTTCTGGGTGTTTCCGAAGCTAATGTGCGCGTGATACGGCATCGCGCGATTCACCAGCTGCGAGACTGCATGGGGGTGGGCGCATGACCTGCACAGATCCGATCAATGCAGACTTCGATGCCGGAGTTCTTTCCGACTATTGGCTGGGAACCCTGGCGAAAGCCGAAGAAGAGGCGGTTGAGGAGCATTTATTTTCTTGTGACAGCTGCGGTGCGCATCTTCGCGAGGTGATCGCCCTTGCCGAGGAAGTGCGCAGGGTAGGGCGTGAGGGTTCTCTGCAATTGATCGTAAGTGAGACATTCTTGAAACGCGCCGAAGAAGAGGGGATTCACGTGAGTCAATACGCCCCGCCGGCTGGAGGTAGCGTCAAATGCACTGTGACCGCCGATGATGATTTGCTGATTGGGCGGCTTGCTGCGGATCTCAGCGGAGCTAAGCGGGTTGATCTCAGCCTTTGCGACCCGAGCGGCGTTGAGCAGTTTCGACTGACGGATGTTCCCTTTCAGGCGAACGCGGGTGCTGTCCTTTGGCAACAGTCGATTACCTTCGCCAAGGCTGCTCCTACGAGTACGTTGGTCGCGCGGTTGATTGCCTTTAGCGACGCGGGAGTTGAACAATTGTTGGGTGAATATACGTTCAACCATACGCGTACCTTGCCCGGTCCGGGCGCATGGTGATAGGCCACGCATGATCGGCTGTGCTGGATGGATATTAAGGGGCTTTAAACTGAGGTCACTTCTTCCGAATAGCGGTCCAGCGCCCGTCTGCCCGGCCTTCTACTTTCATTCGACCCTCTGCCGCGTCTCCGTCAATCCATCCGGCGAGCGTTGCCGTGACAGCGCCGGGTTGTTCGGGCCACGTTCCACTGAATGTGAGTTCGACATAGCCATCGCGCCATGTGCCACTGACAGTTTGATTCGCCCCAAGCGCGCCTGACCATATGCCAATCAGATTGCTGTCCTGCCGAACGAGCTTCAGTGTGCCCGAGAAACGCCCCGCATCGGTGGCAAACGTTACGTCCCATGTGCCCGAGGCTTCTCCACCATTCTGCAGAGGTTCCGGTTTCGCATTGCTGATTCTGAGGTTAGAAAAGTAAGATTCCTCTCCTGCATAACCCCATAGGGCGATCGCGCCATTCAGGTCTTCGCCCTTTAGGCCATCCACGATGAGGCTTGGACTCTCAGACCCATTCAGATACAACTTGGCTTGGCGGCCACGCACTTCAATCCTCACTTTGGTCCACTCTTCCAATTGCAATTCCGCATGGGATTCGTAGATGAAAGGCCATTGTCTTCGCAGCTTTTCCCAACCAAAACCGGGTGCGGAAGAATACTGCACAGAATGGTTGCGCATTGCCTGATCATCCGCATGGGAGTTACCCGGCCGAAGATAAAACAGTTCGTAGTGCGAAGCATCTTGACGGGCTCGGAACGCAATTCCTGTGAAGCCGGGCATTCTTACCCCAGGTGGTGTCGTGAGCTTGGTGGCAATGTCTACCTCGATCGTGCCATCGTGAAATTGTGTTCCCTTGACGAACGCGAGGCCATCTTCAGCTCCCTCGAGTGTTGTTAACCGGACGGCTTTGTGGCCTCGGTATTCGACTTCTTCTGCCTTCAAACCCTGAGCATCGAGATCCTTTGCATTGGTGAGCGCGAAGGTCTGCGATGACGGAATGGCGGGATCCGTGTTATGTGCTTCTTGTGCCGCGCAGATCTGTACCGCGGACGATAGAAGCAACAGGACTCCGAAGGCAAACGAGATATGGATTGATCGCGCCATGCGGCGAATGGTAGAAGGCGTGCTCGATGCACAGCAAGCATTCTGTGACGAAGCAACCAGATTTGGTGTGAATTGGTTTTGGGCTAACACTGCGCTGCCAGCCAATTCATTGCATTCAGCGTTGACCTGATGCGTGATTCTCTGAACCGGTGGTCATGTCACTGGATTCGGGGCTATATTTTAGAGGCTGACTGGAGCCTCAGTTGAAGGTGCGCCTTTGGCCTCCGGCATCACGGACATTCGTGATGAATAGTCGAGGGCTCGTTAGAGGGGGTCTTTTGGAAATGCGGCGGTGGATGATGTTGATTCGCAGAACGGCCGGGGTCACGATTGGACTCGCGCTACTGCTGTGCTGTGCCGGTTCGCGATTTGTTGAGCGGGTTTCGGCGCAGTCTGCCGTGGCGGTGGCGGGGCAGGAGCCGCGGCCGACCAGCACTCCTTATAAGGGCGACCTTTCGATTTTCGAGTATCCCGATCGTGACGAGAAATTGCATGTGGACCGCGTGATGGATTTACTTGGAATTGCGCCGGGAAAGTCAGTTGCTGATGTTGGTGCGGGGTCGGGGTGGTTCACGGTGCGAGCTGCGGCGCGAGTTGGCGCTAGTGGTGCTGTCTACGCCGAAGACATCAATCCAGAGGCGATCGACTACATTACCAAGCGCGCGGAACGGGAGAAGCTGGGAAATGTGCGGCCGATATTGGGGACCGTCGACGATACGAAACTTCCGGCTAATAGTGTGGATGCCATTCTGATTCTGAAGACGTATCACGAGATGGCGCGACCGATTCCGCTGATGGAAAAGCTGAAGTTGTCACTGAGGCCAGGAGCTAAGGTTGGCATCATCGATCGCGACGGCGACGGAACCAATCATGGAATCATGCCCGATGTGGTGGAGCGCGAGATGGCGAAGGCAGGATATAAACGCGTAGGAATGTATGACTTCACCAAGAGCGACGGGCAGGATTACTTCCTGATCTTTATGGTGAAGTAGGATCGTTCTTAGATCATTGGAGGGTAGTTATCGTGCATGCATCACGGCGCACTCTGTTGGAGGCACTTCCCCTGATTGCAACTTCATTCGTCTTGGGTGGAGATAGTTCTTCCGCCGTCGCATGCGGCGCTGTAGAAGAAGCAAAGCCCATAGCTTCTTTCGCTACTCCTTTTGACCAACTTCCCGTACATACCAATGCGACTAATACCGCACGCCCCATCCTTGACGGCATTAGTCACTCTGGAGCGCACCTTGAGGTACACGAGACGAGCCTGTCGGCAGGTGCTATGCCGCATCCCCCTCACCACCATGTGCATGAAGAGCTCTTCCTTATTTCCAAAGGAACGCTTGAGGTGACCATTGCGGGTAAATCCACGACCATCGGCCCGGGATCGGCGGCCTACGTACATTCCGGGGAGGAGCATGGCGTTCGAAATATTGGGCAGGACACTGCGCAGTATTTCGTTGTGGCAGTTGGCTCGGAGTCATAGCTTGTCTGGCTGAGATGCGGCAGATTCTCTAAGGAATGATAGAAAGGCAAGAAGAAGTTTCACTCGCCAGTGGCCAGCCGCGATGATTCTGGGCTATATTGTAGGAACTACCGGAGCCCACTTGTGGAGAGCTCGATGAAGATGCCTGTCGCCGTACGAACCCGCTAAAAATCTCTCGACGATTTGCTTGTTGATCGCCAGGTTGTTAACCAGCCGCGGACGGTCCTGAGCACTCTTCTACTCCGGGTATTGCGCTGCACAATTTGATGTTGACCGCAGGGTGAGCCCATCGCTGGTGCCGTGGTTCGCATGGCGCTGTGGAGATTGGCATGTCTGTTTTCGAAACTGCTACACCGGAACTTGCCGATGGCAAGGTGCATGGTTTTTGGTCTTCTGTGTGGGAGGCGCTGCGCGGCTCACACCAGGACTTTACTTCGGGCAACCTGAACCGTAGCATCCTGCTGCTGGCGATTCCCATGGTTCTGGAGATGGTGCTGGAATCGCTGTTCGCGGTGGTCGATGTTTTCTGGGTGGGGCGGCTGGGTGCGAACGCTGTGGCCACGGTGGGAATTACCGAGACGCTGCTGGCGCTGGTCTTTGCGATCGGGCTGGGCGTGGCGCTCTCCACGACGGCGATGGTGGCGCGACGAATTGGCGAGAAAGATCCAGAGGATGCTGCCATTTCGGCGGTGCAGGCCATTGTGCTGGGCTTGCTGATTTCGGTGGTGCTGGGTGCAGCGGGCGGTTTTGCTGCGCCTCACCTGTTGCAGATGATGGGCGCTTCGCCTGAGATCATCGCAGTTGGTTCAGGATATGCGCGGGTTGCGCTGGGTGGTTGTGGCGCGATCATCATGCTGTTTCTCAATAACGCGATCTTTCGCGCGGCCGGAGACGCGTCGGTCGCGATGCGGCTGCTCTGGGTGTCGAACATCATCAACCTGATTCTCGATCCCTGCCTGATCTTTGGGCTGGGGCCGTTTCCTCATCTGGGAGTGACGGGAGCGGCGACGGCGACCTTCATCGGGCGCAGTATCGGGGTGCTGGTGCAGTTCTGGCTGTTGCTCAAGGGGACGGAGCGTATTCGTATTGCGAAGCGGCACCTGAGGCTGAATTTTGCGGTGCTCTGGCGATTGGTACGGGTTTCGCTTAATGGGATTCTGCAATTTGCCATTTCGAACGCCAGCTGGATTGGCTTGGTTCGTGTGGTTTCGTTGTTTGGCGGAGCGGCAGTGGCTGGGTATACGGTGGCGATCCGGATCGTCATCTTTTTCATTTTGCCGGCGTGGGGGCTCAGCAATGCGGCTGCGACGCTGGTGGGGCAGAATCTTGGAGCCGGGAGGCCTGATCGCGCTGAGCAGGCGGTCTGGCGAACCGGTTTGTACAATCTGATTTTTCTCGGGACGCTCGGAGTTTTCTTCATAGTCTTCGCGACGCCTGTGGTAAGGCTTTTTGTGCATGACCCGGAGGTCGTACCGATTGCGGCCACCGCGCTCCGGATTTTCAGCTGCGGCAACATGGGTTATGCCTATGTGATGGTGATTTTGCAGGCATTCAACGGCGCGGGAGATACGGTGACTCCGACGATTGTGAATTTCTTCGGTTTCTGGGTACTGGAGCTGCCGCTGGCCTGGTGGCTGGCGGTTCCAATGCATGTGGGCGTAAATGGCGCGTTTCTCGCTTTCGTGATCTCTGAATTTGCGATTGCCGGGGCGAGCGTTGTGCTGTTCAAGCGAGGGCGGTGGAAGCGGATGCGCATCTGAATTGTGCTGGAGTGCCCTCCAGTCTCAGGTTTTAGGAGAGGAGGGCACGCTTTCGGGCATATTTTCAGGCTGTGGGTGAATCCTGAGGCCGATTGCTTCATCTGAGAGAATGATGTCAGTGGAACGAATGCATAAATTTCTTTTCCGGCGAATCGGTTCTCCGGTGTTTGGGATAGTTTTGGCGCTTGCGGGCGGGGCCTTGGCTTACGGCCAGGCAGATCTACCCTCAAGCCCGACGCCTAACTACAGTTCGAAGTCCAACTCATTTTACGGCAGTGTGACGTTGAGTCCCGCGACGGACGAGGTTGTGAAGCTGTCGCTGGATGAGGCGGTTAGCCGGGGACTGCAGACCAATCTAGGGCTAAAGGAAGCGGAGCAAGGCGAGAAGACGCTGCATGGTCAGAAGATTCAGGCGGTGCAATACTTCTTGCCCTCGATCACCATAACCGGCGGCACAGGCGTGCATGAGTACAACCTGGCGACCTTTGGTTTTGGACGGGCCTTTATCGACAAGCTGAACGACATCATTCCTGGTGGTCTGCCGCCCAATCTCTCATTCATCACCAAGGCGGATGTGACCACCGGGCAGGTGAACTACGAGCAGACGCTTTTCTCGGGCACTTACATCGATGGGTACAAGGCGGTGAAGGCGGCAGAGAAGTCGGCGTATTTCAGCAAGATGTCTGCGCGTGGCGAGGTAGTGCAGCAAGTGGCGACGGCATACCTGGCGGTGATCGCGGAGCAGTCCGAGGTGGACAATGCCAAAGCGCTGATGGATGCCGACAAGGTGCTGCTTGATCAGGCGCATGATAAACACGTGGCCGGTGTCGTAGCTAATCTCGATGAGTTGCGGGCGCGGGTGCAGTATCAGCAGCAGCAGCAGGTGGTAGTGGCCAACGAGAACCGGCGCGAAAAGGCGGAAATTCTGCTGAAGCGTGAGATCGGGATTGCGCCCGGGCAAAAGATTCTCTTAACCGATCCTAATCCTTACTCTGAGCTGGCTGCGCAGACTCAGGAGGAACTGCTGGCAGAGGCTTACGCCAATCGCCAGGACTTTCAGAACCTGCAGGCTCAGGAGCGCGAGGCTCGCATGGCTTTGGGAGCTCGTAAGGCTGAGCGGTTTCCGACGCTGAGTTTCAAAGGGAACTACGGCGTGACTGGCGTTAATGGCGTGGGCTACCACGGAACGATGTCGGCGGTGGGGACTCTGAAGGTGCCGATCTTTCAGGAAGGCACGCTGCGTGGCGACGCGGATGTGGCTAAGGCACAACTGCAGGGTGTAAACCAACAACTAGGCGACTTGCGCGATCGCATTGACCAGCAGTTGCGTTCGTCGATGCTGGACGTAGAGGCAGCCAAGCAGCTCGTGGAAGTGTCGCGGTCAAATGTGGATCTGGCGTCGCGAGCACTTTCGGACCAGACGGACCGCTTCAACGCGGGACTCGACGATACGCTGCCGCTGACCCGTGCGCAGTCAACGCTCCAGAGAGCGCAAAGCGACCTGGTGGAGAGTTTGTACCAGTACAACCTTGCAAAGCTCGCGTTAGCGCGGAGCGCCGGGGTGATTGAGCTGCAGTATAAGACTTATCTGGGTCGGTAGCTGGTCTGTTTCGAGTTTTAAAATTGACCCGGGCAAAGCTGGTAGCCCAGCCTCACTGTTCATTTTGATCGGCTAAACAATCGCTTGAGAAGCCTCTCTCGCGGGCGATCCGGACGCGGGCCAACCTGGAGTCCAAGGGCGCTACCCCATGTGGCGATCCCGTCCTCCGGTCCATTTTTGAATCTCTTCATTGTGCGCTGAACTGGCCAACAAAGAGAGCCGTCGGATAGCCGCAGCTCAACTGCAATTTCTCCCTCTGGGTTCTCATCATCTCCGAACCACTCACCGCCGAGTTCACGACGGACTACTTCTCCGATATACGAACCGATAGCAAACAAGCGCTGGCCTAACTCGTCTGAAAGCAATCCGCCCGCATTCGCCATACCGTCGCGACTATGTTCGTCGAGGAACCGATCAACCTCCCACAAGCTACGAGGCTTGAAGTCCGCGCGATAGCCAGAGCTTGTCAATGCATGCGAGATCCACTCGGCACCTCTTTCGACATCTTCTCTTAGCGTGGACATAGAGACAGTTTATCTATTCGACCGGGATGTCGATTTTGTCGTCGGGCAGAGGATTCTGCAGGGCGGGGCCTGCTCCGTCGCGTGCTTTCGGCAGCGGGTGGAGCTTGAAGAGGTAGAGGATGTTGCGTTCGGGGTCATCGAAGGCAGGAAATCCGGCTACCTGTTCGAGAGAGTAGTGAACGTGGAGATCCTCCAGCGTGCCGGGGTCGAGATCGTTC
>Ga0206936_1166_pt1 | contig 17451 bp, 20 predicted proteins | sample Alteio_BWOrgHeat_14_FD_152922 | JGI IMG/M metagenome (GOLD analysis project Ga0206936, IMG submission 152922) | Enriched cells from forest soil in Barre Woods Harvard Forest LTER site, Petersham, Massachusetts, United States -... | ecosystem: Environmental > Terrestrial > Soil > Temperate forest >... | reverse complement strand
AAGATGAAAGGTTATTATACCAATGAAGCTGTGCTGGTTGCTGTTGAAAGTCGTACTTCTTCTCCCGTCCGTATTCCAAGAGATAATGATACATTAGAACATCCGCAGATAAAAGGTTTATATCCATGTGCTGAAGGTGCAGGATATGCCGGAGGAATTATCTCGGCTGCTATTGATGGAGAGAGGTGTGCGGAGAAGATTGCATTAAAATTTAAAGTCTAAAGCAAAAAGCTGAACATTTTCTCAGGAATTGTAACCATATTTCAATAAGATTGCATCAATCTTAACTTTTAAAGCAGGAATATCACGCTGAATAGATTCCCAAATAGTTTTATAATCAATACCGAAATATTCATGAACCAGAATATTTCTCAATCCTTTTAATGTTGCCCATTCAATATCAGAAAATTCATCTTTTAATTCATCTGAAAGTTTTGTTGCTGTTTCACCGATGATTTCAAACAGTTTGACTAGAGCAAGTCTCATCATAAAGTTTTTAGAATATTCCTCATAACTCAATCCTTCAACAAAGGATTCAATATGACTTATAGATTCTTTGATATGATTTAATCTTTCTTTGTCACCAACATTACCTCTCATAAATAAGTTTTTTATCCTTATCTATATAAGGTTTAAGGTTTGGTGAGAGACCATTGGCAGAAACAACATCCACTTTTATACCAAGAAGTTTTTCCAGCTCTACTTGTATCAAAGCCATATCAAACAGGCTTGCATTATTATCTAATTCAAGCAATAAATCCAAATCACTCTTTTCATCATCATCACCTCTCGCTACAGAGCCAAAAATATATGCTTTAAGAACAGGCTTTGAACTTAAATAGTTTTTAATTAGTGGTATATTCGTATTCACTTTTGATTTTATTGTTCTGCAAAGATAAGGAAAATTAAACTATAAGGAAAAGAATGTATTTCTTTCAACGAGGAGCGTGTTTAATATCATCACTACTTATAACTTTTCCGCTCGGAGCAGTACCATCTTCGAATAAATGAGGATAACAAATAGTAAATCCAATTCCTCCAACCATAGCAGTACACATATTTAACTTCAAATCAATCACGAAATCCTTTTTACTAATTGGAATATCTTTAAGAATCAGTCCTTCATAACCAACATAAGCAACTCTTACATCTATAGTCTTACCTTTAATAACACTTGTATCTAATATAATTTTGAATAGTCCATTTATGTCTGTTATTCCAACCGTCAATTGATCAACACCTTGATAAATCAATACATCTGCAAATGGTATTCCCTCAAGAGTTGTTTTATCTCTTAACTTACCCGATATTTCAATCTTCCCTTTCACTTCTTGTTCTTGAGTTTTTATATCAATTTTCTCCTTACTATATATAATAGTGTCCTTAGTCTGTGAATAAGCCGTTTTCCCAAGCAATAGAGAAGCAAGCAAAGGCGATAACCTCACAATCCGCTGCCAGAAAATCAAACGAGAGAAACTTATTTTCTTTGGAACAGCAGCTGTTTCATCAATTATTCTTCCGCAGAAGGTTTCATTTGTGGTTGGTGGGATGAAGTCTTTACCATCTGTAAGGTCGTGAACGGTTTTATTGCAATGCTTGCAGAATCTTCCTCCATCAACACGTTGCATTGCATTCCAATCCTGTGTACAGGGACTTGTTATTTTATATTTATTCATAGATTATTTCTGCTTTTTTTTAAGGTCAGGTGAATTTATATAAATACCATCAGGAACAGGTGGTCTTGAATCTATTGGTATAGGAATTCGTTTTGAAAAATCTAATGGTGGACCTTCATCATAATATTCTGAAACCACACCACCAACAATACCGCTATATTCTTTATTTGAATCACATAATGCCATTCTTAAATCAATAACAATATCATTCTTTATTTTGGGAATATCCTTTATTAATTTCCCTTCATAACCATTGTAAGCCATTTTGATATCATAGTTTTTACTTTTTATTTCAGAAGTATCAAACATTATTCTGAATTTTCCATCAAAGTCAGTTTCAACTTGACCAATTATTGAATCATTTGCTGAAACGATTACTTTTGCAAAAGGAAGTCCTTCCAATGTTCCTTTATCTCTTATTATTCCTGAAATTATTATCTTGCCTTTTATCTCTTGTTCATGTGAACTAATATCAATTGGACTCTTTTCATACAATATTGTATCCTTCGTCTGCCCAAGCGCCGTTTTTCCAAGCAGCAACGAAGCAATCACAGGCGATAACCTCATCACCCGCTGCCAGAAAATCAAACGAGAAAAACTTATTTTCTTTGGAACAACAGGTGTTTCGTCAATTATTCTTCCGCAGAAGGTTTCATTTGTTGTTGATGGCATGAAGTCTTTACCATCTGTAAGGTCATGAACGGTTTTGTTACAATGCTCGCAGAATCTTCCTCCATCAACACGTAACATTGCATTCCAATCCTGTGTGCAAGGGGTTGTTATTTTATGTTTATTCATAAATTATTTCTGCTTTTTTTTAAGGTCAGGTGAATTAATATAAATTCCATCAGGCAATGGTTTCCTTGAATCAATTGGTATAGGAATAGGTTCGGTAAAATCAATCATTTTTCCATCATTGGTTTTAATTTGACTATTACTATTAATCACATGAATTACTTTCGAAGTTGATGCCACCATTCCAAGAATCATTGTGCATGAATTTAATTTCAAATCAACCACAAAATCTTTTTGAGATACAGGTATGTCTTTAACAATCATTCCTTCATAACCATTATAAGATACTTTTACATCAAAGGTTTTCCATTTTACAATAGCTGTATCTAATTCTATTTTGAAGATTCCATCCATGTCTGTCATCCCGCTTATTAAAACTGTGTCTCCTTCACAAACCTTAACATGTGCGAATTGAATTTTTTCAAGAGTATTCTTATCCCTGATTCTTCCAATGATTTCTATCTTCCCTGCATTTGTTTGTTTATAAGTATTGATATCTATTGTGTCCTTACTATAGACAACACTATCCTTAATCTGCCCAAAAGTCGTTTTCCCAAGCAACAACGAAGCAAGCAAAGGCGACAACCTCATCATCCGCTGCCAGAAAATCAATCGAGAGAAACTTATTTTCTTTGGAACAACATATGTCTCATCAATTATTCTTCCGCAGAAGGTTTCATTTGTTGTTGGTGGGATGAAGTCTTTACCATCTGTAAGGTCGTGAACGGTTTTGTTACAATGATTGCAGAATCTTCCTCCATCAACACGTAACATCGTATTCCAATCCTGTGTGCAGGGACTTGTTATTTTATATTTATTCATTATTGAGTAGATTAGCGATACAAAGATAAGGAATAAAACTTTACCAAAGTTCTAAACTTTGGTAAAGTTAAAACCAATCAAATCAATACTTCATTTCTTTTCTAAGCCATCGAACCATGTTTGATATATCTTATTAGAACAACAAATACATATTGTATCTGTACAGGCATCGCAGACTACCATCATCCATTCATCGGGGCATTTTCCATCTTTATTCATTTTCTTTGGATGATAGTATATTTGCACCAGCTCTTCATATCCGCGTGACGTAGGAGATTGCAATCCTGTTGAAGAAGGATCGAAACTTGTACTGCTACCATCCGATTCTGATTGATGATGTTCATCTGTCGGATTTTTCATACCCGGTGTTTCATCATCATGTCCCACACCTGTTATTCCTTCTTTCGGATCAAATTTACCATCCCTGCCGCAAATATGTACATGTGTGTTTTTAAAGTTACTTTTTCCATCATTCTTTAATAAGCAATAATGCTCGCATACAACTTTCTGAATATCTTTATTCTCACAATAGTTTTCTTTTGCTTTCCCTTTGTCCTGGCAGCCGGAGAAGAACAGAACGATAATCAACAGTGCTGTAAATTTCGATAAGTAATTGAGTTTAGTTTTCATGGTGTTTATTTATTTATTCATTATAGAGTAGTTTAGCGATACAAAGATAAGAAATAAATCATTAGAAATATCTGAAAACAGCTCGATTACGGAACTTGTTATCTCTATATTCGGTCAATTCTTTAACGCGATTCTTTTCATCAAACTTATAGTCTATATGATTTTCTTTGCCATCAGCGAACATGACATGTTTAAATCTATCTCTTTCTGCATAAAACAAATCCATTTCAATTAATACATCATCATTTAATGCATCCGTTATTATACCTCTGAATTTATCTTTGTTGTATAGATAAATATTTGTGCGGTAAAGACTATCATGAGTCCTTGAATATTGTTTAATAACCGAATCATGCATTATATACCTATTATAATAATCCTGCTCACCGATAGCGGATTGAAAATCTGCCTGATTCCATTCCATTTCGGTCGTATCCTTGTTCCATGAGAACGTATTTGTTCGATATAATTTGGGTACTATATCTGTATGAATCCGATAGCTGTTGCAAACAAGTTTATTCACATACAATGCGCATTCAGTTCTTGTATCAATAATGTCTTTACCATCCATCCATTCTACTTTTACAAGCATATTATTTACATAAAAGGATTTAACTCTTTCTACTGCTTCCATTGAATCTAAAGGTATTTTCAATCCATTGCAAAGCATCATTATGAGCTTGATGTTTTTGTTATCATCATGGTAACTATATGCACACATTTCATTATCCTTAGTAAATATTGAATCACCAAGATATTCTTTCTTTCCTGTAAGATCTTCTTTATAATAAGAAACAAAAGTGGTATCTTTATTTCCTCCCGACTTTTGCGAATTAGATTCGGCAAACATCTCAGCCCTTGTTTTCTTATAATGAATATCTCCGTATTCTTCTATAACAATGGTTGTATCCTGATGTTTGATTTCTTTTTTCCTGATATATCCTGAATTGAAACCTTCATGATAAACAAACAATAAAGATGAATCTCGTTTATCTTCATATTTTCTTTCTATCAAATAAGGTTCACCATTTTCATTATAGAAAACAGCATCAATCAAAAGGGTTTGACTATGAGCAGTTAAGGAAATAAATAAATTTATGGAAATAAAGATGGTTTTGAGTTTCATGTTTTTAATATGTTTAATATGCAAAAATAGTATTTAATAATGAAAACTTTACCAAACATCCTAACTTTGTTAAAGATAATACAAGTTAATCTTCATTAGTTCTGAAATTTGATTAATTTTACCGAATCATTTCTAATCCTAACTCTTTTTATCTATGTTTCCATGATTGAAGTTCTTTTTATTAATCATAACAAAATTGATTGCAAGCCTTTTCATGATGCTATATTAAAGCATGAAACTTTCAATGGCAAGCGTTCAACATTAGATACTATTAAAGCATCACTTGATTATATTAAGCGGGGAGGAAACTTTATTCTTATTATTACGCTCGATGATATCAAGGAAGACTTCGAGACTTTGAAGGAGCATATCCTGGCTAATGATATTCCCTATATCCTTCGTTATAAGGATGCATATATAAATATTAATAAATTCGGTAAGATGCCTAATATTGTAAATTATCCTACTGAATATGATGATGCTGTAAAGGCTTTTAATTTTTGTTTTGAAATAGCAATAAAGAAAGAAGGTGTTTCATTACCAAATAGTTTAATAAAAATGATAAAACCTGCTTTTACTAACATAAATAGCTCACAAATGTGGGACAAGAGAAAGAAAAAATCGAGAGAACGTAATTCAGAGATAACTATAATTTCTAATACAACTGATGGTTTATGTTCAGATTTTGATGGAGACTACAAGCGTTATTGCAGGACGAAATTAAAAGATATGATTACTTTTCTGACGTTGGAAGGTTTTCTGAAAGTTCATGCCTCTCATGCGGTTTGTTTGGATAAGATACTTAAGATAGATTATGATGAGGGATATATATTAACAATGCCTAATAATATTATCAAAGATATATCCAGAAGTTTAGCTCCTACTGTTGTGCCGATTATAACTGCTATTATGGATGCGAAGGGAATGGTAATTGGGGTGAGAGGATAAGAGTTGTTAAAATCTTTTTCTTAATTTAAAGGGTCAGCTTTATTATATTGTTTTTCCAAATATAATAAAGCGAAGATTATTATTCCAAGCATAGGATAAAAAATAGCAGATGCACACGCTATAATAACATACTTTAGATTTTCTTTTTTAAAGTCAATTATCAAAAATAAAATTACAAATGCTCTTACCAGCATGTCACCATAGGTCTGAATGTCATTCAGATTCTTAAAGGTTTCAGGATTAAACACATTAAACAAATATTGCCAAGGAGCGAACAAGAGAGAGTCTATAATCATTAAAATTATATACCAATTTAATTTTCTTATTAATCCTTGCGCCATTTTAAATAGTATTGTATTTTCTGTCAAATACTATAAACAGAAAAAATATGACTCCCGTAATACTTGAGAAAAGAGTTATAATTAAAATTAATAGGGATTTTATATTTAGAATCTGCATTTCCCTGAATAATAAAATTGTCATTATTAAATTTAAAAAATAATGCATTCCTGTAGTTAAGGGTCCGATTACTGCCCTTGAAGCTCCATTTGATAAGGTATAGAATTGTAAACTAGGAAAAGTTGTTATGATAAAATCCGGAATAAAAATATAAATCAATTTACATATTATTAATACTATTGTATATTTTATTATTAAGTCTTTCATGGCTTCTTATTTTGTTCAGACTTTATTTTAGATAAATGATTAACCGAATTAAAGATTAGATAAAAATTTGCGCTACAAACATACACAAAACTTTAATAAATCCTCTTAATCTTCATTTATTTTCAAACTTCTTATAAAAAAATCCTCCCCTCCAAATCCCCCCTCAAAACTATCTACCTGCCAAAAACCACTTTTTACCTGCTGATTTGACATTTTAAAATCTTTCCTTAACATCTCGCCTACATTTGCAACTTGAAAATGGAAACAGGTCAAAATATAGCAATCAACCCGATGAAAAACCCATCATACATATATATAGGTATAAAAACAGCTATCATGAATCTGATGTTTCAAGCAGCTTTTATCCTTCTTTCAACGGGAAACAGAGTGAAAAGGGGTGGGAAAAAGTTAGAACTTGCAGTTATCGCTATATTGACGAACGCTATAACGATAGTGTTGAGTACTATCACGATAGTGTCGAGTACTATAACGATAGTGTTGAGTACTATCACGATAATGTCGAGCACTATAACGATAGTGTTGAGCAATATAACGATAGTGTTGAGTACTATAACGATAGTGTTGAGTACTATCACGATAGTGTCGAGTACTATCACGATAGTGTCGAGCAATATCACGATAGTGTTGAGCACTATCACGATAGTGCTCGATTCTCTGATAATAATACATATAAATGCCCTTAAATCTTGGAAAAGTACATATAGGGTGCAAATGAAAACTAAGTCCCGACAGTATGGGAATGTGTTTTTTCGATTCAAAAGTCAAATAATGTTAAGTCTTAATGTAATAAATGTTAAATTTTAAACTATTAAAAAAATGAAAGAAGAAAAAATTGTTAACCCGAAAACTGACGGCAAAATTAATGTCGAGGTAAAATCTCCCGAAAAAGGGATAGAACGTGTTGTTGGCACGATGAAATCTAAAACAGACAGAGAACTTTTTACCGAAGGAAGGTTGAGAGTGAAGTATGAAAAAAAGGATGCTGACAAAGTTGGAAACAAGATTGTGGCTGAATTTAATCAGCGTAAAAATGATGAAAAAGCTGAGCTGGAAAAAATCTGTGCAGAGAAAAAATGTGTGGTGATGAAGGGAAAAAACAAAAGTAAAGTAGCAACAGAAAGGATTATTGAAGAGGGTGCCTTGATGGGCGTTGAAGTAAGTGTGGAAGATGCGAGAATGGTTAAAAAAGAAATCAGACTCCAGGGAAAGATTGTTACTAATGGTCAGGCTGTTCATTATTTCAAGACGATGGAACAAAGGGTGGGTGCGCAAAAGAAAGGACTTATTATTATCCTGGTAATATGGATTATCAAGGCAAAATGCCCAATGCCGGTAGCTGCAATGGCTTACCAGATAAAAGCAAAGGCGTTGGCTGCTGCACAAACTGCTGATACATTAGGGTATTTTATAGTTCCATTTCCGGGACTGGCATTGATGATAACTCATGTGGGAGATTTACTTACAGCCATTGAAGCCTTTGAAGATCCTGCTCTTATCGGAACGATGGTAGATGTGGAAGCTGCTGTGGCATTGGTCAAGATTTCGGTAGATGCACTGATTGCGTATGTGAATACCAAGACCATTGTGAATCAAACTTTAGCCCCCTCAATTATTGAAAACGCGGGCATGGAGCAGGTAAAAGAGAAAGCAAAAAATACAAAAGATGATTTTTCAGTACGTCATGGTGAAGGAACGGGTAATATTGTTCTTACTTCGTTGGCAGGAAAATTTAATAATAAACGAGTATCTACAACATATTACTGGCAATATGGATTGATGACACCTACAGGAATGCAATGGTATGACCTCCCTGATACAATCAATCAATGCTCTACAATTGCCACCGGAATGTCAACAACACAATCGGTTTCTTTCCGAAAATCCACCTTCACTAAAAAAGGAGGACGGAGCGCATGGAGTCCACCGATAGCAATAAGTCCGGCATAGGGGAGGTGGATTAACCGCAAAGCTCACAAAGAAAAATAAGCAAAGGTTGCAAAGTCTTTGATTCAAAATCCTTTGCGTTTCTTTGCGTAAAATCTTTGTGTTCTTTGCGGTTAAAAATAATTTATCTATAAAGACCTTCAAGTTAATAGTAACCTTGAAGGTCTTTGTTTTTATATAACCTCTTATTAATCCTCTGATGTGAGAATTTGTCATTCCGACGAAGGAGGAATCTCTTTCTATATTAAATGAGATTCCTCCTTCGTCGGAATGACAAAACCGTTGAATGTTTAAAAATAAATCATTTCGTCTTCACCAGATTCCCCATCAGCATATCATAAATAAATCCTGACGATTCATCCTGCAAATAAATACATGCAATGTCGCCATCACCCATCACTACAAGTTGTATTGAATGAGTGTCACCACCATTATGCGTGCTTTCATATTTAAAACTGTAACTATCGGTTGCAACTTTCTTGTCAAAGGAAACAATATCATAATACTGTTCCTTTTTTATCAACTTCGATTCCTCATACAACATGCTTAAAGTCCTTAACTGGTTCTGATGCCCGGAAGGAAAAATCTTTATAGTTATCTTATCCGATTTATTGAGATACACAAGAATAGAATCCCCTGTTTTAGGCGCATTGTAACCACCAAATCCTCCGGTAGCGAATTCAACAACGCCTTTATAAGCAGGAGTTAGTTTTGATTTATCCTGCGCATGGATATTTGCAATAAATAACATGCAAGTCAGCAGTAGTACAGCCGTTTTTAATGTAACAGATAGGTTGATTTGATTTAGTTTCATATTCATATTACGATAGATTAAAATAGTTTTTTATCAACCACTGAAAATTCTTAATAATATTCGTAAACCCTTACAATATTAGACTTTTGAGTAGCGCCTTCATAATAAACCCTCCGTACCCAATTGCTTTTATTATCATACTCGAATTTATATTTATAGTCATGAAACATACGGTTGAAACGGCCATAAAGAATTTCTTCGGTTACATCACCATTTTCATTGTAGGTATAAACAAATCGCTCTATCAAGGAATCATTATACAATGCCAGTTCGGTTTTATTTCCCATGCCATTGTATTCATAAACCCATTTTTCGAGTAAAGAATCGGATGCATTGATTTTAATATTTTCAATTTCCTTTCTGCTCTCATCATATTTATACAACCATTTATATGTATATTTATTTTTCGTGTACCAATCTGTTTCCACGAGCATGTTTTTAGCATCGTATTTATACAATGTTTTTAATTCAGGAGTATCTTTTTTTATTGTAATACTTCTGATTTCAATCAGCATTCCTTTGTTGTCGTAAGAATAAAACCCTTCCTGTTTTGTATTGTCTTTTATATTAAATGTAAAGGAATGAATCTTTTTCATGGAGCTATCATAACTGCAAGATTCAGTTTTTATACCATTGCTGTTAATGCTTTCAACCAGGTTACCGTTTCTATCGTAATTAATGATTGAATGTTTATTGGTATCGTTTAAACTAATTTTCAAAGGATCAATTTCCATGTTTTGTTGTCCTGCCCTGTTGTATTCATAAACATGAATGGACTTAACCCTTCCATGGATGTTATCTTTTTCTAAATCATTCTTCTTTTTATTTCCATCAATAAATGAAAACAATGATAATGAAAGTATAAACAAAAAGAGAATTGTAGTTTTATTCATAGTATAGAAATCAAAGACTTAGTAATATTCGATAACCCTGATGGTAACAGGAACTCTTTTCATTTTACCATTAGCAATACATCGTATCCAATTGCCTTTATCATCAAAATCGTATTTATAAGAAGCTGATTCGATTAATTTATCATCAGAACCATAATGAGATTCAGCTATCATATTCCCACGGTCATTATATTTATATTCATACCTCTCAACTAATGAATCTGTGTACAAACCCATCTCAATATTATTCCTTTTGTCATCATATTTATAAACCCATTTTTGAATAAAAGAATCTAATAAATAAAACTGGTCGTCTTCAATTCTGTTTCCACTTTCATCATATTTATATGTCCATTTGTATGCAAACTTACCATTTGTATAAGTATCCGATTCCAACATGTTTCCTTTAACATCAATATTGTAAGAGGTTCTTGACAAACCACCATCTGTGTCATAACTTTTATAAATATCCTCAACACGATTACCATTTTCATCCAATAAAGAAGTATCAAGACTGATTATTTTATCATCCTCGCTATATTTAGAGCATATAACGGTATTGCTTAAACTGTCATATCTGTTTATTAATAATATTTTCCCGTTACTCATAATATGTTGAGCAAGATAACCATTTTCATCATAATTTATGATAAGATGTTTAGAAGTATCCTTCTTAAGTATCGTAAGTGGGTTGATAGCTAAGGTTTTTTCATCCGCTTTATCAAAATAAAACACATGGATGGTCTTAACCTTTCCTTTCAGACCATCCTTTTCCAAATCGCTCTTCCTTTTATTCCCATCAGTAAACGAAAACAAGAAGAGAGGCAGAAGTAAACAGAGGTAATAACTTTTATTTGATTTCATAATTTATTTATTTAGGTGCGCAAAAGTAAGGATAATTGCTAATAAAACAGCACTTGATGTAAATATCTCGTTACTTAGCATTAATTATGTATCTTTGCAACAAAATAAAATAGCATGTTAATAGAAAGAACAGATAAAGAAGTTATCATTCGTTTACCAGCGAGTGTTTCCATTGAAAATTTACAACGATTAGTTGATTATATAAGCTACACTGAAGCCACTTCTAAATCTAAAGCCAAACAATCTGATATAGATAAGCTGGTTAAGGAAGTCAAAAAGGGAAGGTGGGCTAAGGTTAGGAATAAATAGTAATATAATTCTTTTAAGTATTTAATAATATTCTATAACTCTTATCGTAAGACCTGTAGGTATATCCTTTTCATACTTAATTTTCTTAATCCAATTGCCTTTATCATCGAATTCATACTTATAAGCATAGTCATACATTAATTTATCATCCTTTCCAATCTGATGTTCTTCGGTCATTAATCCCTTATCATTATAAGTAGAAAAATACTTCCACATCAATGATTCAGAATAAGCATCTATTTGAATAAGGTTATGGTTATTATCGAATTTATTGATGTATTTTTGAGATAATTTCCCATCAACATGGTAAACATATTCTTCAATATTATTTCCATTTTCATCATATTTATAAATCCATTGGTAATATGCCTGACTATCTTTAAAATACTTATAATAACCCATTTCAATCTTGTTTCCTTTATCATCATATTTATAAACGAGCTTGAAATTCATTCCATGTTTACCATAGTAAGTGCCATTGCTTTCAATACAATTTAAATTAGTATCATATTTGAAGTAACTCTTTTTGCTTATTGAATCATTGGAATCAAAAGTTGTTGATTCAATCTTGTTTCCTCCATCATCATATTTGTTTGTCCACTTTTTACCTTCCAGTTCTCCTCTTCGCCAATTACAATCTGTAGCATTTCCCTTTACATTATAGTTTGTTATAACGCATGAATTGGAATCGTTTATACTTATTAACTTGGGATTAATGGCTAATGTTTTCTCATCCGCTTCATCATAATAATATTCCCGAACTGATTTTACATTTCCTTTTAGTTTATCGTTCTCTAAATCATTTTTCTTTTTATTACCATCAGTAAATGAAAAAAGAAACATACAAAGCAACAATAAACAGAGAGAAGAGTTTTTATTTATATTCATATTTTTAGATTTTATTTAACAAACATTGATAGAAAGAACGTCAACAATCATATATACAAACAGCCACAAATAATTTAAAATATGACTAATAATAAATGAAAAAATATACTTGAAGTTGAACTGTTTTAATAATTTAAAAAGAATAGATAATTGCAAAATTGGAAGGAATAAAAAGATAATTGTTACTATCATAAGCAAATTTTTTTTATGATCATTAGAAATAGTATCACGAGCCATCAGATAATACTCTGAATATACAAATGTTTGAAAGATTAAAAGGGCAAGGAAAAATATTCTCCAGTATATTCTGTGCATTATGTTTTTATCTTCACTCATTTTCTTTAGTAATGCCACAAAAGTACTCAAACTAAACCAGTATAAGGAAACAAATGGTTAGCTTTGCAACATAAACGATAAACAATAAATACAAATTGTAATGATAGCAACAATAGAAATAAGCATGTATTCACTAACAGATGCATATGAACAAAAAGTAATTGATTTTATTCAACGCATTAAACTGAATAAAGACATAAGAGTAGAAGTAAATGGATTAAGCACCCAGCTATTTGGAGAATATGAAATGCTAATGGATGTATTAAAAAGAGAAATGAAAACAGTCTTCGAAGATGGCAAAGCAGTATTCGTGCTTAAACTTGCAGGTATGGAACTTACTGAAGAGAAATTGCCGGATATATTGAAATAAGAAAAGTATATAAAAGAAAAGCAGGTAGTTCTATTAGAATTACCTGCTTTTCTTTAAAATATATCTATTAGTACTTAGAATAGAACTCCAATTCTAATCCCTCCACTGAATGAAAGAGGAATACTTTGATCTACTCTTAAGAATACATAATTATTAGTGCTTCCTGAATAGTCATTAAAATTAGTGCTGCTGCCATTATTAGAGGAAACTCCTACTATGGCATACCCTACTCCTGCATAAATATCCAGTAAAAATATATCATCGAACACATATTGCTTACCAAATTGAATGTGTAATCCACCAACTGCATATTGATCAGTAATTTTATAAGGGGTTGGATTATAATAGTAATTATAGTTATAGTTAGTATAATTATAACCCATATAACTATCGGTATAATATCCAAGATAACCTTGCAGCTTTATATACGATCCTTTAAGAATATGTGTATAATGCTGACCGCGTGAAGTAAAATCGGGAGTATGAATGAATTTTATTCCTCCACCAAAGATAGCACCGGCATCTGTATGTGATTTATCAGGATTGATGCCAAGTCCAACAATTGTTGTCCCTATTTCCCAGCTAAGTCCGGGCTTAATGCTCCTCTCGTAATCAATAGTTGTTTTATTTAACATGGGTGCAATAAAATCAATCTTAAGATCGCTTTTATGCTGTGCAGCATAATTCTCAGGATTTACCATTGTTTCAATAAACATCTGCACTGCTCCGTTTGCAAACGCAATCTTCTGCAGTTCATCCCTGTCAATACCCATAATAATACTGTCTTTACCATTCGGATAAATGTATTTAACCATATCCGGCAATACTTCAGTAACCTTTACCACCATTGTCTTTCCACTCTTTTTGTAAACTGTATCAAGAGCCACTTGTGAAAATAAATTAGTGCAGCTGAATAGCAATACTATCATTGCAACTGTAAATTTTAATGTCTTCATTTTTTAGTTATTTAGTTTAAGGTAAAATTAGTATGCGGTAAAATTAGGTATTTGGTTTGATTAATCAAAATATAACGGTCATTTAATGGGATTATTATTTCTATTCCACATTTATCTTCATTCTCATCAATGCCTTAAACTTCCAATATTCAAGAATATTCTTCAATATAATAAAAGAAATGATAGGTGCCGTATTGATGTTAAATTTAAAAAGCATACGAAGGTAAACAGCAATAAATAAAGAAGCCGGTATCATCATCATTCTGAATATAACAGATTTCACTTCAAAGTATTCAGTATCGTTTGATTGTTTAATACTAAGAACCTGTTTTGTTATATGAAGATTCCCTAAGAATGAAAACACAAGAAAAATTCCAATGTCATAATAGGGATAAAATATGTTCAAATCAGCTTTTTCACTCATCGTTTCTTCCATGTCAATGCCCACATATTTCCCAATATCCAAAACTATGTCAAAAAAGAAGATATACATTATCAACATAAAAAAGCAGAAAGTGACAAGCATAGTAAAATAATCATCTATCTCATTCACCTTTTTCATATAAATAACAAAGAACAAAATCATCATTACTATATCCAGGCAAAAGAATCCATAACAACGAATAGCATTGAAATTATAGAACAATGCTCCTCCAAGAACAATCATATCCGAAAGAATAGAATAAACAGTTGCTTTATGTTTCAGATAATCAAACATCTCAGAATAATTAATGATTTATGTATTAATAGAAGAGAAGGAAATCAGGTGGTTTTTGAAATGTAATTAATAATTAACGTGGCTAAACTACAAAATCATTTCTCCATTAACCAAACTTTGTTTAATTTTCCGCCCCTTAATAAATCATTAATTGTAAATAATAAATCTAAAATGAAAAGAATCCTTTCCACCATCCTGATGATGATAACCCTGTTTATCATTGTCAAAGCTCAAAACGCAACCGACCTCAATACTCCAATCCCAATGGACCCCAATGTAAGAACCGGTAAGTTGCCCAATAACATGACATATTATATCATGAAGAACAAAAAACCTGAACACAGAGCAGAGTTCAGATTAGCTGTCAATGTTGGCTCAACACAAGAGAATGATAATCAACAAGGGCTTGCGCATTTCACCGAACACATGGCATTTAATGGCACAAAGCATTTTGCAAAGAATGATTTGATTGATTATATCGAATCAATCGGAAGTAAATTTGGCGCTGACCTGAATGCTTATACCAGCTTTGATGAAACCGTTTACATGCTTCAGATACCAACTGATTCTATGAAGATTATTGATAAGACATTTCAAATATTAGAAGATTGGTCGCATGATTTAACAGAGGATTCCATAGAAATAGACAAAGAAAGAGGCGTTGTTATCGAAGAATGGCGACTCGGACAAGGCGCAAATGAACGAATGAGAAGGCAATACTGGCCCGTTCTTTTCAAAGATTCCCGCTATGCTGTTCGTTTGCCGATTGGTAAAAAAGATATCATCGCAAATTGTTCTTATGAAACCCTGCGTTCCTTCTATCGCGAATGGTATCGCCCTGAAAATATGGCTATTGTAATAGTTGGAGAAATTGATGTTGACCAGATGGAAGCTAAGATTAAAGAACAGTTTGCTCATGTCCCTTTAAGACCACACGCGAACAAACTTCAATCATTCCCTGTCCCTGATACCAAAGGAATTTCTATCGCAAAAGCCACTGATAAAGAAGCAACTTTTAATTTAATTCAGTTAATTTACAAACAACCCAAATTTATTGAAAAGACTTTGGGAGATTACCGAAAAGATCTTGCAATTGATATGTTTAATGAAATGATGAATGCCCGTTTATCTGAGTTAAAACAACAAGCCGATGCCCCATTTACCGTAGGATTTTCAAATTATGGCGGTCTTGTCAGGACTGAAGATGCATATTCCTGCCGTGCCATAGTTAAAGATGGTGGAATAGAAAAAGGAATCGAAGCACTCGCAACAGAAAACCAGCGCGTAAAGAAATATGGTTTTACTTCCAGCGAAATGACAAGGACAAAAGCTGATATGATGCGCAAAATGGAGAAACAATACAATGAAAGAGATAAAACTGAATCCAGAAACCTTGTAGGAGAGTTCGTAGCAAACTATTTACAACAAGAACCTGTTCCTGGTGTGTCATTTGAATATGATTTTTATAAGAAATATCTGGATGGAATAACCTTAGAAGAAGTGAACGAACTGGCAAAGAAATGGATTACCGATGATAATGCCATGGTGATTATCACTGCCCCCGAAAAAGCCGGAGTTACCCTGCCAACTGATGATAAAATAATGTCTATTTTGAAAGATGTTCAATCAAAAGACATCAAACCTTATCAGGATATGGTATCCAATAAACCTTTATTATCCGTTAAACCATCTCCCGGCAAAGTCACTGATGAAAAAGTATCAAATGATATGGGCATCACTAAGTGGAAACTATCTAATGGCGCAATAGTTATCCTTAAACCCACCGATTTTAAGAACGATGAGATATTAATGAGTGCCTATAGTTTTGGCGGCACTTCATTATACTCAGATAAGGATTATCTCTCTGCTTCCAATTCCGCTTCCGTCGTCGATGCAGCCGGATTAGGCGAGTTTAATTCCGTTGAATTACAAAAACTTCTGACCGGAAAGATTGCCAATGTCTCACCATTCATCAATGATTGGGAGCAAGGTTTCAATGGCAGTTGTTCTCCCCGGGATTTAGAAACGATGATGCAGATGCTTTACTTATACATCACCAATCCTAATAAGAATCAGAATGATTTCAAAGCATATATAGAGCAACAAAGAAGCTTCCTCCAGAACAGAAGTTCAAGTCCCGATGCTGCCTTCCAGGATACCATTAAAGCAACTATGGCACAGTATAATTATCGTTCCTTACCCATGACCGAAGATAATTTAAAACAAATCGATCTCGACCGTGCTGTTGAAATTTACAAAGAACGCTTCCACGATGCCGGTTCTTTCACATTTGTCTTCGTTGGCAACTTTAAACCTGAAACTTTAAAGCCATTTGTAGAGATGTATATCGCCTCTCTCCCCTCTAAAAATTCGCAGGATACTTATAAAGATTTAGGAATTTCTCCACCAAAAGGTAAAGTCGAGAAAACAGTCCTTAAAGGTGTCGAACCAAAGAGCTCCGTTTCAATTAAACTCACAGGACCATTTGTTTTCAACCGCAAAAACAGGAACGATTTGAATTTACTCATGCAATTGGTAAGCATTAAATTAAGAGAGCAACTCCGCGAAGAGAAAAGCGGCGTCTATGGTGTCCGCGCAACTCCCGCCATGAATCATTACCCCAAACAAAGTTTCGAAATAACCATCGACTTCGGCTGCGCTCCCGAAAATGTTGA
>Ga0206936_1165_pt1 | contig 17516 bp, 7 predicted proteins | sample Alteio_BWOrgHeat_14_FD_152922 | JGI IMG/M metagenome (GOLD analysis project Ga0206936, IMG submission 152922) | Enriched cells from forest soil in Barre Woods Harvard Forest LTER site, Petersham, Massachusetts, United States -... | ecosystem: Environmental > Terrestrial > Soil > Temperate forest > O... | reverse complement strand
ATCTTCCGCGAGGCATTCGCATTTTTCTCCGAAGGAATGCAGGTCCGCGGCCAATCCGCCAATGAAGACATACCCGGAGCTCTGGTCAGCGGAAACTACTTCGACGCGCTTCAGACCCCGCCCATCCTCGGCCGCTATCTCACACCGGCAGACGATCGCCCTGGAGGCAGCCCCGCTGGCCTCGCCGCAGTTATCAGCGAAGGCTTCTGGCAAAGCTGGTTCAATCGCTCTCCCAATGTAATCGGCAGCCGCCTTACCATCGCCAACACTGCATTCACCGTCGTCGGCGTCATGCCTAAGCGCTTTATTGGAGCCGATCCGCTGCACAGACCGTCCATCTTTGTCCCGCTGTCCTCCGAGCCAATCATCGACGCCCCGCAGGACATGACACAATCGGGCATTCACTCGTGGTGGCTCACCGTCATGGCCCGCCGCCAGCCCGGGGTTTCGCTTGAGCAGGTCAACGCGGCTCTCACTCCCATCTCCATGCCAATCATCCGCGAAACCATGAATGATCCGCCACAGGCCGCGCTGCTCGAGCAGGCTCACTTTCACTTCGTTGCCGAACCCGGAGCGCGCGGCTTCGCCTACATCCGCGCATTCTTCCGCAAGCCACTCGTCGCACTCTTCTGCATGTGCGGTGGAATCTTCTTGCTCGCCTGCCTCAATCTCGCCAGTCTTCTGATGGCGCGCGGCGCAGCACGCGAGCGCGAGCTCGCAACACGCCTCGCCATGGGCGCAACACGCCGGCGTCTCATCCAGCAGCTCCTCATCGAGAGCCTCTTGCTCGCAGTCGCAGGCACAGCCATCGGTCTAGCAATAGCTCCCCTCGTAAGCCAATCGCTGGCTACAATGCTTCTTAGCGGCGGCAGCGCAGATGCCGTCTCGCCCGATACTTCTCTCGATTTGCGCGTACTCACTTTCGCCGCGATCAGTGCACTCCTGTCCACCGCGATCATCGGCCTGATCCCCGCGATCCACGCCACCTCGGGCAGCCTCAACGAGCACATCAAAGATGGCCAGCAGGCAGCAGGCCCCCGCCGCCGAAATCGCCTTCAGCCCATCATGCTTGCCTCAGAAGTTGCGCTCGCACTCATCCTTGTAGTCGGCGCAGGACTGCTCGCCACAAGCCTCTTCCGCCTCTTCACCTCAGGTGCCGGGTTCAACCCCAAAGGCGTAGTCAATATCGCCCTCTCAATGGAAAAGCAGCCACTCGACGGCGACGCACTCATGCGCCTCTACCAGCAATTCGGCGAGGGCCTCAGCCACCAGCCCGGAGTCACCTCCGTAAGCTTCGCCCGCATCATCCCGCTCACTCATTTCATATGGGACGAAGACCATTCGCGCTCCGGCGGCGCCGCGCACGACCTCTACCTCAATGCAGTAGGTCCCAGCTACTTCCAGACCATGAGCATCCCCATCTATCAGGGCCGCGAATTCCGCTGGAACGACACCGTCTCCTCCGGGCGCAAAATTATCATCAACCAGGCCGCTGCAAATCTTCTCTTCCCCAATCAGAACCCCCTCGGGCAGCACTTGCTACAAGGCGAAAAGAAGAAAGACTTTGAAATCGTAGCCGTCGTAGGCGACGCCAAGTATGACAACCTCCGCACCATCGCACCCGCCGCCGCATACATCCCGATCACGCAATTCGAAGATAAGAAACCATCCTTCTACGCCGTCATCAAAACCACCGGCCCCATTGCGCCCTTGGCAGCCACTGCCCGCGCTCTGACCACCCGCCTCGCCCCCGACATCCCAGCCCCCGCGCTCACCACCATGGAAAGCATCGTCGAGAACTCCATCAGCACCGAGCGCGTCATGGCCATGCTCTCCGTCTTCTTCGCCGGCTGTGCGCTGCTCGTCACCGGCATCGGCCTCTACGGCACCCTCGCCTACAACACCTCGCGCCGCACCAGCGAAATCGGCATCCGCATGGCCCTCGGCGCAAAGCGCAGCGGCGTCCTGGCGCTCGTCTTCCGCTCCAACGCCGTCATCGCAGCCTGCGGCCTTGCAGCAGGACTCGCCGCGGCCCTCGCTGCCTCACGCGCGCTCTCAAGCTTCCTTTACGAAACATCCCCGCGCGATCCATGGATCATCATCAGCGCCGCCCTCTCACTCGCCATCATCGCCGGCATCGCATCGCTCTTTCCGGCAATACGCGCCGCGCGCATCGAGCCCATCGCAGCAATCCGCTGCGAATAACCACGCAACGCGAGGTAGACGCGTGATCTCAGAACTAAACAACCTCTTCCGTCGAACAACATCGCTCTTCCGCAAGCGCAGCAAAGATCGTGAAATCGCTGAAGAGCTCGAATTCCATCAACACCTCCTGCGCGAAAAGCTCGTACGCCAGGGCGTGCCGCAATCACAGGTCGACGCCGCCATGCGCCGCACCTTCGGCAACCCAAATCGCTGGCGCGAACGCCTGCGCGAACTATGGCAGTTCCGTGCCCTCGAAAACTTCTTCCGCGACCTCGCCTTTTCCTTTCGCCTGCTTCGCAAGTCTCCCGGCTTCACATCCATCGCTCTAATCACGCTCGCTCTCGGAGTAGGCGCAAACACCGGCGTCTTCTCACTCATCAATGGATTGCTGCTGCGTCCTCTCCCCGTCCCAAACGCCCAACAGCTCGCAGTCCTTCGCATGGATGAAGGCGGCCCGCAACCCAACTACTCCTTCATCACTCCCTTCTTCCGCAGCCTCGAAAGCCGCCACGATCTCTTCACCAACGTCTTCGCCTACAACTCGGATCTTCTGCAGGTAAAAGGCACATCGGGCAACGAAAACATCCCCGGCGTCCTCGTCAGCGGCCAATACTTCGAAGCGCTCCAAACCTCTTCGCTCCTCGGCCGCTATCTCACACCCGCAGACGACCAGCACGGTGGCAGCTCCTCCGGGTTCGCAGTCGTAATCAGCGAGAGCTTCTGGGAGCGCTGGTTTCATCGCTCTGCTGAAGCAGTGGGCAGCAAGCTCGTCATCGCCAACGTTCCCTTTACCGTCGTCGGAGTCATGCCCCACACCTTCATCGGCGCCGACCCCACTCAGCGCCCTGAGATCTATGCACCGCTCTCCGCCGACCCCATCATCGACGCGCCCCGCAACCACATCGATGCAGGCATCCATGCGTGGTGGCTAACCGTCGTAGCGCGCATGCCATCCGGCATGACACTCGATCAGGCAAACGCCGCGCTCCTCACCGTCTCCAATCCCATCCTTCACGAAGCATCATCCGATCCTGAGTTCATCACCGACGAAGAGAAGGGCCATTTCCACTTCTCCGCTGAATCCGGCTCCCGCGGATTTACCGAGGCCCGCAGCGCTTTCCGCAAGCCGCTCATCACCATGTTCTGCATGTGCGCCGGAATTCTCCTGCTCGCCTGCCTCAACCTCGCCAGCCTGCTCATGGCTCGCAGCGCCGCCCGCGAGCGTGAGCTCGCCACACGCCTCGCCCTCGGTGCAAGCCGTCGCCGCCTCATCCATCAGCTGCTCGTCGAGAGCCTCCTCATCGCAACCCTCGGCACAGCGCTCGGCATGCTTGCAGCGCCGCTTGTCAGCCGCTCCCTGGCCGCAATGCTTGCCGCCAGCAGCATCGGCCTGCGCGTCGAACTGGATACCTCAATCGACTTCCGAGTACTCCTCTTCGCAGCCGCAATAGCCGTCACCGCATCCATCCTCATTGGCCTCATCCCCGCGCTACAGGCCACCGGCGGCGATCTTAACGAACACATCAAAGAAGGCCAGCACCCAACCAAAGCACACGAGCGCCGCAGACCGCTTCCGCGTATTCTCATGGCCTCTCAGGTCGCACTCGCGCTCATCCTCGTCACCGGAGCAGCCCTGCTCGCAACAAGCCTCATCCGCCTCTATCAATCGGGCGCGGGCTTCGATCCGCGCGGCGTAGTCAACATCGCCTTCGACATGGACAAACAGCAACTCGACGGCGACCGGCTCATGCAAGTCTATCAACAAATCGGCGATCAGTTGCGCCACCAGCCCGGCGTCAGGAGCACCAGCTTCCAATTCATCGTGCCGCTATCACACCGCGGCTGGAACGGCTTTCTCTCCTCGCCAGGCGGTGAGCGTCATCTGTTTTACTTCAACAGCGTCGGGCCAGACTACTTCTCCACCATGCGCATCCCGATGTTCCAAGGCCGCGAATTCCAATGGACCGACACTGCTACCTCCAGCCTCAAAATCATCCTGAATCAATCCGCCGCGAAGCAGCTCTTCCCTGGCCGCGAGCCGCTCAGCCAGCTGGTCATCAATCCTCAAAGCCACAAAGCCTACGAAGTAGTAGCCGTCGTCGCCGACGCCAAATACAGAGACATGCGCAAGCCCGCGCCCGCCGCAGCCTACGTCCCCATGCAGCAGGATGAACGCGAGAAACCCTCCTTCAGCGCCCTCGTCCGCCTCGATCCCGCCAATGCATCGCTCGCGCCTATCGCCTCCGCTTCGCGCGCCATAGCAGCACGCCTGGCCCCCGCCATCCCAGCCCCCACCATCACCACATTGAGCGAAGTCATGGATTCCGCGCTCGGCACCGAACGTGTCATGGCCGTCCTCTCCATCTTCTTCGCCGCCTGCGCCCTGCTCGTCACCGCCATCGGACTCTACGGAACCCTCGCCTACGCCACCGCCCGCCGCACCAGCGAAATCGGCATCCGCATGGCTCTCGGAGCCCAGCGCGCCGGCGTCGTCGCCCTAATCTTCCGCGAAAACGCCTTCGTCGCCGTCGTCGGCTGCGCCGCGGGACTCGCCGTCGCCGGCGTCGCCTCGCGGGCGTTAGCCAGCTTCCTCTACGAAACCTCCCCGCGTGACCCCTGGATATTCCTCAGCTCCGTCGCTGCGCTAAGTCTCATCGCGAGCGCCGCTTCCCTACTGCCAGCGCTCCGCGCCGCCCGCATCGAACCCATCACCGCAATCCGCTGCGAATAGTAACCGGCACCTCGCCAACTCGCTTGACCACATAAACAAAACAGCGGACATCCTGCAAAGGAGTGTCCGCTGTCGTTAAACCAGCAATGGATTACTGCAGTTGCACCGCGGGCAGCACATCGACACCTTCCCTGCGAACAGCGTCCAGACGCGAAGGATTGATTCCCAGCGCCTTGAGAATCGTCGGCGCGACCTGTGCTGTGCCAACTTCGGCGTGAACCGTCTTGGCCCTGAAGTCAGGTAGGGAAAGCAGAAGCATTACGTTGGTATCGTCATGGTTGAATCCGCCATGCTCTTCCAGTTTCTTCGAGCTGCCCGTGTAAACCACGCCTACATTCGGCGCAGTGATGATATCTGGCGTACGCGGATCGACCGTCGGATCGTTGAAGTTGATCTTGAGTGATGAGCCATAGAAAATCTGCCCGAGGCCGATCTGATTAGCATTCTGCTCGAGGATGTTGACAGCGGCATCCGTGTCGGCGGAATTTTTCAGCCAGACCAGCGAGACATCGTCTTCGGTCGCACCGATGCCGGTCGGGTTGCTTGGCGATTCCGACATGGGGATATAACCAGCCGCATCGAGTAGCGTCGCCGGCGATGTGCCAGTGTTGAGAATCGGGTTGTACCGCGTTGGGTCGATTGGGTTCTGGCCATGCTTGGACGTGATGATGATCAACGTCGACTCGTAGAGATCTCGCTGCTTCAACTCCTTGACGAACGCGCCGATTGAGGCATCGACGTACTTGATCTCGCCAAGCAGGGCGGCACTCGGAGTTGCGGTTGCATCGAGATAACCTCCCGTCTGTCCATTGGTCTTCTCAACAAGCTTCTGGCCGACGCTGACCGCCTGGAAGTTCATGCCAAAGATGGTTGGCACCTCAGTCTTTGCAGTACCCAGGTGGTTTCGCCCTTTAATCTCATTGACAATCGCGTTGACCTTCAGCGTGTCGTAGCACTGAATATTCTGAAAGCTGTTAGTCCACGCCGTAATATCTGAACCGGGATCGAGGACCGTCGCACAGGAGACGCCGGTAGGCGTTGTCACCCCCGGAAGTGCGACAACGTTGGAGTTGATTTCCGGCGCGTAGAAGTCATCAAGTGCTTTGGGACCAATGCCGCTGGCAACCGAAGAGTAAGCGGGGTGTTTATCGGACCAGGCCGCATATCCGCCCAGTTGGTGAATCACGCTGAAAATGCTGTTGGCGCGTACAAACTCCCACGGAAATACCGGACTGCAACCGTTGTTGGGATCGCGCGGGAGCCGCCTGGTGTCAATCGAATTCAATCCGCCATCGGTCAGCGAAGCGCCCGGTGCCCCTCCGTTGAGTTTCGTCTGGTCGATGTCGATTCCCTCTTCATACTCCGTGGTCGTACCGGTCGGAGCAGAGAATGCATGACATGGGCCGGCAGCCACTCCGTTGCCGGTGGTCTTGGCCGGAGCATCGAGCGACCGGTCGTAAGCCACGTCATAGTAAACGCCAGTCAGCGCCGGACTTCCGCCAGTCACGATGGCCGTCAGCCCAGGGAACGAGTCCGACGGTTTCGAGGTTGACGCGGCAACGTAGTTGATACCAGTCCTGCCGAGTTCCGCAAGCGCAGGACAATATGGCTTACCGTTGTCGATCGTATCGATGCCCTTGGCGCAATTGGCGTAGTCAACTGCGTGCATGCCGTCGATGCTGATCAGCAACACGCGTTTGATGTGGCTGCGATCCCAATCACGATCCTGGGCGAGAGCATTGCCGGCCGAACAGGCAACTGCCAATGAAAACAGAGCTATCGCGTTTTTCATGCTTACCTCCGGAACAATAGTCACTAAAGTGCCCAGAGCGCCGCATTACGGCGAGGTCAATTTGTTTGAAAGAATCCTAAGGTACGCTGCATAGGACGGTTTCGCTCCCGACATGCCGGATTTACCATGGGTTGTGCCCTTACCAGTGCAATTCCCTCTATTACCGATGTTGGCCAAGCGGGTCGCTTCTATTCCGCTCGGCGACGACTGGATCTTCGAACCCAAGTGGGATGGATTTCGTACGATCGTCTTTCGCGATCAGGATGAAATCGTCGTCCAGAGCCGCGATGGAAAGTCCCTGAATAGATATTTTCCCGAGCTCCTCGAAACCCTTCGCAATGGGCTTCCTGAACAATGCGTGTTGGACGGCGAAATTGTCATCGCCTCGCCAAGTGGTCTTGACTTTGATTCGCTTCAGCTTCGCATCCATCCAGCCGCATCGCGCGTAAAGCTGTTGTCCCAGCAGATTCCAACTTCAGTCGTGTTTTTCGATCTCCTTTGCGAAGGAGACGAAGACCTCCGCAATGAGCCCTTCGCACACCGGCGCAAGCGGCTGGAGTCGTTACTTTCAGCCGCAGCGCCGCCTATTCACATCACGCCGGCAACAAGCGATCAGTCCATCGCTTCCGACTGGTTCAGCCGATTTGAGGGCGCTGGCCTCGACGGAGTGATGGCCAAGCCCGTCACGGGCACCTATCAGCCTGATAAGCGAGTCATGCTAAAAGTCAAGCATGAGCGAGATTGCGATTGCGTGGTTGCAGGCTTTCGCTGGCACAAGGACGGCGAGGGCACAGTGATCGGCTCGCTGCTGCTAGGGCTATACAACGACGAAGGCAAACTGCAGCATGTTGGAGTCTGCGCCAGCTTCACGATGGACAAACGCAAGGAGCTCGTTTCCTATCTCGCCCCTTACCGTGAAAATGCTGCGGTCGATCATCCCTGGGCCGGCTGGGCCGCGCCCGAAGCCGGAGAAACGGCACAGCGCATGCCCGGCGGCCAGAGCCGCTGGAGCCAGGGAAAAGACCTGTCCTGGGAACTACTGCGCCCCGAGCTCGTGTTGGAGGTTGCATACGAACACATGCAAGGCGACCGCTTCCGTCATATGGCACAGTTCCGCAGATGGCGTCTCGACAAGAGCCCGAATGACTGCACCTACGCGCAGCTCGAAGTCGTTCCTCCGCAGGAATTGATGGAAATATTCCCCAGCGGGCGTTGATACTCAACCGCTCCAACCGCGCGTCGGATCATCGTCGGGATCCGGCGTCTCCTGCGGAGGACGTGCATCCTCGGGCACATGCCGCAGATTTACCCGAATGCGAAACCAGATCGAAGATCGCCCGCGCATACGATCCACAAGCACATCGTCAACAGCCAGCAGTGCCGCGGCTTGGGGATATTTACTCTTCCACCTTTCTAATCCCTGCATAGCCGCCTCTTCGCTCGGCGAATTCGCAATAACGATCAGCGGCATCTTCGCGCGCGGAGTCTTCGCGGGAGCTTTCTTTGCTGCCGTCTTTGCTCGCGAAGGCGCCACCCTCGGCGCCTCGCCTTCCATCTTGCGAAAGTGCGGAGGCCATGGAGCGTCCCCAATTCCTTGGGCTTCATCGCGCGACGCCAACTCAAGCAGGCCATCGAGCGAGCCCCGCGTGTTATCCATCGCAGCATGCGGATCGCCGATCTCAGCAAATCGTTGCGGCATAGTGAGCACGGTAAAGTCGGCAGGCTCGCACGCAGGCACGTCCTCCCAGCTAAGCGGAGCCGAAACACGCGCATCCGGCAAAGGACGCACCGAGTATGCAGAAGCGGTCGTGCGATCTTTAGCATTCTGGTTGTAGTCGAGAAAGACGCCGTGGCGTTCTTCCTTCCACCACTTCGAGCTTGCAAGCGCAGGTACACGGCGCTCGACCTCACGCGACAAAGCCAGCGCGGCCCGGCGAACCTCCGTGAAGCTCCAACGCTGCTCGATGCGCGCATTGATATGCATCCCCCGCGAACCACTCGTCTTTGGCCATCCAACGAGTCCCGCCTCTTCAAGAACCGCTTTGACTTCAACAGCCACCCGGCGCACATCCGGCCACCCAACTCCAGGGCCCGGGTCGAGATCGACACGCAATTCATCCGGATGATCGAGATCGCCAGAGCGCACTGCATGAGGATGCAATTCAATACACCCAAGATTTACAATCCACGCGAGTCCGGCTGCATCATCGACTACTACTTCCTCAGCCGTACGCCCCGAAGGAAACGAAAGCGTGACAGTACGCAGCCATTCGGGGCGATCAGTTGGCGCTCGCTTTTGATAGAACGCCTCGGCCTCAGCTCCATTGACGAAACGCTTAAGCACGATGGGCCGATCTCGAATCCCGGCCAGCGCACCCGGCGCAACAGCCAGGTAGTAGCGCACCAGGTCCAGCTTGGACAAGGTCGTTTGCTTCGAAAAATAAAGCTTCTCGGGGTGAGTTACATGAACCTCATGCCCCTCGATCAGCAACACTTCTGGTTCGTCGTTCTTTTTCACGTGAACAGATTACACCTTGAGATCAAGCGGATAGGATTGCTAGGTGTGAGGCGATATGAGAATAGCTAGTTGGAATGTCAATTCGATCCGGGCAAGAATTGAACCAGTGACCAAATGGCTGGAGAAATCCAACCCCGATATCCTGCTCATGCAGGAATTGAAAGGCTCGGAGTTCCCCACTGCCTATTTCAAGGATCTCGGCTACGAAAGCGCCGCCGTGACGCAGAAGACATACAACGGCGTAGCGATCCTGTCACGATATCCGATTGAGACCATCAGCACGACTCTCAAGGGAGACGAAGCCGACAGTCACGCTCGCTTCCTCGATACGAGGATCGAAGGAATTCGAATCATCAACATCTATCTTCCCAATGGCAACCCGATAGGCACAGATAAATTCGCTTACAAGCTCGCGTGGATGGACAGGCTCTCCTCTTTCATGACCGACTTGATTCGCAGCGACGAGCCCGCGCTGATAGGCGGCGACTTCAACGTCATCCCCGAAGACATTGACTGCCACAAGCCCTCCTACTGGATCCGCGACGCTCTGTTTCAACCGGAGCCACGAGCCCGTTACCGCTCGCTCCTGACCCTGGGTTATGCGGATGCCTTCCGTTCCCTGCACCCCGGAGAGACCGGTAAATTTACCTACTGGGATTACTTTCGGAAGGCCTTCGAAAGTAATCGAGGAATCCGCATCGACCACTTCCTCTTATCGCCATCCATCGCCCACAGACTCAAGTCCTGCGAGATTGACACAGAGCCACGAGCCCAGGAAAAGCCTTCCGACCACACGCCCATCCTGCTCGAACTGACTTAGCCGCGTGTCTGGGTGGCGAGTCGCATCTCAATGTCGGATCGGCGTGTGAGAAACAAAACTACATGGTCGCCGCCCAGCCGGCCAGCTTTCATTGCTGTCCCAGAGACCGCTAACCCACCTATCGAAAAGATTTGCGGCATTGGCTGCCAATAACTTACTTTTGTCATCTCACGGGAAGAGAGACGGGAGGAAATGTCCCAATTCAGCGATTCGCACCTTAATTCGGCTCTAGCTTTAAGATAACTCGTTCTTTCTGATGTTCAAGGAATCTCAGGATTGTTTCATGTGGACATCAACAATGATTCGGTCGGGGGATAGGAAGCTGGTCTTCTGGATTGGATAACATCGGACTGGTGTCTGTCACGACGAGATGTTCGCTTCAGTCGTGGTCCAATTCGTTTTGGCACAGTTGACTTAGCAGGGTTATGTGAATGAAGTCGTAGCAGAAGGTGGACCGATGAGCGATCTCCGGCAGCTGTCCGTGGGGCAACTGTCCAATTTGGTCATTGAAGATCGATGCGAAAGTCTACTTCTGTACGATAAGGGGGGGTTTGAATCCAGCCTTCAAATCCTGACTAAGATAGGTATCGCTAATGGAATGGATTCTCAGCGTCTTGCCTGGGCTGTTGCTTTCAACATAAACGGGGTGCCTTTACCGGAGGAGAATCAGAACGCAACGCAACGAAGGGCCGGCGGATATCGCGACCGCTGGGCGCCGGATACGCCCTGGTCAGTGGTATGGCCCCGGCTTCTCCGCCCCCTGGCCCCAGGCGTCTGCGGATACCCTTGCACCTTTCTTTCCGAACTTGCCCTGTCGGTCGCCTGCGAACAACGGGAAGACTGGCAGAGTCCTTCATCTCGGCCAACAAATCTCGAAGCTGCCAACCGGGCATTCGATTTCGTTTATGAAATCAATAACTCAAAAGTATTGGGAATGGCGCGTAAGCTCTGCTGGCATTACGAGGGCCTCGGTTTCGATCCGGAAGCCATAGCAAAGGACGCTTGGGCAAGAGTTTTCTTGGAGTATTGGAGTGCCCGCGCGCCGCGAAGATTCAACGGCTTTTCTTCGATCTCAACAATGGTTCGTACAGTGGTGCGCAACATAACGATGGATTCGATCCGGAGCCAGCACCGCTCGGCAGTTAGTGTGGAAGAACTTCGCGAGCGAGAATCGCCTGCCTCAGAATTTCTCGCCGCATCAAATACTCATATCAAGGTAATCAATCCGACTGCGAAAATGGAGTCTGACCAACTTTACCGCCGCGCCATGGAATGTCTCGAAAAACTTCCCCCCAGGCGAACTGTGGTGGCGCAAATGGTTTGGCTCCGTCAAATCAATGCCAGGCGAGTTGCGCAGATTCTCGGCATCACTGAGCAGGCAGTTAGCCTGCATCTGAGAGAGGCGCGGGTAGTCGTCGGTCCCTGTTTGCAGCGATACGGGTTCGACTTGTCAGGGTAACCGTGCCCGCGAAAACTTTTCTTATTACCAGGCTTAAGTAATAGGCCCTGCTTCCGACTAACAAGGATAAGCTTTATGTCGGCGGACAATCCTAACCCGAGACCGGCGGAGATGATCCGCAGACGAGCTGAAGAGCTTGCTGCGTCTGGCAATCGAAATATGGTCGAAGCAGAGTTGCTCGCCGCTGCCGCCGACCAGGGACTTTCGTTTGATGAAATCGACGAAGAATCCCTGCGCCTTTGCATCGAGGCATTCGGCCCGGATATTGTCAGCGACGCATTTAGCTCTGCTGGTGAGGAAAACTCCGCACAACCGGAACGATTTCAACGATCCGATCTCGATGCCGTTTTCACAGAATCCACGCCATTCAGCAAGTCTCCCTTGCCAATACCTGGCATCCGCACCCTCGCCAGGCCGCCTTGGAGAATGCGTCTGGGTTGGGTCGCTGCCGCCGCTGCAGTTCTGGTCGTCAGCGCGGTCGTGGTCCGCAAAGCCGGTCAGCCAGTCAGGCCCGCGCAGAGCACTGTCTCAAGCGGTCGTCCCGCGCCAAATACCGAAGCAGCAAAAAACGAAGCAACAGACGCCGAATCCGAGCGCCCGGCTATTGCCGGCTGGCCCACCGCCACGCCAGCGAATCGGAAGCCTGCGGAGAACGTACCTTCCGCCGCTTCTTCTCCGGCGGGCCCCACCGATAACGGCAGCCGCGAGGCCGCTCCTCCAACACCGGCAACTGTCACTAGTAGTGCTGATATTCCCTCCACAACTCCGCCGAATCATAGCGTGGCGCAAGACAATCCTAGTCAACAGCAGCTTGCGGCTTCTTCCAATACTAGCGACGTCCTGAACAGGCTCCCCACGGCGGGAGCAACAACAGCTTCGCATGCCCTGCATGGCCTTACAGCCGCTTTTGCTGGCGCTGCGCATGGAGGCGCGGGTAACACCTCACATGCTGCGATCTCCCGTCCTGCGCCACGAGACAGCGTAGAGCACGTCACACACGACGGCAGTGCGATTCGCGTCCGCCCAAACGGCGAGGTGAGCGACGTTCATGACACCACAGCCAATATGGATGTCCATCACGGTCTCGACGGCAGCCGTCGTGTTTCCGTCGAGCGTCCCGGCCATGGCCGCGTCATGTACGAGCGAGGGCGCCCCGGATACGTGCAGCGCGGGTATGGCTATCACGGACACGACTTTGCCAGGCGCTCCTACTACTACCATGGCCACGCCTATGACCGGTACTACCATGGCTACCCCTATCGCGGCGCCTACCTGCATGTCTACGCGCCCGCGTATTACTATGGCCCGGGCTTCTATGGATGGGCCTACAATCCCTGGGCGGTTCCGATCGCGTACGGCTGGGGATGGGGAGGCAACCCGTGGTATGGATTTTATGGCGGTTATTTCGCGCCCTATCCGGTCTATCCTTCGGCAGCTTTCTGGTTGACGGACTACATCATTTCCCAGGATCTGCAGGCGGCTTATGCAGCTCGCAAAGAGGCGGAACTTCAAGCGGCAGGCGATCCCGCGGCTGGCGGACCTCCCGCGCTTACGCCGGAAATGAAGCAGATGATCGCCGACGAAGTAAAGAATCAGTTGGCGCTGGAAAATGCAGAGGCCGCGCAGAACGCTCAGAAGCAGGACATCGATCCCGGTTCGAGCGGTATAGCACGCATGCTTAGCGATGGCAAGGTCCATGCATTTGTGGTGGGAGGCAGCCTTGACGTGACTCAGGCCGATTCCGGCCAGGAATGCGCGCTGAGTGATGGCGACGCGCTGGCTCTCAAGACTCCACCGGCTGCAGACGCGACCACAGCGAATGTAGTTGTCCTCGCCAGCAAGGGTGCAGCCGAATGCCATGCGAACACGGTAGTTTCGGTAGCGGTGAGCGACCTGCAGGATATGCAGAATCATCTTCGCGAGACGATCGATACGGGATTGCAGGAACTGCAGGCGAAGCAGGGTAAGGGCGGTTTGCCTCAGGCTCCAGCCTCCGCTCAGGCCAAGCCGGTACAGGCTGCGTATGCTGAAGTAGCGCCTCCGCCAGACCCGGCCGCCGATAACGCCGATCTTCAGGTACTAACGCAGAGCGCCTCTCAGGCTGAAATGGAAGTAAAGGCCAGCGTGTCGCGGGATCCTGGCAGCCCCGCGGGGATAGCCCCGCCTGTCATAGCGTCGCCCATCTCGGATACATCAAGAGCCGTTCAACCGCACCAGACAATCGACGAGGTGCGATCGATTCTGGGCGAGCCGAAGAGCACCGTAAACCTGGGTTCGAAGGTTATCTATTACTACAAAGACTTGAAAGTGACATTTACCAACGGCAGGGTTAGCAACGTAGAGTAAAGATGGTGCTACGGGCGCAGAAACCAGTGCGATCGAGAGAGTGTCTGTTAGAGCTTTCTGTCCTCCTGATTTACCTGATACAAATTTTTTATAACTACAGCTTAAGTTTCCTCGCGCTTCCAAGACAAATAAATAGAAGACAGAATTGCGCAGAACAGAGCTCCCCATCACCGTTCCCCGCGGCCCCGGTGTGCCTGAACTGGCTTGTCCCGCGAAATCAGGTTTCTCCGCGGTCTAACTGCTCGAAGTAACGAGGTAACTTTCAGTCAGGAGAATAACTTGGGAAGCTTTCCCTTCCTTTAGAACAAGGTTCGTCAGCGGGTACTAGATCTTGCGATCCAGGTTTGGCAGTTATTCAACGCCACCAGGAAATCTTGAGCACACTTATTCCAGCGTTACGCATTACCAGTAGTTGCCGAATTTTCGAGTTTCCACAAAAGGGTTCGTCTTAACACTTCAAAGATTCACCTGCAGGAGCCGAAATGCCTATCACTCTTCCTCCCAGCTTCGCTGCCAGTCAGCAGACTCGACGCCCTCTGCCTTGGTCTCTCCGCCAATTAACGTCCAGTTACTATCTTGTCCAGCTGGTCACGTTTTGGCTATTAGTAGTTGCCATCAGCAGTTCCAGCATGGCGACAGGCCAGGCCACAGCGCCGCATCCATTGCAACAGCTGAAAGCCGGTGAGCCGCCCGCTTCAGAAGCCTCTCCGGCTCGCGCTTTGTCTCCTCGGTCCACAGTCGTAACGACACCGATAAGTTTTGAGCCCAACGTCGGACAAGCCCCGCCTTCGACACGATTCCTGGCAAGTGGCAGAGGTTACACGCTTTCGCTGGAGTCTGCTCAGGCACAAATCCGCTTCACAGAAAACGAGTCGCCCGTCACACCAAATCGAGCCGTGCAGGATGCGCACCTTGCCGGGGCACAGGCCGTTGTTTCGCAGCCTTCCGCGTTGCATTCCGGCATACCATTGACACTCGGCATGATCGGAGCCAATCCCGCTGTCGAAATCTGCGGCGCAAACAAGCTCCCTGCCGTCAACAATTATCTTCCGACTGGCGATCGCCGTTCATGGCACACCGGCGTACCCACTTATGGGACGGTTGTCTATCACGGAATTTACTCAGGCGTCGATCTGTCATTTTACGGCAACCCCGATCAGCTTGAATACGATTTTCGCCTTCAACCGCACGCCGATCCATCGCGCCTGCGTTTATCAATCAATGGAGCAAAGGCTGTTTCGACAGATCAGTCCGGCAACCTGGTAATTAACAGCGACGGTCGGGCCCTGCGCATGCTCAAGCCGGTTGCCTATCAGCTCGACGCTCAGGGCAAGCGCCACCCAGTCGAAGCTTCTTATCAACTCGCGCAGTCACAGAACCCCTCCGGCGGCGCTCCAACTCTTGCCTTCGCGCTGGGTAGGTATAACCAGTCCCTGCCACTGATTATCGATCCTGTCGTGGATTACTCCTTCTTCCTGCCAGCGCCCGTCAACGGCTATCTCTACATCTCGGCTTCAACCACTGACGCAGCCGGCGATACCTATATCGCAGGCACATATCCGCTGGTCGACCGGCAATACAACGCCAGCCAGTCGGGCTTCTTCGTAACCAAGTTCAACGCAAGCGGCCAGAAACTCTTCTTGACCACGTTTGGTACAACCACCGCGCCCGATTTTAGTGGCGTAATTAACGGGATTGCCGTAGATTCGCATGGCAATATCTACCTCGCCGGCCAGGTGAATTCCGACTCGCTCCCTCATACCCCCAACGCCTATGAGACGTCGAATTCCAGCCCCTACACCAATGGCTTCTTGAGCGTTATCAGTGCTGACGGCAAAACACTGACTTACTCCACTTACTTTGGCGGTAACGCATCCGCCAATGCCGTCGCGGTCGATAGCTCAGGCAATGTCTACCTGGCCGGAACGGTGGCATATGGTAATTACACGACCTTGCCCGTTACTACCGGCGCACCAATACAGTCTGCGCCCGGCCAATACAGCTCGGGATTTCTCGCTAAGTTCAATCCAGCCGCATCAGGAGCAGCGTCCCTGATCTATTCCACCTACATCGGCGCGCCCAAGTCCTACACCTCCACCGTAACCAGTGTTGCTGTCGACAAGAGTGACAATGCCTACGTCACCGGCAATGCGAGTGGATCGCTCTACACCACAACCACCGGAGCGTATCAATACAACGGCCGTGATCCCCTCAACGATGTCTTCGTATCAAAAATCAATCCCGCAGGCACAGCGTTTGTCTATTCGGCCCTTCTCGGGCCCGGCTCGGGCAACGCCATTGCCGTCGATGCTGCAGGCGACGCCTATATCGCCGGAACTGTCGTGGAAGATGACTATCCCACCACCAATGGCGCCTATCAGACAACTTATCCCTCCGGCTTCGTCACCGAGTTAAATCCAGCCGGCAACGGCCTTGTGTACTCAACATTTCTTGGCGGTCCCGACGATCTCTACGCTTCCGGCAGCAGTTACGTGACGCCAACCAATCTCGTCATTCCATCGGGCTGTTCCTCAGCCTGCACAGTCTACGTGGCCGGTCGCACCAACGGCTCCGATTTTCCGCTAATAGAGCAGGTCCAAAGCTATATTCCAGGTCCAGCCACCTCCGCCTTCTATGTGGAGTTATCCGGCAATGGCAGCCAGGCCATGCAGTCGAGTTACTTTGCCAGCGGAGCTAACTTCGACGCCTATCTCAATGTGCCCGGCATTGGCATTGATTCGTTAGGAGACATCTATCTTACCGGCGATGTCTTGACCAGCAGCTTGCCCGTCTCGCAAACTACCGCCTCCGTCGGCGAGGGATTTCTCGCCAAAATCGCGCCCCCGGCCGCCCCCGCGCTCTTCGCAGTCCCGCAAAGCATCACATTCCCCACGCAGATAGTCGGCGTCAGCACCACCCAGCAGGGGCTGCCACAACCAACCGTGTTGCTTGAAAACCTCGGCACTGAAGCCGCCACCATCTCCTCCATCAACGTCACACCGTCAACCCGCTTCTCCCAGACCAATAATTGCAACGGCAAAGTGCCGGCAGGCGGAAGCTGCACCCTGACGCTCAGCTTCGTCCCGGGCGCCGTCAGCGCCACTCCGCAGACCGGCACAATCATCGTCTCTTCAAACGCCACGCCCACTCCCACGATCCAGCTCTCTGGAACTGCGCAGGACGACCGCTACGTCACAGTCAGCTGCGGGGTAACCCCGTGTCTCGACTTGTCTTTTGCAGACACGGCGATCGGTGCCAGCAGCACCCCGCAAATTATCACTCTCACCAATGCGGGAGACAAAGCGTCGCCCTTGCCCACGATCTCCAGCAGTCTCCCCGACTACTTACTGCTCAACAATTGTCCGCAGACCGGCACAGGCCTGCCCGCGCACGCAACCTGCGAGGTCTCGGTGCAGTTCCATCCAACCCAGACAGGAATTCGCTCGGGCTTGATTTCTATCATGGCGACCGGCATCACCACCAATGCTATCAAGCTGCCTGCGACAGGCACGGGCATTCTCTCACCCAATGGCAGTTCCATCACCGTCCTCGATCCAGTCCTCAATTTCGGCACAGAGACGCAGGCGCTCACCTCCGCTGCTCAGGCCGTGCAGGTCTTCAACAACGGCAGCTCGCCGGTCACCG
>Ga0206936_1164_pt1 | contig 17520 bp, 17 predicted proteins | sample Alteio_BWOrgHeat_14_FD_152922 | JGI IMG/M metagenome (GOLD analysis project Ga0206936, IMG submission 152922) | Enriched cells from forest soil in Barre Woods Harvard Forest LTER site, Petersham, Massachusetts, United States -... | ecosystem: Environmental > Terrestrial > Soil > Temperate forest >... | reverse complement strand
AGTTGTGATGCTGGAAGACAGCTATCACATGATTCATGTCGATCAGGAACGTCACAAGGTGGCCGACTTTACGGCCGAATTCTTTGAGTCCCAGGGTGAAAACCATGAGGATGGCTATGCCGCAACCGGCTTATAGAAACCCGACGGTAGCCTCATCCCAGCATTGCGGATACGATCGGATTTTATGCCAAAAGGATGCGCCTCTTCAAAATTCCTGTCGCGCATGGCGGGCACATGCACCAGCACTTCATGAAACATCCGCGCCAGCCGCGACCATTTGGGCTGGTTCCAACCGTCATAATCCAACGCCGCCGAATAAATCGCCACGCGCCTGATGGCGCTTTCCTGCCCGGCCAGAGCCAGCGCCAATCCACCGCCGACGCAAATACCGGCGGCATTTACCTCGTCGACATCCTGCTTAAAATTATTCAGCGCCAAACGCAAACTCTCCAGCCAATCTTCGAAGCAGGTCGCCAGCAACGCCCCTTCATCCAGGCAATGCCCAGCCAGCGTCGGTGCATATACGGTGAAGCCGCGCTTGTGAAGTTGCTTGCCGATGAATTTCATCTCCGGCGGCGCACCTGTCAGACCATGCACCAGCAACACGCCCTTGCCGTTGGTTCCTTCCAGGTAAAAACTGTAATCCTTCGTCATGCCGCTTTGTTCTCCGGTGCCAGAAACCCAAGCGCATGGCAGGTGCTGATGGTATGCACGCGCGCAGCACGCTGTTCGTCAGCAATCTGTTGATGGAACGCGCGCATCTTCGTCCAGTGCATACGCGGGCGGAAATGGTGCTCAGCATGATAGCCGTTATTAAACCATAGCCAGTTATATATCCGGTTATAACTGCTGACACCCCAGGCAATCGGCATGTCGGGATTTCCATTTAAATGTTCGTAATAGCCGTTGAGCGACGAGAGACAATTGCCGAGGTAATTGAAAACAGCCATCACCAGCAATGCTTTCCAGTCGTGCCATACCATCGCCATGACCATGGCGGCCAGACATATCAGCTCAAAAATACCGAAGCGGGCATTGGCCGGGCTTTGCTTATATAGAGATTGGTAGAGCCTTTTAATGTCGTCGCGGAAAAAACTTTTGAACGCATACCCCCAGACATTTTCCGGCTGACCGCCTTTTCCATGCCGGTAAATAGACAGCCAGTCGATGGTTTCGCCGCTGGCATCCGGGCGATCGCTATTACCGCTGTGATGGCGGTTATGCACCCAGGTATAAAACGCTTGCGAAAAGCCAATAGCCAATGATTCGACGAGGCTAAAAGCGCGGTTAAGCACCTGCGAATTAAAATAGGGATTGTGCAGAAAGTTATGGGATACGCCGTTGATGTTCCACGAAATGCTTATGGCGTACAGCGTGCAAAGTGGCAGAAGCTGCCACCAGGGCAGCACAGGAATATGCAGATACAGCCACACGACAAAAACCAGATGCGCAATGCCTGCCAGCACCGGAATAATATCCATGTTGCTATGCGCAAAAATTTTCATACGCCGGTGCTCCCCACTAAAAGCACCCCGAATACTATAATGGCCGCAGCACCCCATTGTTTGCGGTTGATGCGCTCGCCCAGCAGCCAGTGGCTGGCCAGCGGTACGCCTGCATAGACCAGGCTCATAATCGGAAAGGCTATATTAAGCGGCACCGCACCCAGCACAAACACCCAGGCGGTCATCTCGGCCATCCAGAATGCAATACCCAGCCACAACAACGGCGTAGTGAGCACCATGCGAAGAATGCCCTGATTTTCGGATTTTTCCTCATCATTATCCACCGCGCGCTTGAAACAGATTTCGCGCGCCACCTCAGCAGCAATACAAAAAGCGAGCAGCATCATGCTAAAAGCGCTCATGCCATCACCTCCTGAAATGCCTTCAAGAGCGCCAGGTTAGAAACAGCGTTTTTGACGGCAGTTTGCTTAAGATCAGGCCGCTGGCGAGGCTGGTCGAGATAAATCTCCGCATGTTTTTTGAGGCGCGTAAATCCGCTGCCCGCATAGTCCGGCGCGCTGTAATCGCCGATAACGTCCGCACCAATGATATGGTATTTGCTGCCGAGCGACTTGATGATTGCCGTCAGTTGTGGCAAGCGCATCTGGCCCTGATCCCAGTTGGTGACAACGTCTTTGACATCAAGCACGTCCTTATCCACCGTGATGTAAATATTTTCGGTGGTCACGCGCGATTGCAAAAATTCAAGGAATGCCTTGTCGTCCTGGTTCGTCATGTTGCGCCAGTGAATCAGGCGGCCTTGCTGCGTGAACCCTGCACCTTCGCCGTAATTGTTCCAGACGCGGCTGGGCGAATGGGCAAACGGAAATAGCTCCAACCTGCCTTCACTCATGGCCTTTAAATTGGCACCTTTGCATTCGGGAAAACGCAAATCATGGCTACACACACCCAGCGTAACGATTTTGCTGACACTGGGAATGGCCAATCCGCGATTGACCCACGAGCCGCAATGCATCCCGCCGGAAAACCTCACCCAGTCGGGGTGGTTATCGAAATGAATAATGGTAAAAGGTTCCGCCGACGCTTCCGCAAGACGCTCCAGAAGCAACGCCGTCACATGATGAAAATCGCCGGAACCCATGAAAGTCAAAATCGGTTCGCTGCTTGTAGAAAGCTGCGATTTTACCGAACCCAACTGGGAGTCCATGCCCCACAACCTGACCTGCCTGCCAGCATCGCGCAAATCCAGCGCATACGCACCTGCATTTTCTGCCGCCGCCAGGAACGCCTCCTGGTGCGTCAATCCCTCATCGAGATGCAGCAGTTCGATTCGCATAAATAAGACTTTATTTTTTTGTCACCCGTGCAAACAGCTGATCGAGCAGGCGCATCGCCAGGTCGATTTCGGCTATCGTCATGGTCAGCGCCGGAGCAAGCGTGATGACGTTTTTATAATAGCCGCCGATATCCAGCACCAGCCCGCAACGCTTGCCATTACCAGCATCGAGATCACCCTTCATGGCTTCATCGCACATGCGGTCAACCATCGCTTTATCGGGCGTGAAGCCATCTTCGCCACACACTTCAATACGCAACGCCATGCCAAGCCCATCGACATCGCCAATGATTTTATATTTTTTCTTAAGGTCTTCAAGCTGACGCAGGAAGTATGCGCCTTTGTCCATGACCATTTTTTCCCAGTCGGTTTCCTCAAACATTTTCATGGCTTCGAGCGCAACCGATGTTCCCATCGGGTTGCTGGCGAAAGTCGAGTGCGTGGAGCCCGGCGGGAAAATTGTCGGATTGATCATTTCTTCCTTAGCCCAAATGCCCGACAGCGGGTTCAGGCCGTTGGTGATGGCCTTGCCGAACACAATCACGTCAGGTTTCACGCCGAAATGCTCGATCGACCACAGTTTTCCGGTGCGGTAGAAACCCATCTGGATTTCATCCACCACCATCAATATGCCGAATTTATCGAGCACTTTTTTGAGTTCGATGAAGAAGTTCTTCGGCGGAATCACGTAGCCGCCCGTGCCCTGAATCGGCTCGACGTAAAACGCGGCATATTCCGCCTGCCCGGCCTTGGGGTCCCATACGCCGTTATATTCGCTTTCGAACAAACGCTCGAACTGACGCACGCAATGAAGGCCGTATTCTTCCTTGCCCATGCCTTTGCCGCCACGGAAATGATACGGGAACGGAACAAACTGCGCACGATCGCCAAAATGGCCGTAGCGCCTGCGATAACGGTAGCTGGAGGTGATGGCCGATGCGCCAAGCGTCCGGCCATGGTAGCCGCCTTCAAAGGCGAACATCAGGCTTTTGCCGCCGGTAAAGTTGCGCACCAGCTTCAATGAATCTTCCACCGCCTGCGAACCGCCGACGTTGAAATGGATGCGGCCTTTGGTGCCGAATTTTTTTTCGTTATACTGGGCGAGCTTTGTCGCCAGTTCAATTTTTTCGCGGTGCAGATATTGCGAAGCCACCTGCGGCAGCGTATCCAGCTGGCGCTTGGCCGCATCGTTCAGCCGCTTGTTGCGGTAGCCGAAATTCACCGCAGAGTACCACATCTGTAAATCGAGAAAGGGGGTACCGGCAGTGTCGTAAATATAGCTGCCTTCGCAATGGTCGAAGATTTTCGGCGGCTCAAGATAATGCACCGTATCGCCAAACGAACAGTATTCACGCTCAAGCTTCAGTAACTCTTCATCGCTCATAGTGTTTGCATTTGTTTTTGCAATGGGAAGAACAGCAGCCGTCATAAGTATCCTTCTAGAGTAAAATTATTAAATGGTAGCGTAAGACGGCACAGTGGCCGCAGTAACGGTTTCGATTTTGGGCTCGTTAATCAGCCTGCTCACCATCATCTGTACATCTCTGAAATCATCAAACCCGGCATGGCGGAGGTTATAACGACGGCAATACTCAAGTAGTTTTGTCTTGGCGAGAGTAAAATCCACCTGATGCGCCAGACAGAAATCCGATTGTCCGTCGCCAATTAGCAGGTTTTGCACGCGCGGTGCACCCGCCAGCGCACATTTGCAATTGCCTGATTGCGTAGCACAGCCCGCTTCCTTATGAGGAAACTCGAGCGTGAAACCACCACCTTGCTTGGCAACAAGTTTATTGGCACGCAGCGGCAGGTAATCCAGTCCATGACGCGACAAAATACGATGAATAAAATAATCGACGCCATCGCTTGCCACCAGCAGCGGCAGATGGTGCTGCTTACAAAACTCTACAAAACCTGCAAAATACGGATCGATCTGTACCGAATCCAGCAGCGCATCCAGCTCCGAGGTACGCGCTTCAATCAACTCCACCTGAGCACGCATACATTCGGCAGAACCTATGGCACCTTGTTTCCATTGCTGTTCAATGATTTCCCATTCGGGAAGGGCATACGCGCTGAGTACGAGATCGGTAGTGTCCTGAAGTGCGATTGTGCCGTCAAAATCGCAGATGATATTCCACTGCATTAGTTATATTGTCCCAATAGTTGCTTTATAATCGAGACCCTACCAAACAAAACTGAGCTGAAACTGAGCAAAGATTCAGGTACCGGGCATCTCCACGCGCACGCAAAGCCCAGTGCCGTTTGCAGATGTTTCCAACCTTATGGCCGCCCCCATCTGCGCTGCGCATTGCCCGGCGATAGTCAGCCCCAACCCACTGCCGGAAGACACGCTGCCTTCCATGCGGTAAAACCGCTCAAACACGCGGTCGCGCTCATTTTCCGGGATACCCGGTCCTTCATCGCTGACACTGACAGATGCCACCCCGTTGGCTTTCATGCCCCGCACACGGATCTGGCTTCCGGCGGGAGCATATTTGATAGCGTTGTTAATGATATTGCCGAACAGGATTGAGAATAGATGGTGATTTGCCCGCGCAATCACATGGCCATCGCCTTCAAACACCACCTGCATGCCCCTTTCGGCAAGCAAAGGTGTTAGCACAGCAACCGACTCGTGTGCCGCCTGCATGACATCCGTATCCTCTACCGGATAATCCTGATTTTTCACCCGCGCCAGCGTCAGCAGCTGATCGATGACATGGTTCGCCCGGTCGGCGCCTTCCAGCAGGGCGTCGAGCGCCTCCGAGCGATCCTGCTCGTTGCTGGCGCGTCTGGCCATCTGCGCCTGAAGTTTTAGCACCGATAACGGCGTGCGCAGCTCGTGCGCCGCATGGTCGGTCAGTTGCCGTTCACGGTCAAGTACCGCTGAAAGCTTACCCAGCAGCCTGTTCACTGCCTCAACCAACGGCTGCAAATCGGAGGGGATATGGTCCTGCGCCAGCGGCAACATCAGCTCGGGCGAGCGTGTATTGATCTGCCGCGTCACGCGGCGCAACCCTCCCAGGCCCCACTCTAGCGCACGCAAAAACATCAGCGCTGCTAGTGGCAGCGAAAGCATAAACGGCCACAGCAACCCGCTTTCGATACCGCCGATCAGATGGCGCCGCTCCGCCTGCCGCTCCATCACCTCGACGGAAATATTGTCTTCTGGCACGCTAAGCGCAAACACCCTCCATGCATTATTCTCATAGGTAAAATCCGAAAAGCCGGAAGGGAATTCGCCCACCTCCTGCTGCATGGCATTGTCAGAAAACAGAGCGAGCTTACCCTTGTACCAGACGCGAAACGCCCGCCAGTCGGCATGCTGGTTAAAAACATCCTTATCCTGCGGGCTTAAATGTTGGTCAGAAATATCGATATCAGAAATCTTGTGATCCGCCTCAGCCAACTCATTCTGCGTCAGGAAGAACAATACGTTCGCCGCCGTAATAAGCTGTGCATCATATACTTCGTCGATGTTGCGCGCCGTCGTGTAATAGGCCACCACGCCTATCAGCACCACGTAGCACAATAACGGCAGCGTAATGCTTTTAAGCAAGGCGTATTTGAGCGAATGTTTCATGCCGGTATCATATAGCCAACACTGCGTTGCGTCTTGATGAAATCCTGCCCCAGTTTTTTACGCAAGGAATAAATCAGTACTTCCACCGTGTTGCTTTCAAAGGTTTCGAGGTCGTCATAAATTGACGTTTCAATCTGTGTTTTGCTGACAGGCTTGCCCTTAGATTGTAACAACAGCGCCAATACCTTGAGTTCCTTGGGCTGAAGCGCCACTACCACGCCCGCTTTTTTTACCTGCATACTGGCCGGGTCGTATTCCACGTCTGCCGCCGTCAGCTTGTTTTCCACTTTTCCATGATGACGCCGTACGATGGCCCGCAAGCGTGCCAGCAATTCGTCAAGATCAAACGGCTTGGTCAGGTAATCGTCAGCGCCCAGATCCAGCCCTTCCACGCGCTGCGGCGGCGTGTCGAGGGCAGTCAGTATCAGCACCGGCAGTGTCTGTTGGTTACGGCGCAGCTTGCCCAGCACTTTCAGCCCCGACTGCCGCGGCAGGTTAACGTCAAAAATCGCGACATCGAACGCTTCGTAAAGCGCCGCCAGTTCCGCCGCCTCGCCGTCCTTATGCCAACTCACGACATAGCCCGCTTCAGAAAGCGCCTTGGAAAGGGCACGGCCAAGCATTACATCATCTTCGGCAAGCAGCAGTCTCATAAAGCCTCAGGCGCTGTTCTCTACTTATTTATATGGTTGCGACGGAACGATTTTTAAAAATGGCTAGGAAGAAGGCGCAGCGCATAGTTTACGCTACGGGCAAGCCTTAGGACAACGCCATTTTTAAAAAGCGACCGTCCCTTCAGGGTTGCGTTCCCGCGTGCATCCGCGTCGTTAAGGCGCTTGCCTGTAGAGCCACGCTATAGGCGGCGCGCCTTGCCTAGCGGGCTGCTACGCGGGAACAGCAACGCAGCCGCATAAATAAGTGGAGAACAACGCCTAGATCAGGCTGAAATACGCAACGTACAGGGAGACAATCACAATTGGCGTCGCAATGCAACGCAGGTTGAAGAACCACTGAGGAATAATATCCAGATTATAAAGCAGGCTGTCCACCGCCCACATGAAAGCGTAAAGAAGCGCCAGCACCAACAACTGGATTTCCGTATTCTGGAAAAACAGCACGCCCCAGGCCACGATGACCGGCAACAGGCTTTCAGCAATCAGCATTCTGGCGACCTTGCGGTTGTGACCAAACTTCGACACCGCCAACCCCCAATGGATTCCGCCTAGAAATGAAGTAAAAACAGCGACATATATTAGAAGAGCCCCCATCAGTTTCGTCCCGGAGTCGAAACTAAAGTAATCCAATATATGTGTTGAAATTGCTAAGCTTAACAGCACAAACGGCACGGTGCTGGCAATCATCATGGAAAGGGGTATGCGTGTCATAACACTGTATCTTTTCTTAATTAATTACAGGCACTCTAGAATTATTCTTAATGGCTATCAACCTTTAATAATAACCCCTTTAGATATTCACTTTGTGGCAAATGCGGATGTGCCGGATGGTCAGGCGCCGCCCCGGTTTGTTTCATGATAGTGGCTGTCATCCCCGCTTTTTTAACGCCTGAAAGCACCGCCTGGTTAAAGCGAGAACGCGTTGCGTGGTGTGAACAGGAGGCCGCGAACATCAGGCCACCCGGGGTCACCAGACCAGCCGCCATGCGGCTCATTTTTTCATAGCCCTTCATCCCCGCTTCAAGATCTTTTTTACTTTTGACGAACGCCGGCGGATCCACCAGCACGATGTCATAGCGTTTTCCTTCATCCGCCAGTTTTTGCATCGCCTCAAACGCATCGCGCTGAATCCAGCCGCATTTATCGGCCACCCCGTTTACCTCCGCTGCTTTCTTCGCCAGTGTCAGCGCCAACGCCGAGCTGTCCACCAGCGTCACCTCTGCTCCCGCCTTAGCCGCAAGTAGCGCGAACCCACCCGAATGCGAAAACACATCGAGCAGCGTTTTACCTGCCGACATATCGGCAATCATTTTCCGGTTATCGCGCTGGTCATAAAACCAGCCGGTTTTCTGCCCGCGCAGAATATCCGCCCTGTAGGAAAATCTGTTTTCCAATACCTCCACCAGTTCCGGCACACTGCCTTTGATGACGCTGACCTCCTGCTTCAGACCTTCGATCTTGCGCGCACCCGTATCGTTGCGCAGCACAATGGCCGCGGGTTTTAGAACCTCTTCTAACGCCGCCATCCATAAAGGTTGCAGCAATTCCATCCCCGCCGTTCCCACCTGCACGGCCAGCAGATCGCCAAAACGGTCCATCAGCAAACCCGGCAAATAGTCGGCCTCGGCATGAGCCAGACGGTAATAGGGAACGCCGATTATCGCCTCGCGTTTGGCCAACGCCTTCTCAATCCGGCTTTTAAAAAATGCCGTATCGATTTTTTCCGCTGAAAGCGTCAGCACCCTGCAGGCAATGGGCGATTTGGAATTAAAATATCCCGTGCCGACACGCTGCCCTTTATGCGTTTCAATCGACACCAGGCTACCCGGCGGTGCCAGCAGCGGTTCGGAGGAATCGATGAGGTCTCCGGCATAGATCCACGGCACGCCGCCGCGAACGGCGGCCTCGCAGCCTTTTTTAAGCCTTAAGGGAATAAGCGGTAAAACCATGGTAGGCACTGTTCTCCACTTATTTATATGACTGCGACGGAACGATTTTTAAAAATGGCTAGGAAGAAGGCGCAGCGCATAGTTTACGCTACGGGCAAGCCTTAGGACAACGCCATTTTTAAAAAGCGACCGTCCCTTCAGGGTTGCGTTCCCGCGTGCATCCGCGTCGTTAAGGCGCTTGCCTGTAGAGCCACGCTATAGGCGGCGCGCCTTGCCTAGCGGGCTGCTACGCGGGAACAGCAACGCAGCCGCATAAATAAGTGGAGAACAGTGCCTGATGTTATAAACATTAATCATTGTTTTACAAAGCCTCAATAGAATGAAGCCGTGACCGACCGCACCACCCTGCTTACCGCTATCAGCGCCTTCCTACTGGCAGTGCTGTGCATCCACCCGCACACCCGCGGCATCTTTCCCTTGTGGGTTATCGCTGCGGGCGGCCATATCGCCGATACGTTATTCCATGAAATGGGACACACGATTTTCAACTGGCTGTTCGGCCAACCCGCCATCCCCATGATTTTCACTCTCTTCGGCGCCGACCAGGCGGGCGGCATGAGCATGACGTTCGGCCGCAGTTGGTTCATTCAGATTGCCGTGTTGGCGGGGTTGGGCTACAGCTGCTGGCAGGCAAAAAAATCCGCCTCTGCTTTATTTATTCCGGCGCTTATTTTCACCGGCTTCATCATCCTTGTCATTTTGCTGGGATATCAGCAACTCATCGTTTTATATATGGGACATGGCGGTTCTATCCTGATGGGCGGGTACTTTCTGTTCCGCGCCTGGATATACCTGGATGCGCGCAATGCCTATGAACGCTGGCTTAATGCGTTTTTCGGTTTTTTCCTCATATTATCGAATTTCGGTTTTGCTTACGGTTTGGCGTTCGACCCCTATGCCAACAGCGACTATTCCGACCATGTGGCGTTTGGCGTCAGCCATAATGACTTCATGGCCATGAGCCTCATCGTCCATAGCTGGAGCGTCAAAGGCATCGCGATTTTTACCATGGGTTTGTGCGTGGCCAGCATTATCGGTTCAGCAATATGCGCCGTGTTTTTACGCGACGCATTTTACACAGAAACGCCGGATGTATTCTAACGTTTGATGACCAGCGTGTGGGCGATTATGTCGTGCAGCCCTTGTTTTTTTTCGGTAAAGGCCACCATAAAAAACCCAATGAATAAAATAACAATAGAAAGTATTTTCGACCAATAACGGGCATTGGCGCGGCCAAAACCGATACGATTCCCTTCCATGTCTATCACCTCCAGCCCCATCAGCCTTTTGCCGACAGTGGCCCGCCAGCCGGAAGACTCCAGCAGCGTAAAATAGAGCCAGTTAAAAACAAACCTGATACCACCTTCATTTCCACTGAAGGCCCACCCATGCCCCTGCGCATGCAGGGTTTTGCCTGTAATCGACATAATACTTATGAGGACAATGCCTATAATGATCGCGTCAATAATCGTTGCAATCACCCTGAGCCAGAACCCTGCATAACCATGGCCATATACTGACATGCCGCTTGGAGGGATTTTCCCCCAGAGCTTTCGCTCAATCTCGGCATGTTCCCTTGGGCTTACAGGCATAATCCATTCCAGCCTTATTCAAGACAGAGCATACAAAACATTGATTAAAAGACAATCTGATTTCAAAGGTTATGCTGCCTTGTCCCGCCTGGTCAAATGCAGGAAAATATCCTCAAGGTCGGCCTCGCGCGTGGTCAGGTCGCGTATGGCAAGCCCGGCGCCATGCACCGCATCCAGCACATCCTGAATGGAATCTCTGCTGGGTTTATAGCTCACCACCAGCTTACCTTCGGCATCGATAACTGCTGAGAATTTTTGCAGTGGAGTTGGAATTTCACTGATAGGATCCGTTAGCGTCAACACCAGCTGCTTGCTGTCGAAGCTGCGCACCAACGTCGTTTTCTTATCGCACGCCACCACTTCGCCGTGGTTGATGACGGCAATCGTGTCGCATAATTCTTCAGCCTCTTCGAGGTAATGGGTCGTGAGCAACACGGTCGTGCCGTTTTTGTTGAGCCCCTTCACATACTCCCACAGTTGTGTACGCAACTCCACGTCCACACCCGCCGTCGGTTCATCCAGAATCAGCACTGCAGGAGAATGTACCAGCGCCTTGGCCACTAGCAGGCGACGGCGCATCCCGCCTGAGAGCCGGCGCGAATTCACATCGGCTTTATCGCCAAGCCCGAGTGCTTCAATAATTTGGTTGGTCTGGCGTTTGGCTGCCGGCACGCCGTAATATCCGGCATGAATTTCCAGCGCCTGCCGCACGGTAAAAAACGTATCCAGCACCAGCTCCTGCGGTACCACGCCCAATGAGCGGCGCGCCATGCGCATATCAGTAACCGTATCATAACCGCAGATGCTCACGCTGCCGCTGGTTTTCAGCACCAACCCGGCGGCAATGTTAATCAGCGTCGATTTCCCTGCGCCATTGGGGCCCAAAAGCCCAAAAAATGCGCCGCGGGGCACTGTTAGGTCGATGCCCTTTAAAGCAACCTTGGGCTGGCCTTTTTTGCCGCCGTCATAGGTTTTGTGCAGCTTTTTGACTTCAATGGCAGCAGACATTACTTTTTCTCAGAATATGGGTTCTTACCCGTCTTGATTTTAACGCGGATAGGCACTCCCGGCAACTCAAACCTCTCGCGCATGGTATTGACCAGGTAGCGCGTATAGCTGTCGGGCACGTCTTCGATATTGGCAAACAACAAAAACGTCGGCGGCCTGGCGCATTTTTGCGTCATGTAGCGGATTTTGATGCGTCGCCCCTTAATCAGCGGCGGGGTGTGGGCGTCAATGGCCGCTTCCAGCCAGCGGTTGAGTTCTCCCGTACCAATATGCTTATTCCAAACGTCATAGGCCTTGAAACATTCCTTCAGCAATTTATTTACATTATACCCGGTGCTCGCCGAAATCGGCACCACGGCAATGCCTCGTGCCTGATGGAATACCATGTCGAGCCGCTGGTTGATGGCTTTCAAATACGCCGCCTTGTCGCCCACCTCATCCCATTTATTGACCGCCAGCACAATGGCGCGGCCTTCCTGTTCCACCAGCGATGCGATGGTATTGTCCTGTTTTTCCAGCGGCTGGTTGGCGTCCACCACCCACACCACCACATGCGCATAGGCAATGGTATTACGCGTATCGGCGGTGGCCAGCTTCTCGATTTTTTCCGTCACGTTGGCGCGGCGGCGCATCCCTGCAGTATCTACGAGCTTCAATGGCCTGCCGTCGAACTCTGAGTCCACCATGATGGAATCGCGCGTAATCCCCGCCTCCGGCCCAGTCAGCGTACGCTCTTCACCCAAAATGCGGTTGAATAACGTCGATTTACCCACGTTCGGGCGGCCAACAATGGCAATCTGCATCGGCAGAATTCTACCCTCGTCCTCTTCTTCACCTTCCTCTGCTTCTTTAGAAAAAGGTAAAAGCGCCTCGTACAAATCCATGATGCCCTCGCCGTGCTCAGCCGAAATCCCGATCGGTTCGCCCAGCCCCAGCTTGTAAATTTCGGCCAGTACATGGTTGTTCTTGCCGCCTTCGAGCTTATTGACCACGAGAATAACGGGCTTATGTTTTTTGCGAATCACCGCCGCAAAATGCTCATCCATCGGCATCACGCCGGCGCGCCCGTCAATCAGCATGAGGGTCACATCCGCCTGCTCGATGGCCTGCTCGCTGAGCTTAGTCATGCGCGCCTGCAGGCTGCCACCCTCGGCTTCTTCCAGTCCCGCCGTATCGAACACGCGGAATTCCAGCGGCCCGATAGACGCCGGTGCTTCCCTGCGGTCGCGCGTCACACCCGGCGTGTCGTCGACCAGCGCCTGACGCCTGCCGGTCAGCCGGTTAAACAGGGTCGATTTTCCGACATTAGGTCGGCCGACGATGGCTACGGTGAAAGTCATAAATTACTGCAGTTCGTAAAGTGTAGCGTCCTGGCTTACCAGATAAATGCGTCCGCTCGCCACTACGGGTGCGGTATAGATATCTTCAGGGATGGATTTGGTATCGACGGTTTTGCCGTCAGTCGCCGACACCAGCAACATCTGGCCGTTTGAACCCACCACCGTCAGATTGCCGTTCACCAGCACCGGTCCGCGCCACACGATGGGGTCTTTCTTTTCTTCCATATTGGCAAAACTGTCGAGTTGTTTTGTCCAGCGCACACGCCCGTCAAATTTCACAAAGCAGATAAGCGCATCGTCGGAGGTGAGCACGAAAAGATAATCGCCTGCAAGCCACGGCGTATTATTCGATGAAATCGGCTTCTGCCAAAGATGCTGCCCGTTCGGAAGGCCATACACGCTCAGAAATCCGCCGCTGCTGATGCCAAATACCACCTTGTCATCCACCACCGGATCGCCGCCGATGCCCGAAAAGGGAGAACTCGAAGGCGTCTGGCTGCTCACTGCCAGCGAATCTTTCCAGATTTCAGCACCGTCATTTTCCGACAAGGCATAAAGCTCGCCCGACGAATAGGGCACCACCACGACCCCCTGCGACACCACCGGCGACACCGAATTCATGAGCCCGGCCACTTCATCAATACCGCGCTGATTCCACAGGATATCGCCCGTGGCGGCATTCAGCGCAAAAAGCTGGTTTTCAATACTGACGATAAAGAGTTTGTCGCCGTCCACGCGCGGAGCGGAACGGAAGGGAACATGCATGGTTTTTTTCCAGATTTCCTTGCCAGTCTTGGTATCAAACGCCGCAACCACGCCATGCCCGGACACTGCATACAATTTGTCCTGGTCCACCGCCAACCCGCCGCCGAGCATATCCGGGTGGTCTTCTTCTGACACGCCCGGTTTCTGCCAGATAATTTTACGGATATCCACCGCATCATGCGCCGAGATATTGCCCGAGGCGTCCATGGCATACACCACACCATCAGCCACCACCGGTTTCGCCACGCGCGTGTGGCTATATTCCCTGCCGTCACCGATAGTCACATGCGTTACAATCTCAAGATGCCCGGCACCGGCCAGATTAGCGGCGGTGGCGTTCACCTGCAGGCTATGCGCAGGCCAGCTGGTATTCTCGGTCGGCTGCGGTAAAACCATCGGTACTTTCTGCAGCGCCTCGTCCGTCTTCATGTCCTCACCCACAGGCAGCACGGCAAAGCGCTCGCCTACAGCCTTGGGCTTTTCTTCTTTCGGCCCGCCCAACCATGAGGGCATGTGCGAACAGCCGCTGAGTGCAAGCGGCAGAATGGCCAGGAATACTACATATTTATTTTTCATGAAGTGCTGCCATTTTATTTGGTGCCAGATATTGCAAGGCTTCCACGCAACGGCGGCGCATGGAAAGCGGCGCCTGCTCATCCTTGCTCATGCTTAAAAAAATCGATGCTGCATCGTCATTTTTACCCTGCGCCACCAATTGCCAGGCCTTGCGTTCATTTTGTGCGTAATAAAGCGGGGAGATGGGTGTTACCTCAAGCAATTTATCCGATTCACCGGCAGTGAGAATTTTTGCAAAAGCGCCGAAGGCTTCATTCGGGGGCGCATTGCCGTGTTCAGCCAGGGTTTTATAGGTTTTGAGCGCACCATCGTGGTCGCCGCTCAGATTCTGCGCCTGCGCCTTACGCAACATCGCCAACCCGTAATAAGGAGTGTTCTCGTCATGGGTCAGCGCATCAAAAGCTTCAGCCGCGCCCTTGTAATCTTCGACGTTAATCCGATCGAGCCCCTTGATGAATTTGCCAGTTTCGGCAATGGCCACCGACTGCCGGTGGTTTTGCAACAGCACAGCCACGACGGTCGCCAGCACCACTACTGCGCTTATGACAACCATGGCTTTGCCTACCTTGTGCCATAACTGCTGCATACGCTCGTGGCGGATATCGTCTTCGATTTCCTGAATCAGGTCATTCATAAATTATATGCCTTCACTATGTCCGATTACGCTAGGCTGAACAAAATGTGACGGCTTTTTAAGACCCGCAGCGCAGCGTACAATTTTAGTACGTGAGCAGCGGAAGCGAAAAAAGCCAAGCGAGTTTGTCAGCATAGTAGTAATCATTCCCATTCAATCGTGCCAGGCGGCTTGCTGGTGATATCGTATACCACACGGTTTATTCCCCGCACCTCATTAATAATACGGTTGGCGACGCGGCTCAAGAACTCATGATTAAAATGGTAATAATCCGCCGTCATGCCATCGGTGGAGGTCACGGCGCGCAGGCCGCAGACATAGTCATAGCTGCGCGAATCACCCATCACGCCCACGGTACGTACCGGCAACAGCACAGCAAAGGCCTGCCATATTTCGTCGTACAGTCCGGCCTTCCTGATTTCATCGATGTAAACAAGGTCGGCCTTGCGCAGCAACGCAAGTTTTTCGGCGCTGATTTCGCCGGGAATACGAATCGCCAGACCCGGTCCGGGGAACGGGTGACGCCCCACCATATCCGCAGGCATGCCCAGTTCGCGGCCAAGCATGCGCACTTCATCTTTGAACAATTCACGCAAAGGCTCGACCAGCCCCATTTTCATGCGTTCGGGAAGCCCGCCGACATTGTGATGCGATTTAATGGTGACACTGGGTCCGCCGGTAAACGACACCGACTCAATTACGTCGGGATACAGCGTGCCCTGCGCCAGGAAGTCCGCACCGCCGACGGCTTCGGCCTCTTTTTCAAACATTTCGATGAAGGTCTCGCCTATAATCTTGCGCTTGCGCTCAGGATCGGTCACGCCTTCGAGTTTATTTAAAAATACGAGGCTGGCATCCACATGCACCAGCTGAATATGAAAATGCGTTTTGAACAGCGCCTTCACCTGTTCTGCCTCGCCGCCGCGCAGCAACCCCGTATCGATAAAAATGCAGGTCAGCTGGTCGCCGATGGCCTCGTGCAGAAGCGCGGCCACCACCGAAGAATCCACTCCGCCTGAAACGCCGCAGATGACTTTTTTATCGCCCACCTGCTTGCGCACACGCTCAATGGATGACTGTTTGAACGCTGCCATCGTCCAATCGCTTTTACAACCGCAGACGCCAAGTACAAAGTTTTTTAGCAATTGCGCGCCGCCGGGTGTATGCACCACTTCCGGATGAAATTGTACGCCATAAATTTTCCGCGCATCATCGGCAATGGCGGCAAACGGCGCTGAGCCGGTGGTAGCCACCACTTTAAACCCTGAAGGCAGCGCGATCACGCGGTCGCCATGGCTCATCCAGACCTGATGCTGCTCGCCTTTTTTCCACACACCTTCGAACAGGGTGCAGCCATCGTTGATATCAATCATCGCCCGGCCAAATTCGCGGTGGTCCGATTTTTCGACCCTGCCACCCAGCAGGTGGCACATCAGCTGTTCGCCATAGCAAATACCGAGAATGGGAACGCCCATCTTAAACACGCCGCTGTTCTGAGGCGATCCCACATCATGCACCGAGGCTGGCCCACCGGAGAGAATGATTCCCTTGGGTGAAAACGCTGCAATATCGGCATCGGATGTGCTGAAAGGCCGTATTTCACAATAGACGCCGCACTCGCGCACGCGGCGGGCGATGAGTTGCGTTACCTGGGAGCCGAAATCGAGAATCAGAATGCGGTTGGACATAGGCACGGGAGAATGCCAGCAGAGTTGAAGTACGTCAACTCAAGAACCTATGTTTATTCGCCGATAAAAATCTCCACGCTAAACTTGGCGGTAGTATTCAGCGCACCGGCCTGATCGCCGGCCACGCGGATACGTTTGCCATCGACACCGGCATCGATCAGCTGTTTCTTAACCGCCTGAGTGCGTTGATTAAACAGGGTGGCATCGGCGGTAGAACCGATACGTTTGCTCAATACCACATCATAATATTTTTTGCCTTTGAGCGATTCCGCTGCTTCAGCAATCATCTTGCCACCCAGCTCGACTGGCTTGGCGCTGTTATGCTCAAACAACACAACATACGCTTTCGAATCCGGTTCGTCGGAAGCCTTCGGCGTGGTTTCAATAAAAGCCGGAGCTGCGGCGGGAGCTGCAGTAGAAGCAGCCGTTGCCTTAGGCTCGGCAGCCTTTTCAGTCATGGCTTTCTCCGGCTTGGCAATTTCAGGTGCAGCCGGCGCTTCGGCCTGCACCGCTACAGGCTTTTCTTCCGGTACGGGAGGCGCAAACATGGCGTCCATTGAGTCAGGTTTAATAGCCTTAGCGGAATCGGGCGCCGCTTTACTGGTTTTGGATTCTTTCTTCTCTTTTTTCGGTTTTTTCGTCTTTTCGCCCTTTTCCGTTTTGCCCGGAGCCAGCTGGTTGATAGCGTCATTAAATCCGTTGCGGCAATCGGCAATATCGTCAGGTTTCCAGGCTTTTTCCTGTTCATCGACCCAGCAATCGAAATTAAATTGCGCCTGTGCCGCCACGCCCGGGCTTTGTTCAAGGTTTTTGGGCGTCAACGCCGCCATCAGCTTGTCATGCGCCTCTTGCAGTTCCGGCAGGGCGTCAGCGGGAATGTTCCAGTCTTCAAGATTTTCCGGATCC
>Ga0206936_1162_pt1 | contig 17541 bp, 11 predicted proteins | sample Alteio_BWOrgHeat_14_FD_152922 | JGI IMG/M metagenome (GOLD analysis project Ga0206936, IMG submission 152922) | Enriched cells from forest soil in Barre Woods Harvard Forest LTER site, Petersham, Massachusetts, United States -... | ecosystem: Environmental > Terrestrial > Soil > Temperate forest >... | reverse complement strand
GGTGCTGGTAATCGATGACGAGGCGCAGATCACGCGCGTCATGCGGGCGGCACTGACTGCCCAGGGATACCAGGTTCGCACGGCGAATGATCCGGAAGAAGGCTTACAGCTTTACCGGGAATGGACTCCCGACCTTGTCATCACCGACCTGATGATGCCTACGATGACGGGAGTTGATGTCTGCCGGGAGATCCGGCTGATTGGCTCGACACCAGTAGTTGTGCTCTCGGTGCGCGATCATGAGCGATCGAAGATTGAGGCGCTGGATGCGGGCGCCGACGACTACGTGACCAAGCCTTTCAATATTCAGGAACTGCTGGCACGGGTGCGTGCCCACTTGCGCCGGGCTCCCGAGCGCGGTTCGCAGGCGATTGAGGCGGGAGACTTTGTCGTGGATGCGCCGGCACACTCCATCACTGTCCAGGGAAAGGCAGTCCATCTGACTCCCAAGGAGTTTGACCTGCTGCTTTTCCTGGCGCGAAACGCGGGCAAGGTCATGACGCATCGAGCGCTGCTGACGGCGGTTTGGGGGGCGCAGTCGGTGCATCAACCGGAATACCTGAGGGTGTTCGTCGGCCAGCTGCGTAAGAAACTCGAGGCAGAGACGGGCAAACAATATATCCAGACTGAACCCTGGGTCGGGTACCGATTTGTGGCCGACGGGTGGGTTGAAAACGCGAATCCGGCGGAGTGAGATCGGCAGGCGGAGTGGTCGCGAGTCTGAATTTGCGCCGCTCAGGATTGTTCTACGTAGAACAATAAATGCCGAACGGGAAGGGCATGGAATTATTTGTTACATGTACAGTGTTTTCAGAGGGTTACGGTTGCAGATAATTATGGGCTTTTGTGCCTTGTTACAGCGAATGGTACTGAACCGTTAATTGTTCCACGCTGAGGGCCAAAATCGGAGCCTCGGGCACTGAAAAGCTGCGTGGATTTCTGGGGCATTTCCAAGGCTGCCGACGCCTGTACCCTTTCAGAAAAACCGGTTGGCGCTCCAACCTGAGAGGGGCTTTCTCGGTTGAGAAAGCCCCTCTCGGTGTTGCACTCGAATCGGTCTATTGGACGGTGAGTTGGAACGTCGTCGACGAGGTCACGATTGTGTCGCTTGCCGTTACCGTGACGGTGTACGTGCCTGAGGTAGTTCCCGGGTCGGCAGGAGGAGGAGGAGTGCTGCCACCACCACCGCCGCCACCGCATCCGGAAAGGACCCCGAGGCCTCCAATCACGATCAACACACCGAGAATAGATTTCCAGCTACGCCGACGGGCAGGTATGCCTACAAAGAAAAGACATGCAACCACAACTCCGAGACCTGCCCATCCGTTGGGTTCAGGTCCGGCACGAAGGCTCGCTTTTATTGCGCTTGCGGAAGCAGCTGTTGTGCTGACAGTAACGGTGCCGGTCACAGGCGCCGAACCTCCACTGACCGTAATGGGCGCGCTGACGGTACAGGTTGGCGTATGTGTACCGCCCGAAATGGTGGCTACCGAACAGGTAAGGGTTATCGTCCCGTGGTAGGCCGCGTTGGGCGTCACGGTGATCGTCGAAACGTTGCCTGTCGTAGCACCTTTCGAAACCGTGACAGCAGTCGCGGCTACGGAATAGGCTGTCGAGACCGTAATGGTCGCCGAACCGTTGCTTGACGCATAGTTGGCATCACCGCTGTAGGTCACTGTAAGAGTATCTGTACCAGCCGAAAGCTTACCCCCTGGAATGGAGATAGTAGCGGCGCCCGCTGAGAGCGTGACGGCGGATGAGGTGAAACCGCCTCCGGAAAGGGTCACAGTTCCAGTCGGAACGCCAAGTGTGCCGGCCACGGTGACGGTCACTGTAACGCTATCTGACGTGAGTACCGAGGTAGCCGAAGGAGTCACGGTAACGGTCGACGTGCCGCTGCCGATCGCCGAACCCCAAAAGGAGATCAGCTGTTGTACATCCACGCTGCCCAGGCCGGTGCCAAGATCGTAGCCTGCGGTGGTGTCGTAACCCGATTCGAAGTAGTTTCCCGCGGCGTTCTTAACGCAATCCGTAGATGGATTGAGGCATGACACCGAGTTATTGCCGACAGTTGCATCATGAAAGACAGCGCTGGCGTGGGTACCGTTGTAGAGGTCGTAGATCTCCTTGGCTGCCTGGCCCAGACGGCCTCCCGTCTTCTGCTGCACCATGGCAAGAATTCCGGCAAAGGCGGGGGCGGCGGTGGAGGTACCTCCAAAGGCACCAAAGGCGAAGCCGCCATTGACGGTGACGCAGTTTTGAGTAAACGTCGTACCGCCCTGCACGAAGGTGTCGTCGGTGCAGACCAGCCACGCCGCCAGGTCAGCGCCGTTTCCTGCCATAAGCGAAATATCGGGCAGATCGCGCACGCCGTCGTTAGGAACTCCGGTACCACGTTGCCACGAGGGCTTCGCATAACCGCTGGTGCAGGTGCCGGTGGTTGTGCTGGTGTCTGTATTGACCGAACAGCTACTCTTGCCGCCGCTGCCAGCCACGATATTCGCATCGGTACCGGTGAACGGAAAGTTGGCGCTGATCGTAGTGTTGGACTGTGATGAATCGTTCCAGGTGGATTCCGGAATGTAGCTCAGAGCCGTCCGATAGAACACAGAAGCGTCATTGGTCGGTTCGGCGGATACATACGTTGAAAAGGAATCGATCAGTGGATAGAAGTCCGTGCCGCCGACAGCAATGTTATAAGGCGTCGAAGCAAGACCGTTGACTGCGAGCCCGAACTGTGCGGTGGGAATGTTATTACCATTCGGGTCGGATGTAGCGTCGCAGGCTGCTGAACCATTGTCTCCGGTGGAGACCGTTACTGCAATGCCTTGCGTTGCCGCCTGTTGCCAATCGCTGTTAACCGATGCGTTGTCCGCCGTCGAGAACTGCAATTCGCAGGCTCCGAAGCTGACGCTGAGGATATCCACTGTGTTATCTGCGATCGCCTGCTCAGTCGCGTCAAAGAGATTGTTCGCCGTGTAAAAGTGGACGGTCGCTCCGGGAGCCAGCGCGCCTGCCAGTTCGGTGTCGATATAAGCTTCGCCGGTATCTCCGTTCGCAATCACTCCATCAATATTGGTGTTGATGATCTTGGTGGTGCTGGTGTCGCCGAGGAACCTGCTGCGGTAGCTCACGACCGTCGAGCTCTGGATTGCTGCGTTACCGGCGATGCCGATGATCACGCCTGAGCCGTTGTAGCTGGTGCTTGAACTGAAAGCAGAGTTGAAGGAGTTCGGCGTGTCATAGATGGTAGCTGCGTCGGCGGCGGTAACATAAAACGCGCCTCCGTTGGTAAGCTCGGGCCTTACGCTCTGCGCGGCTGGTTCAGAGCGCGGCGTCAGCTTCCTGGTCTCAGGATCGAAAGTTCCTGGTCGCCCCGCGATGCGGTGTGGCGTGGGACGAATCGTGTTGAGCTGGGCTACGCCCATGACTACCGGGGTAAGCGCCGACGGAATGCTTGGTTCGGATGTATTGGAGTAAAACTGCTGCCCAGCGCCCTCGAAGTTGTGAATGGTGGTGCGAAATGCCGCTTCAACCTGGCTAGCTGTTCCCGAAAAAATGATGTGGGTGCGGCCAGCGGGGACTTCGTCGATCTTCAGTCCGCGGGACTCCAGCCAGGCGACGACTGCGGCTATATCGGAGTCGGCAGGGCCGTAGAGCTTTCCGAACTGCTCCGGCGTGAGCCACTTGTGGTAATTCGGTGAAGACTTGCTCTGCAGGTCGGCATCGTATTTGTCGAGCGCGGCCTGCTGCTCTGCGCTACGCGAGAGTACGAGGCGCATGCGAGCGATCTGCGTCGAGGAGGGTACCTCTCCCTTGTCAACCGAGGAGCGCAGGAGCGGCGAAACATTCCCGCGCAGCTTCGTGACTTTTGCTTCGTCGACCTGCTCGACAATGCGAGGCGATACGGGGACGGTGGTCTGGGCCTGCTCTGCGGCATGCGTGGTTCGGCCCGAACCGGCGAGGAGAAGGGTGCAGGCAACGAAAAGGAGAAGAGAGAGTTTGCGACTGGCCTTTGGAAGTGACATAGGGAACCGAATGACCTTTCCTTGAAGGATCAAATTGGGTTAACCGGTCGTACGAAAGCCGGCTTTCGCAGTGAAGCGTAATACCCGGTCCAGCGATAGAGATAACGAACGCCGGCCGGAGCAAAGACCCGTTGGCCGCAAAACGCAAATTTCTGAGTGCCCACTGCGGTCTGATTCAATGCCAAGGTTGAAATACAAGAGAAGCATATCGGGTTATTCCTGGGCAAGAGAATTTGCAGTGGTCTCTGAAGACGTTGATTCGACAGGAAGATATAAATTGCCATTTTGGTACAGCGTAATCGTTGGACGCCGGCTCGAATCCATTGTCTCGATCCGGCCTGAAAATATTGCTCTCGGTGCCGGGGACTCTGATAAATTAACGCGTCTGATTGGCCTGCATGCCCAAGGATGTCGCGGACCGCTAATTCTCTCACACATGATTTTGAGGGCAAGAACCATGAAGGTTAATTGCGGTATTGTTTTGGTTTGTCTATTGTCCCCCTGCTTTGGGATTAGGGCAACGCCCTGCGGCAACCGCACCGATCAGAACTGTACTGACAAGCGCGCATCGGGGGGAACACGCTCACCATCCTGAGAACTCACTGCCAGCGATACAGGGGGCTATCGACGCAGGCATGGACTATGTTGAGCTCGACGTGCGAACAACTTCGGATGGTCAGCTAGTTCTGATGCATGATCCAACCGTCAACAGAACGACCAACGATAAGGGAAAGGTGAAGGATATGACCCTCGCCGAGATCAAGCTTCTTGATCTCGGCGCTCGTTTCCCGGGTCAGTTCCCAAATCTTCGTGTTCCTACGTTCGATGAAGCTCTAGAATTATGTAAGGGAAAGATCGGATTTATGTCGATACCAAAGATGCATCTCCCCCCGATTTGATAGCCGCTATCGAGCGTCACGATATGGGAGATCATGTGATGTTCTGGTCAGAACATCCTGACTTCCTGAAGGAAATTCATGACCTGCGTCCAAATTGGATCATTATGCCGGAGGCGTTCAATCCCAAGAACGTTGAGAAAATAGTGGCTCTTCTCCATCCGCAATTACTCGGTGCGGATGAGCGAGACTTCAATGCTGCAACGATTGCAGCTGCAAAAGCGGTGAATGTAGGTATTTTTGTAGATCGACAGACGGAGCAGGAGTGGCAGGACGCGGTGGACCAAGGCGCTACAGGCATACAGACTAACCATCCCGAAGAGCTGATTACTTTTCTCGGCGCTCATGGCTTGCATAAATGAACTGAGCAGGGCGGCCAGGGTGGTCCAAAGGAGTGCCTTCCCTCCGGCTCGTGATAAGACACTCTGCCCGACGACGTCTGTCGCTGCCCTTAAAAAGGCAGCCGATTCAGACTCTACCTGCCCGGCCCGAGGAATATTTACTGGAGGTTCTTCCGCCAAGTAACCAGGTTGGCGATCTCCCTCTCCTCACAAACTCAGAAAACGAGGCGGCGCATGAAAAGCGCAGGCATGCCCGGCCCACTGATTAGGCGGCGTCTTGCGACCAACACCCTAAAACGATAGGGTGGAACGATCGAAGCAAATTCACCAGCTATGCAAGCCTCAGTCTCTAAAAGAACTCTTCACGAAGACTACTCGAGGAAGCACTTCTCGATTCTTGTTGGCCCCTACAAACTACCTGGTGCAAGTAAAGCACCAAAGGAGATATTCCATGTCTAAGAAACTTGAAGGCAAGATCGCACTCATCACTGGCGGTTCGCGAGGCATTGGCGCCGCGATCGCGAAGCATCTGGCAGCGGACGGGGCCAACGTGGCCATTACATACGCCAAGGACGCCAATTCGGCTTCTACCACGGTAAAGGCGATTGAAGCCGCCGGCGGAAAAGCTGTCGCGATCCAGGCGGATTCGGTTGATGCCGAAGCGATCAAAGGCGCAGTCGAAAAAGTTGTCGCGACCTTTGGTGGACTCGACATACTGGTCAACAATGCCGGCACGGCCATTCCGAATAAATTCGAAGATGCGACGCTCGAAGAACTGGATCGCGTGGTTGACATCAACCTCCGTGGCACATTCATCACAACGCAAGCAGCACTCAAGCACATGAACGACGGAGGCCGGATTATCATGATCGGTTCCTGCGTGGGTGAGCGCCTGATGACGCCCGGCCTCGTGTCCTACTCGGCCACCAAGGGAGCCGTGAAGATGTTTAGCCAGGGCCTGTCCAGGGAGGTGGGAAGTCGAGGCATCACGGTCAATAATGTTCAGCCGGGTCCGATCGACACAGATTTGAATCCCGCTGCCGGCGATTGGGCAGTACCCCAGAAGGCCGCCACGGCGCTCAATCGCTATGGCACGGTGGATGAGGTCGCCGCGCTTGTAGCATTTGTCGCCAGTCCGGACGCCTCCTACATCACCGGCGCGAATTTGACCGTTGATGGTGGGACGAACGCCTGAGCCAGCCCAAGCTCAGCCCAGAGGAGGAATAGAGAGGCATCTGGGCGACGTGTTTGAGAGCCGTCGGATATATGGGGAGGCTCTCAAACAGGGAGAGTCAAAATTGAAGGAGAATCATTATGCCGACAACCAATCCAGAACAGAACAAAGCCATTGTCCTGGAAGCCTTCGATACGCTGTTCAACAAGCGGGACTATGTGGCAGCGGAGCGTTTCTGGTCGCCGCAATATATTCAACACAGTTCGCACATTGAGCCGGGGCGCGAGGGCCTGTTTAACCTCATCAAGGGAATTCCCCCAACGCTTAGATATGAAGCGGGAACGATTGTTGCGGAAGGCGATTTTGTTATTGTGCACGGGCGGTTTTCCGGATTTGGCGCGTCGGTTAACTGGATCGCAGCCGACATTCTTCGCATTGAGGACGGAATCCTTGTCGAGCATTGGGATGTGATTCAGGACGAGGCCACGGAGGAGCAATCCAAAAGCAAGGCTCCGATGTTTGGCGATAGCTTTCCTGCGAAATAAACCCTTTATAAACGATATTTGGCTGCCTCTCGGGAGGTCGTGCTGATTGAAATACAAGATTCAGGCTCGCACTTGACTCTGGATATCCCCGATTTGTATTCCCAGGCGATTCTGATTTCTTCGCACCAGATTCGCACCGGAAATGCTGTTTGGGCTCTCCAGACTTCAAATCCGACGTCCGTCAAACTTCTTTGATCTTTACAACCATCCGGGTGAGGTTCTAACCTTTTATCGGCAAACGTTTACTCATCTCGTTCTGGTTCGGGACAACGGGCTGAAGTCTCATAACTATGGGTGTCAATTATGAATTGGAAACGGCCTTCAGAAAGTGCTTCGGAAAATCTGTCCGCTCAGGCAGCAGGACTCAAGCAGCCGGTAGAACCGAACCGCAGAGAATTCCTGGCCGGGCTTGGAGGCGCCGCCGTCTTGACGGCGTTATCAACATCCAGAGCATTTGCGCAGGCTCCTGAAACTGCTCTAAATGTCGCTCGGGTCGCGATTCCGTCAAGCCGATTCATGATGAGCGAAAACAAGATCTCTGCGTTGAATGATGGATTTACGCCTGAAAACTCCTTCGATCGCACGCACGCTATCTACGCGCTGTGGGCGGAGCGCTCATCGAACGACCATACAAGCTGGGTCCAGTACGAATGGGGCGAGCCAATCAACATCAACAGGATAGATGTCTACTGGGCCATGGATCATCCTCGTCCAGGCACGCTACCCGGTAGCGGTGGTCCCCGGATCCAGGCGCCAGTGAGTTACTCCGTCCTTTATTGGAATGGAAGCGACTTCGTTCCGGTTTCTCAGCCTCAGGGTCTTGGCGTGGCCCTGGACACATTCAATGCGACCACTTTCGCGCCCGTGAAGACCACCAAATTACGACTCGCTGTCATTCCTCAACCTGACAGGCTGGCCGGAATTCTCGAGTGGAAGGTCTTTAACTACGGCCCTGTTCCTGAACTTCCACCAGTCGTGGATGCAGGGGTCGATCGTTCGGTGGTGAGCAATGGAAAAACTTATCTCTCGGGAAAGGTGACCTGGCTCGAAGATTCACCGCAGAACAAAGCGCGCTGGATGAAGACCGCGGGGCCCGGTACTGTCGCCTTTGCAGCTGCCGATGCACCGGTAACGACAGCGAGCTTCTCCGAGGCGGGCGACTATATTCTCGCGTTACAAGCATCAGGAAGCACAGATAAACCGCGCGCCATCAGCGTGCATGTGGAGCCCGCTCCGCCCGCCGATCGTCTTGACGTGGTATATACACGCAAATACTCGATCGATGGCGGATTGTGGCAGCAGCGTGCTAAAGCCCTGATCGTAGAGTGGATTCCACATTGCATTGCGATGTGCGAGCGTACCGATATCGCACCGATGCGCGGCGACGGCGGCATCGACAACTTCATCGAGGCCGGCAAAGCAAATCGCGGTGAGGCCCACGGCAAGCATAAAGGATATGTCTTTTCGAATGCGTGGGTGCATCAGACCGTGGAGTCGATGTGCATCGCGCTCATGGTGGACCCGCAGGGTGATCCTGAGATGATCAAAGCCCACGAATTGATGCGCGCAACGCTGGAACGGTGGATTCCGATCATCCTTAATGCGCAGATGTCCGATGGCTATCTGCAGACCGCTTATATTCTTGCTGACCGCAAGAGCTGGCCGGAGCGCTGGTCACCCGATCACAGAGGCAATCACGAAGGTTACGTTTCCGGCTACTTTATCGAATCAGCCATCAATCACTACACGCTTACCGAAGGCCAGGATTTGCGCCTGTACAATGCCGCGAAAAAGCTGGCGGACTGCTGGGTTGCGAACATCGGTCCGGGCAAGAAAGAGTGGTTTGACGGGCACCAGGAGATGGAACAGGCGCTAGTGCGATTTGGCCGCTTCGTGAACGATCAGGAAGGCAATCACCGCGGGGACGCGTATATCGCGCTCGCGAAATTCCTGCTTGATTCACGGCGGGGAGGATCAGAGTACGACCAGAGCCACCTGCCACCTGGTCAACAGTACGAGGCTGTAGGTCACGCGGTGCGCGCGATGTACTTCTATTCAGGCATGGCAGATATCGCCGCGGAGACAGGTGATCACGACTACCAGAGCGCAGTGATTTCTCTCTGGGACAATATGGTGAACAAGAAGTACTACGTCACGGGGGGTATCGGAAGCGGTGAGACCTCCGAAGGGTTCGGACCGAATTACTCGCTTCGCAATGAAGCCTATTGCGAGACTTGCTCGAGCTGTGGGGTTGTGTTCTTTCAATACAAGCTCAACCTCGCATACCACGATGCAAAGTACGCTGACCTCTACGAACAGACTATGTACAACGCCCTTCTGGGCGGAGTGGCGCTCGATGGGCAGAGTTTCTGTTACACCAATCCGCTTGTGAATACCGAGCGCGCGAAATGGCATGTCTGCCCGTGCTGCGTCGGCAACGTTGCACGCACACTGCTGATGATTCCAACCTGGACTTACGTGAAGGACAAGGACGGGCTCTACGTGAACATGTTCGTGGGCAGCCGTATTCACGTCGGGCAGGTCGCAGGCACGAATGTCGAGGTCGTGCAGAAGACGGAATATCCGTGGCACGGATCGGTCTCAATCACGGTGAATCCGGAAGAGGCGAAGAGATTTTCAATCTACCTACGTATTCCGGATCGGACGACCAGCAAGCTCTACACAGAATCGCCAGCGGTCAGAGGCGTAAAACGGTTCGCTGTCAATGGGAAGGAACAAACACCCGTTATTCGCAAGGGCTACGCGGTGATCACTCGCGAATGGAAAAAAGGTGACCGTATCGAACTGGAGTTACCGATGGAGCCACAACGCGTGGTCGCGGACAGTCGAATCAAGGCGGATGTTGATCAGATAGCTTTGAAGTATGGGCCACTCATCTACAACGTGGAGACAGCCGACAACGAGAAGGTCGACCACAAGCTAAGTGATACACCACTTCGTGCCGAATGGCGTCCTGATCTGCTGGGTGGCGTCATGGTGATCACGGGCAAATGGCAGGATGGTTCTTCAATGCTGGCGATTCCTAACTTTGCACGCATGAATCGAGTGGGGCCTCCGCACGATTATCCCGACGATCGTGACTATGATCCCAAGCGCGTCCTTGACTCAAAAGTCTGGATCTGATGACGAGTTGTGCACCGACGAAATTGGCAGCGTGTCATCAGTGAAATGGCAGGGCGGCGTTGTTTAAACGAATGCATCTCCACCATTTTCATCTGGAAAGCCATCTTTTCACCGTCCAGAACCTGATAGTTGAACCTTACCGTAGGCGAGTGCTGTAGTGAGAACGCCGACGTCGGCAAGGTCTTGCACCGAACAGCCCCGGGAAACGTCGTTGACCGGCTTGCGCAGCCCTTGCAGAACTGGACCGATCGCCGCGGCACCGCCCAGCCGCTCGGTGACCTTATAGGCGATATTGCCGGAGTTGAGATCGGGGAAAATAAAGATGTTTGCTCCACTTTCGACGAACGGGCTGTCTGGACATTTCTTGCGCGCGATAGCGGGAACGAAGGCCGCGTCGAACTGTATCTCGCCGTCGCAGACCAGATCAGGTTCGGCCGCCTTGAGCAGCGCCGCCGCCTCTCGAACGCGATCGATCGATTCGTCCTGCGCGCTACCGCGTGTCGAAAGTGAGAGGAAAGCCACGCGCGGTTCGAAGCCAAAGAGGCGCGCCGTTTCAGCTGTTGCGCGACCGATCTCCGAGAGCGTCTTGGCGTTCGGCGCTATGTTCACCGAACAGTCGGCATAAAACAGAACCCGGTTCGGCCAGTCCATTATGAAAACAGATGAGGCACGGCTGTAGCCGTCGCGTAGTTTAACCACTTCGAAAGCCGGGAGGAAGGGCTTGGTTTCGCTGTTGAGCCCTGAAACCATTCCCTCGGCAGCACCTGCCCGGACCATCAATGCTCCAAAGTAATGCGGAAGCCTGGCTTTCTCTCTCGCTATTTCTTCACTGATTCCTTTGTGCTTCCGCAACTCGTAGTAGGTCGCGGCATACTCCTGCATTGCTGCATCGGTTGCAGGGTCCCGGATTTCGATTCCCTCCAGGTCAAGACCGAGTTCGTTCCCTCGCTTGCGCAGATCCTTCTCCGAACCTACGAGGATTGGATGGACGAGGTTCTGGTCGGACAAGAGGGTAGCGGCGCGCAAGACCCTCGCTTCGAGTCCCTCTGGGAAAACAACCCGGCCCCCTTTACCCCGGACCCGCTGCCGCATGGCTTCCATAAACATGGGTACTACCTCTCGATGCTCAACCTGAGTGTGTGTGTCCCATCAGTAAAGGGAGTAGTACCTGGACGAAAGCGGATATTTAGCTCACTTGATCGCCAGCCACGCAGCGCACCGTGTCATAGGCGATCAGCAACTCCTCATCGGTGGGAATTACATAAGCAGCGAGGCGCGAACCGTCGCGGCTGATCATGCCCTCGCGGCAATCGACATGGGCTGAGTTACGCTCGGGGTCCAACTCCAACCCAAGCCATTGCAGGCCCTCGCAAATTTGTGCACGTACCTCGGGGGAGTTCTCCCCGATACCACCTGCGAACACGATGGCATCCGCGCCGCTCATCGCGGCCAAGTACGCGCCGATGTATTTCCGCACGCGATAACAGAAGATAGTGATCGCCAACCGAGCACGCCGGTCATCGTGCTCGTTCGCCTCTGCCAGCAAATCGCGCAGGTCGTTCGTCAGGCCTGAAATTCCCAGCAAGCCAGAATGCTTGTTGAGTACATTCTCTACTTCGTGCGTAGTCAGCCCTTCCTTCGAGGCGAGAAAGTCGATGATGGCCGGGTCGAGATCCCCTGAGCGTGTGCCCATGACCAGCCCCTCGAGCGGCGTCAGTCCCATGGATGTGTCTATTGAATAGCCACCGCGAATCGCGGCCGCGGAGCAACCGTTGCCAAGATGTAGCGTGATGATGTTGACCTCTGTGCGAGGTATGGACCGGATCAGACGATATCGATAGGCGATGTAGCGGTGCGAGGAGCCATGGAAGCCATAACGGCGGATGTGATGCCGGCGGTAGAACTCGTATGGGATCGCGTATATATATGCGTAATCCGGCAACGTCTGATGGAACGCGGTATCAAAGACCGCAACCTGTGGCACTCCGGCGCCGAGCAGTTCCCTCGCAGCGCGGATGCCCTTGAGGTTTCCCGGATTGTGCAGTGGCGCTAACTCGATGCAATCTTCAATGCCGTGCACCACCTCGTCGGTAATGAGGACTGAGTGCGTGAACCGCTCGCCCCCATGCACCACGCGGTGTCCAACAGCGTGCACGTCGGCAATACTCTTTATCTCGTCAATCCCGGATTCCCCGGATGTCACCTTACATAGAATGTAGTCAACGGCTGCGCGGACGTCGCGCATGGGAGCGGTAGATCGATGTTTTTCGCCATTTTCGGCTGCGAAGGTGAGGATCGCCTCACCTCCGATTCGTTCGACAGACCCGCGCGCGAGGCGCCGAAATTGATGTTGCGCAATTAGCTCCGCATCCGTCGAAATTACCTGAAACTTGACGGTCGAACTGCCCGAGTTCAGCACCAAAACATTCATAGACTGCCTGCCTCTGGTGCGACACCCAAGACACCCGTCTGACCATGATTTCTGCAGATGGGGTCCCTGTCTTCCGCATTTTGGGACTTAGCCTAACGAAGGAATCCCAATCAACCAACTGTCAAAAATGGCAGTCATTCTCCGACGTCTGTCAGATTTGACTCGTCAGAGGCTAATAATTATCTCTAGTTGGACTGCTGAACGATAATCCTTACCAAATCTTTGGGACATGACCCGGTCGATTGAGAGTCATCCAACTGACAGTTTCGTCTTTGTCAGACTTCCGTATTCAGTGCGTTTCCAGGTTTTGCCGCGAGAATAAATCTGCTCGCAAGCAGATATTGGTACAGGAAATCCAGCGGTCCCGCGGGATGCACGTTGTCGGCACTGACGATTCCATCCGTCTCTTTCCATCTCCATCCAACAAGCCGTTCTGCTGGTATCCGCCCCCGCAGTTCTTCCGCCGTCATCGGATACACACTTAGCCGGACATTTTGCGTGAAGAGCCGCGCAATGCCTTCCAGTACCGCACCCGCCAGTTCTTCGTAGCTGTCGTGGAAGATACGTACAAGCACCGTGAGCCCGACCGCAAAATGAATCCGCGATTTCGTATAGCGATTAGCGAACGTGCTCATCGTATAGAGTTCCTGAGCGCGGAATAGCATTACCCCATAACCCAGTCTTTGAAGGGTCGTTACCTGCTGGACAATTTCCTGCACGGACACTTTCCCGTCCGAGGCGTTGTTCCCAGCGACAGAGAGACAGAACAATCCGAGTCCACCTTTGCTCTCCATCAACTCCTTCGCGGGCAGATTTTCCAGCGTGCTGTGAATCAGCTCTGCATGGAGGCTGCTCGCGCTGTCGAACCGTCCTGGCGCCAGCACCAGAGCTCGTTTGTAGAGCAGTTCGTTCGGTGGCGCCGCTTGGTTATCCGCAGGAAAGACCACCGCTTCGGCGTAACCGCCAACAACCAGAAAGGCATGAACTTCATCCCGGTTCCAATGAGCAAAGGCCGGTCCGCGCCATTCGAGGCAATCAATTTCCAATCGCTGCAGTCCAAGTTCCTCGAAGACACTTGCAAGAAACTCCTCTGCTGACGCGATCGCATGATAGGCGGCATAAATCAGGTTCACGCCGAGGGTCCCCACCGCTTCCTGCTGCTGCACGTTGTTGCGATCCATCAGGTTGATATGCAGGATCAGGTCATTTGGCGGTTCCTCCGGATGCCTTTGGAAACGCAATCCTACCCACCCGTGACAGTCGTTGGTTCCCGCATAGTTCCGTGCAGAGATCGTATCTACAAACGCGAAAAACCTGGTGCTGGCTCCCCGGGCGATCTGTAGCTGCGCCAGCAACTGTTCCCACTCACTCTCAAGCATGTCCTTCAGGCGTGGCATAGAGACGTAGCGTGTTCCAGCTCCGTAAAGCTGATCGCTGACCTCTTTGTCATAAGCCGAGATCGTCTTTGCAACCGTACCCGAAGCACCACCCACACGTAGAAACCAGCGTGATACCTCTTGTCCCGCGCCAATTTCAGCGAACGAGCCAAAGATCGTGTGATCGAGATTGAGAAGGAGCGCTTTTTGAGGGGCTCCATACTTTTCGTTGTCGGGCATGGTTTGACTACCTTCCCGAAATAGACTTTACTACTCTGTGTCAATCCAGCGGCACTACGATTGATGTTCCAATGCTCCGAGCGTTATCCCAGAACCGATCAACCCTGTACGAATTGACAGATGCCCAGCTATTGTCGATCGTGCTTTGATCAAGGCACAGAGTCACCGTACCTGACGGAGAACGAAGGACTATCTGAACGAAGCGTACGTATCGGGCCGAATACGGCAGGACCGCTCATTGAAATGAAGGTGTCGACCGCGAAAACAAGCTGGAGAATGAGGGAAATACCTGGCGGACGAGAAAAACCGACCTGATCACCCACGACGTGCAAAAGCCTCGCCTACTAGGCAGGAAAAGGAATTGCGCAGGGGTTCGGATGAAGCGTTTGCTATATAGTTCGGCCCTTTTAGTTTTGCTGCCTGTACTGTGGCGAGTAAGCAGCGTGAATGCGGCGCGTGGTCAGGACCAGCAACAAGCTCCTCAACATACAAAAACTACGGATAAATCCGCTGATTATGTGGGTTCTGAGACCTGCCTTGCATGCCACGAAGATATAACAAACAAGTTTGCCACTAATCCTCATTCGCGCCTGGCGCTGCTGCATGGCGGTAAAGGCGTGACTTGTGAAAGCTGCCACGGTCCAGGAAGAGAGCACGTCGAAGGTGGGGGCGACCTTACCAAGATCTTCCGTTTCGGCCAGGCATCCGCAAAGCAAATCGACACGAAATGTCTTGGCTGCCACGTCTCCGCACATCCTAACTTTGAGCGGTCGGCACATGGACGGGCAAGTGTAAGTTGCACCAGTTGCCACAGCGTTCACAAATTCGGAGAGGAACTGAAACTGCTCAAAGCGTCCGAGCCAACTCTCTGCTACACCTGTCACACGGACCTGAAGCCTGCGTTCGCACAACCTTTTCATCACAAGGTGGACGAAGGGTTGATGAAATGCAGTGATTGCCATAACCCTCATGGCACCTTCCAAAGCACGCAGCTAAAGTCCACGCACGATCAGAACGCAATCTGTACGAAATGCCATACCGAGACTGCCGGCCCCTTTGTCTATGAGCACCCCCCGGTCAAGACAGAAGGCTGCATCATCTGCCATTCCCCACACGGGTCCCCGAATCCACGCCTGCTGAATGTAGCCAATGTGAATACGCTGTGCCTGCAATGCCACTCGGCGACCAACATGGGCGCGTTTCCGCATGCTGTTTCTCCGAGCGGTCCTAACCACAACCAGGCTACACAGTATGTGGCCTGCATCAACTGTCACACCCAGATACACGGCTCTAACGCCGCCAGTAACTTCTTTCGGTGAGGAGACATAAGAACGATGATGGGTAAACTCTCATCTGCCGCGTTCCATGTAGCCTTGCTTCATGCGATCTTTGCACGTCGCATGGCAGTCATTGCCGTGGTCGCGATGATGTTGCAGATGGTCACTGCCGCGCAGGAACCAGCGCAGAAACCAGCCCAAGAACCAGCGCCGAAGCCAGCGGCGGAGCCGGCCCCAAAACCAGCCCAGGAACCAGTTGCAGCAGACGAAACAATCAAGCAAGGATACAAGATTCATCAATCCATCGATCTCGGCGGGCGCATTGCCGATCACTCCGGCAGCGATGCCATGTATGCCACGTTGGTCAACATGCAGAGCGGGACACGCATACTGAGCCAATCGCTGGAAATGCATGCGACAGCAAAGCCGCGATACCCATTCTTTGACACGTTGTTAACAACGAGCACGGGCTATGGCGGCGATCCTCTCAACGTGACGATGCTCCGCATGTCGAAGGCGAAGATATATGACTTTCAGGGATTATTCCGGCGCGACCGCCAGTATTTCGACTACGACCTGTTTGCCAATCCGTTGATCCCGCCTGGGTTGATGTCAAACGGTTATACATTTCCGCAAATCGATCATTCCCCTCATCTCTTCAACACCGTTCGCCGTATGACGGACCTGAACCTGACATTGCTGCCCCTCTCCAAGATCAGCATACGCAGCGGATATTCGCTGAATATCAACCAGGGCCCAAGTTATAGTTCTGTCCATGAAGGCACAGACGCGCTGCTGCTTCAGAACTGGCGCAACAGTACTGACAACTGGCTGGGGGCGGTAGACTGGAAGCCATTTCCCAAGACTACGCTCACCTATGAGCAGCATGTTACGCACTACAAGGGTGACACAAACTGGCAGCTTGCCGGGTTGAATCTGCAGCTATCGAACGGAACACCCGTGAGCCTGGGCTTCGTCTACGTAACAGTGCCGAGTTGCACAGGACCGGCAATCCTTGACAGCACGACTACGCCTCCCACGGCGAATGACACGTGCAATGGCTATCTGCAGTATCAACGCTATTCGCCAACCCGAGCGCTGTTCCCAACGGAAGAATTCAGATTCCAGAGTGCTTCGATCAGGCATGTCCAGATGAACGGCCGAGTCAGGTATACGGGCGCAAACATGGATTTGCCAAACTACTACGAATACTTCAATGGTCTTTCAACCCGGTCAGGTCTTCGAGCCTCAACTGTGACAGGAAACTCCGACGCAAAGAGAATCAATGTTTCGGCAGACTTTGGCGTTGTCTGGGAGGTGACAGAGAAAATCAGTCTCTCGGACCAATACGACTTCTGGGACTTTCGCCAGCCGGGAAATAACTCCCTTTCAGAGATCGATCAGGCAGGAAAATCGATGTTAGCGCCGCCCGGGCCTCCCGGCGAACCGTCCATCAGCACCGCCGGATCATTCCTCGGACAGAAGACGGAGACGAACACACTGACAGGCGCGTGGCAGGTTTCTCCAAGGGCGAGCCTGTCATTGGCTTATCGCTATCGCTCGCGTGAGATAGATAGGTCTCTCACTCAGACAACCGAAGGTTCGGAGCCGGACGTGAATGCCTACACCCTGGACATCCACGAGAATGGCGGAATACTGAGCATGGCTCTGCGCCCGGTTCAGCAGTGGAGAATTAATGGCACCGTTGAAGCAGCCTATGCAAATAGAACGTATACGCAGATCAGCCCACGGGCATTGCAGCACTATCAAATTCACACGACTTACAAACCCAAAGAGTGGGCCACACTTTCGGGAACCTTCAATGATCTGGAACGGCGGAATAACGTTCTCTATGTGAACCATCTCGACCATAGCCGCAGTGTTACCGCAGGCGCGTCCATTAATCCCAGTGAACACTATGGAGTGAATTTCAGTTATGGCTATATCGACGTATTCTCACGAACCTCCTTATGCTATGCTGCGAGTCCAGCCCCGGATGGCGCGATTGGCGTTCCGCCGGGGACCGGCTGCGGAAGCAATATCTATCTCGGCAATGGATATTACGACGCTCCAACACAGTATGGGTCGA
>Ga0206936_1161_pt1 | contig 17554 bp, 15 predicted proteins | sample Alteio_BWOrgHeat_14_FD_152922 | JGI IMG/M metagenome (GOLD analysis project Ga0206936, IMG submission 152922) | Enriched cells from forest soil in Barre Woods Harvard Forest LTER site, Petersham, Massachusetts, United States -... | ecosystem: Environmental > Terrestrial > Soil > Temperate forest >... | reverse complement strand
TATTGGTCGGTCAGGACCTAACTCAACAACAGGGGTCGGGAAGATTGTAACACCTTTTTTGAGAGAATCAAAACCAACGCCGCAATAACCAAAGTTTTCTACCACGAGGGTAACAGTATCGGTTCCTGCAACATTATAAATATGATTTGGACTATTGGTAACGGTATCAATTGTTCCATCACCAAAATACCAGTGAGAAGTACTATCATGTGTTGAAAGATTGGTAAAAACAACATTGAATGGCAAACATCCGCTATCGGGTAAAAGCGTGAAATCAGCATGCGCAGGGTAATTCACCACAGGGCATGTTGAATCAGTGACGTACCGCCACATATCATTCTTATATAAAAATCCGAATTGAGTGGAACCTCCGAACAACCATATTCGACCCAAAGTATCTGTCCATCCAACTCCTCCAAACCGACTGGTTGGCACATTTAAAGGGCTCGATACACCCATAGCGCCATAACTTCCGGGTTGATTAGGGAGTGTGCTTCCGCTCATCAAAGTCCACTCATTGGAGAAAACATTGTAGTTCCATAAATCATTAAACATATTGTTTCCGGTTAAGTCAGATGTCCCACCGAAAACGAGGAAATTCTGGCAATCTCGTGTCCAGGTTGAGCGTGTTTCAAATCTTGCAGATGGACAAAAATTTACTGATGGAATACACTTTGGTCCTGCAGTACCTGAATCATTTGGGTTATTGGTTCCGCTCATCCAAGTCCATTTGTTTGTGGTCGGTCTGTATCTCCACATATCGTTATAACTGTTGTTAAGGTCATTACCCCCGAACATCCAAAAGTTACCACTATTATCTTTCCATTTAGAATAAATTAATCTTCCACCGGGATGATTAGTTCCTGCCTCAACACCCTTTGTTCCCCAATTTGGAGCTGCCCCTGTTAAACTGGGACCATTCATCCATGTCCATTCATTGGTGGTCTCATCATATTTCCACAAATCGCTATAAGTACCGCCCGTGATTGAAAGCCCACCAAACAGCCATAAATTATTATTTGCATCTACCCACGTAGCATCCGATTCTTCACGAGAAGGAGGTTCATTATTTGGAGAAGCTACACCTTTTGTACCATAAGATCCGGGGTTATTAATAGTTTGCGAGCCCCTCATCCATGTCCATTCACCTGTTGCAATAGTGAATTTCCAAAGATCATTCATGTTACCAACATTGCTGTTTACATCGTATGCGGTACCTCCGAATATCCATAAATCATGATTATTATCGGTCCACGCAGCAGCACAATAACTTCGGCAACCCGGCATGTTAAGAATAGAAGGAACGGTTTGAACACCATAAACCCCCGGCTGGTCTGAAGTACCAGGACCTGCTACCCAAGCCCATAAATTAAGCGTTGGACTGAATTCCCAAAGATCACCATAGTATTGAATGGATGCATTGAAATAAGAAAGCCCTCCAAAAATCCAGAAGTTTCCTATACTATCAGTTGCCTGACAAGGTTCATAGGTTGCAGGAGGAGTAACTCCGGGAGCAAAAACTCCGGGCGCACCATAATTAGCAAGCCCATTTGAAGAGTTAAGTCCGTTCATCCAAGTCCATTGCCCCGCTGGTTGAGCAATAAGTTTAATAGAAAACAGAGCTATCGTAAGTATTAAAAAAGTGCAATATTTAGTGTTTCTCATTCAAATGTTAAAATTTCAGTATGTAAAGTTATAAAAATTATTTCTAATAGCAATAAAATTTTTAAATTTTGTTGATAAATTTTTTATCTCGCTCTAATTCCAAAAATACATTTTCAATGATAAAAAGCTTTTAAATTAACTACTAACCTCCATTTAACATCTTTATTCTATCTTTACCGCCTCAAAAAGCAGTAAAAACAGTGAAGCATTTTTATACCAACCATAAACATTCAATAACTTTCGTTTTAATAATGATTGTTATGGGCGGGATATTTTCATACTCCAAAATGAAAACTTCGCTTTTCCCTGAAATCACTTTTCCGAAGATAAAGGTTATTGTTGATAATGGTCAACAACCAGTTGAAAAGATGCTGGTTACGATTACCAAACCTATCGAAAATGCAATCAAAGAAGTGCATGATGTGAAGATGGTTCAAAGCGTAACAAGTCGTGGCGAATGTGAAATTTCGGCATACATGGATTGGAAAGCTGATATGGATATGAGCCAGCAAATGATTGAATCTAAGATTGGTGAAATCAGAAATATCCTCCCTCCGAATACGGATATTACGGTGCTTAAGATGAACCCATCTGCGCTTGCCGTGATGGGTTATACTTTGGAAAGCGATGTTAAAAGTCCGATAGAATTGAAGCTGATTGCTAATAATCTTGTCCGCCCCTTTCTTTCCCAGGTTGATGGTGTAGCAAGCGTGAAAATTATTGGTGGCAAGACAAAAGAATATTGGGTGATGCCCGATATCCGTAAGATGAGTGCTTTGGGGATTACTCCCGATACGATAAATACAGTTCTCAGCCAGACTAATTTTATAAACTCTAATGGCTATACTTCCGATTATCGGCGATTATATTTAACGCTTACCGATGCCGGAATTTACAACAAGGAAGATTTAGAAAATGTGGTTATCAAGAATGATGGAAAGCGGATTCTTCAGCTAAAAGATATTGCAACTATCGAAATAAAAGAGCAAGTTGAATACACTAAAATCAATGCAAACGGAAAGGAGGCATTGTTGTTAAATGTTTTCCGACAGCCCAATGCGAATTTGCTCGATGTGTCGAATGATATGGTTGATAAAATCAAGGAACTGACAAAGATTCTTCCTCCAAAAGTTTATATAAAACCCTATTATATCCAGGCAGATTTCGTGAACACCACTATCAAAAGTGTGAGTGATAGTTTATGGATTGGATTACTGCTTGCCATTGCAGTCGCTGTTATTTTCCTTCGTTCCTGGAAGGCGAGTCTCACAATTTTATTAACAATTCCGCTTACTTTAGGGTTTACTTTGATTGTTCTTTATGCACTTGGATACACGTTTAATATAATGACTCTCGGTGCAATTGCTGCCGCCATCGCACTGATTATTGATGATGCCATTGTTGTAACAGAACAGATTCATCGAACGCATGAGGAATATCCACATGAACGGTCTTCCATTTTAGTAATTAAATCCATCAAATTCCTTTTTCCTTCTATGCTTGGTTCCTCATTAAGTACCATTGTAATTTTTGTTCCTTTCTTTTTGATGGGAGGAGTTGCAGGTGCATATTTCAATGTGCTAACCAACACGATGATAATTACTCTCATCTGTTCATTTTTGGTTACATGGATTGGACTACCTGTTATTTATTTGATTTTATCGAAAAGGGAAAAGAATCTAGGAGAAGCGGACGAAGAAGAGATTTCACCAAAGTTCATTGAGAAGAGCGAAGATATTCCTGAGCATTTATTAAAGAAAGGTTGGATATCATTCTTCATCACGAAGCCAATAATAAGTATTCTTTTCATTGGAGGATTGATAGTATCAGTTTACATCATTTATCCAAAGTTAGAAACAGGATTCCTTCCCGATATGGATGAAGGCAGCATTGTTCTGGATTATAAATCCCCTCCCGGAACCTCATTGGATGAAACGGATAGGATGTTGAGAGAGGTTGAAAAGTTAATTGTAAAAGTCCCTGAAGTGGAAGCCTATTCGAGAAGAACTGGAACAGAGATGGGATTCTTCTTAACTGAACCCAATCGTGGAGATTATCTCATCCAACTAAAAAAAGATCGTAAGCGAACTACCGATGAAGTGATTGCTGATATCAGAAAGCAAATTGAAGCAACTCAACCCGCGTTGACCATTGATTTTGGTCAGATAATAGGCGACCAGCTTGGCGATTTGATGAGTTCTGTACAACCTGTGGAAATTAAAATCTTCGGACCCAATTTGGATAGTTTAAACAATCTCGCCCTTAAAGTTGAAAAACTTGTGGACAGTGTAAAAGGTACTGCCGATGTTTTCAATGGAATCACAATCGCAGGTCCTTATGTAAATGTAAAACCTGATTACGTCAAACTCACTCAATATAACATCCCGCCAAACAATTTCCAGTTTCAGCTTCAAACACAATTAGAAGGAAATGTAATCGGTACCATCCTCGAAAACCAGCAACTTACAAATATCCGAATGGTTTATCCAAACAGTAAATCAAACAGCCTTAAAGATATTAAAGACCAATTTGTATTTATCCCCGGAGGAAAATTAAAACCCTTCTCCGAGTTCGGAACTTATGATATTAAACCCGGTGTTGCAGAAATCAAAAGAGAGAATCTCGAAAACATGGTTGCGGTTACTGCAAGATTAGATAACAGAGATTTGGGCAGTGTGATGAAAGACATTAAAAAAGAAATCAAGGATAGCCTGAATCTTCCCAATGGATACCATATAACCTATGGTGGAGCATTTGCCTTGCAGGAACAATCATTTCAGGAATTATTAATGATTCTTATCAGTGCCAGTCTCTTGGTTTTTGCCGTTATCATCTTTCTTTTCAGGGATTACAAAATTGCAATCCTGATTTTCTTTATCGCTTTATTAGGAACATCCGGCAGCGTTCTCGCTCTCTTCATCACCGGCACTCCTTTAAATGTTGGAAGCTACACAGGCATCATCATGATTGTCGGGATAATAGGTGAAAACGCCATCTTCACTTTCCAGCAATTCATCACCACCAGAAAAAGAATTAATTCTGATTCCAGAACCAAGCAAGCTATAATCTATGCCATCTCCATCCGCCTCCGTCCAAAACTGATGACTGCCATAGGAGCAATCATTGCATTATTACCTCTCGCCTTAGGTATCGGAACAGGGGCACAACTTCACCAACCGCTTGCAATTTCAGTTATAGGTGGTTTCATAATCGCTCTCCCTTTACTACTTATCGTTTTTCCAACTTTATTGAACTTGGTTTATAGGAAATAGACTATCATTATGCCTCATGCTTCGCAATTAAATCCAATTGCGTACTTTTGCGCCCCTTAAAACCTAATAATGCGTCGTAAGTTTATTACCAATCTTGCTTTAGTACTTGTCCTGAATCTGCTCACAAAGCCGTTTTGGGTGCTTTTTATCGACCAGCATGTTCAAAATCAAGTCGGAACCAAGGATTTTGGTAATTATTACGCACTCTTAAACTTCTCCTTCATCTTAAACATCCTCCTCGACCTCGGCATCACCAATTTCAATAACCGAAACATTTCACAGCATCATTTCCTGGTAACAAAACATGTTTCGAGCATTATTGCACTCCGGATGATGCTCGCCCTGGTCTATTTATCCATCACAGTAATCGTCGGATTTATAATAGGATACAACGTTTTCCAGTTCGAGCAGTTAGGATTCCTCTTATTAAACCAAATCTTTATCTCCTTCATATTATATCTCCGTTCAAACATTGCAGGATTGCACATGTTCAAGACCGATAGCATCATTTCCGTCCTCGACCGGCTCATCATGATTATCATTTGCAGTGTCCTCCTCTGGGGACATATCACTCACGAACATTTCAAAATCCAATGGTACATCTATGCTCAAACTGCTGGATATTGCCTCACCGCCTTCATCACCTTATTAATAGTCATCAACCGTACAAAACTCAAAAAGCTCACCTGGCGACCCGCCTTCTTCGTCATGATTTTAAAACAAAGCTATCCCTATGCAATCCTCACCCTGCTAATGACTTTTTACACCTATAGCGGCAGTGTTATGATTGAAAGATTGCTCCCCGATGGCGCCTTACAATCAGGAATCTACGCCTCCGCCAACCGTCTTTTAGATGCCTCGAACATGATTGCCTTCCTCTTTTCCGGTTTATTGCTCCCCATCTTTGCGCGGATGATAAAACTCAAAGAGCACGTCGAAGAAATGGTAAAATTAGCCGTCTCCCTCCTCATCGTCCCCGCCTTAATCGTAGCCATCGGTTCATTTGCCTATCGAGAAGAATTAATGTCCCTCCTTTATAAAAACAATGCCGGTGAAGCCGCCGATGTCTTCGGAATCCTCATGTTTTGTTTCGTAGCCATCTCCTCCACCTACATCTTCGGAACCCTCTTAACCGCCAACGGAAACCTCAAACAATTAAACATCATGGCAAGCATCGGCATGCTAATCAATATTTCCCTCAATTTATTCCTCATCCCCCATTTCAAAGCCACCGGTTGCGCATCAGCAAGTCTCGCCACCCAATTATTAACCGGCACAGCGCAGGTAATCATGGTACAGCGCATCTTCAAATTCAACATCAATTACCGCTTCATCCTCTCCCTCTTAATATTTGTCCTCGGCACAGTCCTTATATATTGGGCATCGCGTTTCATCTCCTCCAACTGGAAAATCTGCTTCGGATTTGCCGTCGCCTCCTGTTTCGCCTTTGCTTTTGTTATTCGATTGATAAGCATAAGGAACATCAGGCATATACTTTTGAACGAGCAATAAATAAACACTGAGTAAATAACCCCCACTTTGGAGTAAACCCAATTGATTTTAGAGTAAAAGCAAATGCTTTTGGAGTAAACCCAATTGCTTTTGGAGTAAAAGCAAATGCTTTTGGAGTAAACGCAATTGCTTTTGGAGTAAAAGCAAATGCTTTTGGAGTAAACCCAATTGCTTTTGAAGTAAAAGCAAATGCTTTTGGAGTAAACCCAATTGCTTTTGGAGTAAAAGCAAATGCTTTTGGAGATAAATGCATAGTAATTAGACCTTTTAAATTCAATAATTATACGTAAATACCTTCTATTTCCTAAATTATTCCTACATTCGCCCTCCCTATAAGCAAATCTATTGATGAACGAGAACGAGAAATATGTGAGAAAACCATCCTACCTGGATGCAACAAACCTGTTTATGTTTATTATCCGGTGGAAATGGCATCTGCTGATTATCGGAGTGCTTGCCGCTGTTTCTGCAATGATATTTTCAGGTCCATCCTTTATCAAACCCAAATTCAAATCCACCGTAATCCTCTTCCCGTCCAATACCAATTCGGTTTCAAAAGCCCTTCTTGGAGGCGTGGAGGAACAACAGGACGTTTTGAAATATGGTGAAGAAGAACAAGCCGAACAAATGCTCCAGGTTTTAAATTCGGATGATATCCGCGACAGGATTATTGAGAAATTCGACCTTATGGACCATTATAATATCGACCCAAAAGGGAATTATCCGGTAACAAGGGTGCGAAAAGAATATGAAAGCAACATTACTTTCGAAAGAACCGAATTTATGTCCGTTAAGATTGATGTGATGGATGAAGACCCTGAGCTTGCTGCCGAAATTGCCAATAACATCTCCGATTTGCTGGATTCGATGAAAACAAAGATTCAGAAGGAAAGAGCATTGCAGGCATTTAAAATTGTTGAAGCATCTTATAATGATAAAGTGAAAAGGTTGAATGAGGTGGAAGATTCACTTCAGATTTTAAGAAGCAAAGGGATTTTTGATTATGATGAACAATCGAAGATTTATGAAGAAGAATACACCAAGGCAGTTGCAGTTTATGAAAATGAGAAGGCAAGCCTCCCGATTTTAATGAAATACAATAAGGAAAGCGATTCGATTGTGGTTAATACCAAAGCAAGAATTGATGGCGCTGAGGCTAAAATGAAAAACATGAAACATGAATTGGATAACCTCGCAAAATATGGCGGCGCAAATGTTACCATGAACCAGGAAATGGGTTGGGCACGGAAGGCAGTTGCTGATTTACGCGAGCGATATGCCAAAGCAAAAATTGATTTAGACCAGAGCCTATCAAGCAAGTTTGTGGTAAACCGAGCTATAAAGGCAGAAAAGAAAGCATATCCAGTCAGATGGTTGATTGTAGTGTTTTCCACTTTATCCGCATTGTTTCTCGGAGTTTTATTGTTGATTGGTGTTGAGAGTTATGCTCAATTTAAGAAATCTAAAGCATAAACAATCATGGGGACTTATTTAAATGCTACGGATTTATTGAAGATTCTTCTTAAATGGAAGAAGCATTTATTTATAATTGGTCTCGCCACAATTCTTATTTCTACCATTTTCTCAGGACCTGCATTCATTGAACCCAAGTATAAATCCTTTGCGATTCTTTATCCTTCAAATATAATTCCTTATGCCGGAGAAAATCAATCAGAACAAATGATTCAGCTGCTTGAATCAGATGATATCAGAAGAGATGTTTGCAGAATATTTAACTTGATGAAGCATTATGGAATTGATTCGGCAAATGATAAATATTCTCAATCGCATTTTCTGGAAGCATATAAGGATAATGTAAATTTCAGGAAAACAGAATATGAGTCTGTTGAAATAACCGTTCTTGATAAAGATGCTAAAATAGCTTCTGACATTGCAGATACCATTATTGACCTGATGAATAAAAAGGCGAAAAGTCTTCAGAGAGAAAAGTCGCAGGAGGTGGTAGAAATTTATAAAAATCAGTTGGATAAGAAGCGCGCCGAAAGAGATACCATGGAAAAGGAGCTTAGAGATATCAGAACAAATTATGGAATTACCAGTTATGATAATCAGTCGAGAGAAGTTACACGAGAATATCTTCAGGCTTTATCTATGTCAGGAAATGCCGAAGGAATAAATGAAGCAAAGCGTTTAATGAAAAATCTGGAAGAAAAGGGTGGCGACTATGTTGCTCTTAATGAAAACCTTTGGAGAGTGAGAGGTTCCTATTATGATATACAGACTTTATACGAAAATGCAGTTAAAGATGTTGATAAAGTATTAACCTATTCAAATGTTGTTAGTAAACCATTTCCTGCTGATAAAAAATCCTATCCAGTTCGTTGGATAATTGTTTTAATATCTACTATTTCGACTTTATTTCTAGCATTCATGGTTCTTGCATTTGTTGAGCAAAGAACTAAATCCAAAGTTTAATAAATCTTCTTTTCAATGATAGTTCTCGACAGAGTTAAACTTCTTTGGCTATATGGAGTAAGTGCTTTATTTATTGCATTAAATGTTATTTTTATTGTCAACGAAAATTTTTGGTTTCCTGTTCTACCTATAATTTTACTCATCATCACCTTTGCTATCTTTTCGATAGATATTCTGATGTTTATCATTGTGTTCTTCACACCGTTAGCAATTAATTTAAAGGATTCCGAATTCAATGTGGCGTTAAGTTTACCGGTTGAGCCATTGATGTTCGGCATTATGTTGATTTTCTTCATCAAACTGTTTTATGAGGGGAAATTCGATAAGAGAATTATTAATCATCCAGTTACGATAGCAATTATTTTAAATCTTACCTGGATGTTCATTACCTGCATCAGCAGCACCATGCCACTCGTTTCGTTCAAACAATTTTTAGCGCGCCTATGGTTTGTCGTAGTATTTTATTTTCTCGGAACGCAATTGTTTATCAATTATTCCAACATAAAAAGATTCGTATGGCTTTATATTATTCCTTTAATAATCGTAATTATCTATACAATAAATCGTCATTGGGAATTTAACTTCACAGAAAAAGCTGCTGCATGGGTAATGAGTCCGTTTTATAACGACCATACTGCTTATGCTGCCGCCATAGCATTATTTATACCCATTGTAATAGGATTTGCAATCAATAAAAGATATACAAGTATCATTCGCATTTTCGCTATATTCATTACCCTTTTCTTTTTTGGAGCATTGGTTTTATCTTATACAAGAGCGGCATGGTTAAGTCTTGCAGTAGCATTAGCGGTTTTTATCATTTTCTTGTTCAGGATAAGATTTGTAGTTGTTTTTATTGGAATCATGGTTATACTAACTTGGTTTCTTGTCAATCAGACTCAGATATTTTTAAAGCTCGAAAGAAACAGACAGGATTCTTCAACCGACCTTTCCAAGCATGTTGAATCAATGTCAAATATCTCAACAGATGCATCTAATCTTGAACGTATAAACAGATGGAAATGTGCTTTTAGAATGTTTAATGAGAAACCAATTTTAGGTTGGGGACCCGGAACTTATGCTTTTAAATATGCTCCTTTCCAGCATTCAAAAGAAAAAACAATTATTAGTACCAATATGGGTGATAAAGGAAATGCCCATAGCGAATATCTTGAACCTCTCGCCGATTCAGGAATATTAGGTTCATTGACCTTTATCTTTATTGTTTTTGCAATTATTTATAGAGCATCGAGGCTTTACATAAGAACTAAGGATAAAGAGAAGCGGATTATCATTTTAGGTCTTTTATTGGGATTGATAACCTATTTTGTTCATGGAATTATGAATGATTTTCTTGATACCGATAAAGCATCTGTCCCCTTTTGGGGTTTTGTTGCTATCCTTGTAGCGATAGAGGTTTATCATTCGGATAATTCAGAAAAACCTAAGGAGATTTCCTGAAAAAGACGGTTTTTAGCTTTTATAATTTCAAAAGTGCCTGAATTAATTGATTTGAACACTTTCATAATTATAAAAGTACCCGAGTGAATTGATTTGGACACTTTCATAATTATAAAAGTACGTGAGTGAATTGATTTGGATACTTTGCTAATTAGGAAAGTCTTCTCAATGGGATTTACGATCTTTTTCCAATTATTTAATCAAAAATGAAGAATAGTTTAGCCTAATAAATACAAAATAACACTATCTTACCAATATTTATAGTAAATTTGCCCGATGTTAATCAATAAATTCACAATGAAACAAGGTATTTATATTTTTATCCCGATTTTTGCATTCCTATTGATTGCCTGTAAACAAAAACCAAAATCAAAAGAAGATGGAATTAACAGCGATATTGTGAATAATCCAAATTCGGCAAATAGTAAAGACTCCAACAAAAATGTGCCTATATTCAAATTCAATGAAGAGAGTTTTAGTTTTGGCACGATAAAAGAAGGCGCTAAAGTTCATCATACCTTCAAATTTAAAAATGTCGGTAATGCTGATTTAGTTATTTCAAATGCACATGGAAGTTGCGGATGTACAATTCCCGCATATTCTTCAAAGCCGGTTCCTCCCGGTGGTGATGGTGAAATTGAAGTCAGTTTTAATAGCTCTGGCAAAGGTGGAGTGCAAGATAAAACAGTAACAATAATTGCCAATACTATTCCTAATTCACATACTATTCATATTATGGGAGAAGTGGCAGAAAATAATTAAAAAATTAAATTATAAATAAAAACAGGTATGCAAACATTAAACATTTTATTACAAGCAGGTGCTCCTGGAGCCGGCGGTGGTGCTTCAACATTAATCATGATTGGGCTGATGGTAATCGTATTTTACTTCTTCATGATTCGCCCACAAATGAAGAAAGCTAAAACTGAAAAACAATTTAAAGAAACAGTTCAAAAAGGAGATAAGATAATTACTATCGGCGGTGTTCATGGAAAGATTGTTGAGGTAAATGATACCACATTTATCATTGAAGTGGAAGGGCAAAACAGACTTAAAATTGAGAAATCTGCAATCTCAATGGATGCTACAAAAGCATTAAATGCTCCTGCTGCTCCAGCTAAAAAATAAAAAGCACAAAGGGTTCGTCAATGTCCACTTGCCTTGAGATCACGTGTATTAACATTCCTGCGAAATTATAATATCGGCAATGAACAAAAGTTCAATACCAAACTTTATACATTTATCACATGTGTCATTATTGCTACTGTCTTCTGGGTTTTACTTTCTTTAGGCGGCAATTTTAATACTAAGATTACTCTTGGTATTGATTACCTGAATCTTCCTTCTGATAAAACATTAATTAATAATTTACCAAAACAATTCACTTTGGAAATTAATGCAAAAGGATTTGATTTAGTGAGTAATTATTTCAATAAAAGGAAATTACCGATAACAATAGATCTCTCAAAAATAAATTTGAATGAATTTTCTAAAAAAGAAAAGGAATACGAGATTGCAACTACAGAATTTACTTCTGAAATAAATAAATATCTTGGTGATGATATTAGAATAATATCTGTTAGTCCTGATACTCTTAAATTAAACTTCAGTGACTTGCAAACAAAGAAAGTTCCTGTTAATCTTAATATCAAAATAAAACCAAGGAAGCAATTTGACATTAAAGGAAAACTAAAAGCATCACCGGATAGCATCACTATTTCAGGGACGAAGGAGGAATTGGATACAATTAATTCTGTTAACTCTGAAAGGGAAGAGTTTGTTGAACTTGATAAAACTATCTCTAAAATGATGAACATCGAAAAGAGGAATAACCCTGATATTTTCTATTCACAAGATAAAATATATGTTACAATTCCCATTGAGAAGTTCACTGAAAAAACTTTTGAGATACCTCTAAAGATGGTTAATTTGAAACCCCAATATAATATTAAAGTTCTTCCTGCAAAAGTTACTATAAGTTTTATGGTTGCCGTTAGTGATTACAATACTATAACTGAGAAACTTTTTAATCCGGTTGTTGATTTCAAGGATTTTAATCCTGAGAATGATACAAAAATGAAAGTGTCCTTGTCTACTTTTTCTGATAACATTAAATCAATACAAATTGATCCGCCTTTTGTGGATTATATAATTATAAAATAATATGCTGATAATAGGAATAACAGGTGGAATAGGCAGCGGCAAGTCTGTTGTCTGTAAAGTTTTCGAATCTCTTGGAGTTGATGTCTATGATGCTGATTCCGAAGCAAGGAAACTGATGTCCGAAGACGCAATGTTAATAAGAGATATTAAAAAACAATTCGGTTCGGAAATGTATATCGGCAAAGATACATTAAACCGGAAGAAACTTGCAGATATTGTATTCCATGATGCAGAGGCACTGAAGAAACTGAACGAAATTGTTCATCCCTCTGTGAAAAAACATTTTAAAAAATGGAAGAAGGAACACAATGAAGGAAAGTATCTTGTGAAAGAAGCTGCAATTCTTTTTGAATCTGGTGCAAATGAAGATTGTACAAAGGTTATAACGGTGGTTGCTCCCCATGACTTGCGGGTGAAACGTGTTGTTGAGCGAGATAAAGTAACGAAACAACAGGTCGAAAACATTATGATTAATCAATCAAGCACATCTGACAAAATAAAAAAATCGGAGTTTATAATTATTAATGATAACAACGAACTTGTTATACCGCAAGTGCTGGAGCTTCACGAGGCATTCCTGAAAATTTATCGCGACTTCAAATAATTTTATGTACTTTGAACAAATCGCAATTAACTATCTTTGATTCTTCTGACTCTTCTCAACAATACAATTTATTAAAGAACACTCCCATCGGGCTTTATTGCGCTGCCGGAGATTTTTATATTGACCCCAAGAAGCCCGTCCTGCATGCCATTGTATCTCATGCGCATTCTGACCATGCGGTTAAGAATAACAAGAATATTTATTGTACGGCTCCTACAAAAGCTTTGATGGACAGTAGAAATAATTCCAAAACATCGACAGAAGTTTTTCATACAAAAGAATATAGTGAGACTTTTATACTTAATGATGTAAAGATTACGTTATACCCTGCAGGTCACATGCTTGGAAGTGCGATGGTAATGTTAGAACATGATAAAATAAAGTATTTATACACCGGCGACTTTAAGTTGCAGGATGATGGATCATGTGAGAAGATTGAAATCGTATCTGCAGATGTATTAATCACGGAAACTACCTTCGCAAATCCTCGTCATATTCATCCTGACGCGGATGAAGAGATGAAGAAATTATTAACTCTCGAAGGAAAAAATATAATCATCGGTACTTACGCTATTGGCAAGGCGCAACGCATTACTCATCTTGCTTTAAAAAACCTTCCGAACAAGATTATAATGGTACATTCTTCGCTTATTCCGTTTCATACTTTGTATCAGAAATTTGGTTTTGATTTGGGCAACTGGTTACCTTATAGCCGCAATGTTTTTAAGGATACCGACAACAGTGTTCTCATCGTTCCGCCGTATGTGTATCACAGGTATAAGGATAATTCAAAGTATCATTCCATGTTTGCTACCGGATGGGATTGGTTTTACAAAAACACTTCCATTCGTTTACATATTTCCGACCATGCAGACTGGAATGATTTACAAATTCTTGTCGAGAAAGTTGCTCCGAAGAAAATATTCACTGTTCATGGCGACGGTCGTCACATGCAATATCATTATTCCATGCTTGGCATAGATGTTGGCATACTTAATTAAAATAATATCATGAAAATATTTAACACCAATCAGATTAAAGACCTCGATGCCTATACAATAGAGCACGAACCCATTACTTCTTTTCATTTAATGGAGCGTGCCGCCGGGAAATGTTTTGAATGGATTGACAATCACACGGGTCTTTCAAAAGACTCGAAAGGTCATTATACGAGCAGGTATATTGTTTTTTGCGGATGCGGGAATAATGGCGGTGATGGTTTGATAATTGCCAGGATGCTTGCGGCAAAAGATAAGTCTGTCGAGGTTTATTTTGTCAGGTATTCTGATACTTCTTCCGAGGATAATAAAACTGCTGAAACTTTATATAGAAGGGCTAAGTCCCGCAAGTTTTTTGATATTAAAACCGAGAATGATATTCCAAAAATAAATCCTGATGATGTTATCATTGATGCAATCTTCGGTTCAGGATTGAATAAACCTGTTGAGGGATTGGCAAAATCTGTTATTGATTCCATTAACAGCAGTAAGGCAAAGGTTATCTCCATTGATGTTCCGTCAGGAATGTTTTGTGATGAATGTTCTATCAACAATAAAGGTTCTGTCGTCCGTGCAAACACTACGCTTACTTTCGAATTACCTAAATTATGTTTCCTATTTCCTGAGAATTTTGAGTATTTCGGGAATTGGAACGTGCTCCGCATCGGTCTTTCTTATGAATATAGTGTTCAGACTTCCTCAAAAAATATTTATCTCACCGAAGAAATTATTCAACCTCTCATTCGCCATCGTAAACCTTTTGCACACAAGGGAGACTATGGTCATGCCTTGGTAATTGCCGGCAGTTATGGTAAGATGGGTGCTGCGGTTCTGGCTTCTACTGCCTGTTTGCGTGCTGGTGCTGGTTTACTCACTACTTATATTCCTGCATGCGGATATGATATTATGCAAACTTCTCTTCCTGAGGCTATGGTAGAAACTGACAGCGTAAATGAAATTATTTATAATCAAATAAACACAGAAAAATATGATAGTATTGCTGTAGGTCCTGGCATTGGCAAGCATGAAGCGACTGAACATTTTCTTAAAGTTTTAATTCAGCAATCACATATTCCCTTAATCATTGATGCGGATGCAATTACTATCCTTGGCGAGAATAAAACATGGCTTTCCTTTATTCCACAGGGAAGTATTTTCACTCCTCACCCTAAAGAATTTGAGCGATTAGTGGGTAAGTCTTCCGATAATTTTGACAGGATGAAAATGCAGAAGGAATTTTCTTTCAAGTATCAGTGTTATGTTATTTTAAAGGGTGCTCATACTTGTATTTCCACGCCTGATGGGACTTGTTATTTCAATTCTACCGGCAATCCCGGCATGGCGACTGCTGGTTGCGGCGATGTGCTCACCGGCATATTGGCAGGATTGTTTGCCCAGGGATATTCATCTCTCGAAACCTGTCTTCTGGGTGTCTTTCTTCATGGCTTGGCAGGCGATATTACCCGTGATGCTATCGGTGAAGAGGCAATGATTTCAGGAGATATTATTGCTAATCTCGGAAATGCTTTTAAGATGATTAAGGGGAAGTAAAATTACATTATCATATTAATAAATAAAATAAAAAGCTAAAAAAGAATTGATGAAATGATAACAGGATTTCTTTTCTTTCAATTATTTTAGTTGCCTTATCTCTCTTGTTAATTCAGTAAGTAAATTTTTGTTATCCCCTTCTTGTGCACCAACAAATATTTGTCTTATTATTCCATTTTTATCAATAATCATATTTGTTGGAAATCCATAAACATTATATAAATCATTTATTCTTTTAGAATTTGCAATTTGTGTAAATTTAAAATCAACTTTTATCTTACGTTGATCAGACGTATTCCCATTTGTTTCAAAGATTAAGGCTTTTGTATCAGGGTTAATACTAATATTATTATAATAAAAAGACAAGAATTGAACCATTGAATCCTTTTCAAATATCAATTTAAGTTTATTTAAAGCGGGTATTTCTTCCATACAAGGCACACATCCATATTCCCAAAAGTTTATTAATGTAGTTTTACCTTTGAAATCATCACTTGAAACCTTTTCACCATTTATATTTATAATTTTAAATTCTGGAGCTTTCTTACCTAATAATTTATAACGATAAGAGTTATGGAAATAGTCGTTATAAGCATTTTCCTCTTCCTGTGTCATAGGAGAAGGTTTAAAACCATTTGTAATTTTTTTCCAATCTTCATTAAAATATTTATTATTATATGCAGTGAATATAAATGAATCTATAAAATTACCAGATTTTAAAAATCTTAATGTATATATACCTGTATCAAAAGGCATAATGCTTATAATTGAATCATGCCATTTAATTATTAAAGGTCTGTCGCATTGGGTACTTATGCTATCATAAGGTACCGAATATTTTATCTTGAAATGATTCCATTTATTTATAGTGATTTCTTTAATGGAATCAGTTTGTTCAATACTAATATGGTTATTCTGTTTTCTATTACATGATGAAATAATAATAAGAATAAAGCATAATGTATAAAGTTTCATTTTCATATATTTTAAATAGCTGCACAAAGATACGGTAATTATCTTCACAGATTAAATTTATCAAATTCTAAAATCAATTTTCTGATTTTTATTATAATTATGTCGGTTAATATTCTTATCAAGATTAATTCCTGATTCCCTCTCCTCATCCTCTATCCATCTTTTCCAAAAAACAAGCCTCTATCCTCCAAAACAATTGTTAAAGGCGGAGATTGGAAGGTTTTGTTTGATTATTTATTGATTTTTTAGTCAAAGGAATGGCTTGGAATCGAAGAAAGATAGTCTATTTCCAACGAAAATAGACTATGTTTCATTGGAAATAGACTATGTTTGGTCAGAAATAGACTATGTTTCTCCAAAAATAGACTATGTTTCTCCGGAAATAGACTATGTTTTTCCGGAAATAGACTATGTTTGGTCGGAAACAGACTATCTTTCTTGAGATTTGAGCTAAGTATTCTGGATTTAAAGTTTACTTTTCCCGATTTTATTCCTGTTTTTTTCGATTCAAATATTTAAAACAATAATAGTAAAATAGGTGTTACGATATTTAATGATTAATTTGTCGGAAAGAAGGCATGAAAAATCAATCAATAAACACCTTTTTACAAAACCTCTAATCTCATCAAAAAAGACAATATTACGTTCTTTTAAAGAAATATTTCCCTCGAAAATAAATTATTTTAAAATAAATATTTGAGGGCATAATTCGTCAGTAGCAATATTTTTAAAGATGGTAATACAGGCATATAGTAATTGTGTAAGTAAATTATTATAGTAATGTGTCTATAGGTAATCCATTGAACATAAAAAATTTATTGTTTGAAGTATAGGTTTTATAACTCAATACCATATTGTTGTTTTTTAAAGTCATAAATTATTTAATTTAAATCTATAAATTATTGAATAAATTAAAA
>Ga0206936_1160_pt1 | contig 17570 bp, 14 predicted proteins | sample Alteio_BWOrgHeat_14_FD_152922 | JGI IMG/M metagenome (GOLD analysis project Ga0206936, IMG submission 152922) | Enriched cells from forest soil in Barre Woods Harvard Forest LTER site, Petersham, Massachusetts, United States -... | ecosystem: Environmental > Terrestrial > Soil > Temperate forest >... | reverse complement strand
TGATTTTGGGCGAGTACTTCACCACTCGCTGGAAAACTCAGTCCCGCTGCAGCCATTTTTTCTGCATAAAGTTCACCGCAAATTCAAACTTCAGTTCAAGCAGAAAAAATGTCAACATCGGGCGCAGTCTATTAGGTTCATCTCTCCGAATTAATTTCATCTCAATCAATCGCCGCCCAATCTCCAATTCAATATTAATCGCTTCATTTCACCAATTTGTTTTCCAAACCATTAAACATTTCCAAAAATTTGCCCCAATCCGACACAAGCATCCAGCTAAAGTTCTTACATTCCATAAAATGTATCTGCAATTTGCAATATAGGGCTTACAATCGCTTACTTTGTCTTGTCTATTCCTTACTTTGTGTCTGCAATTTGACCCAGATGACTGCTAATCGCCTACCATGTATCTGCAATTTAACACCAACGACTGCTAATTGAGTTCAATGGCATGTCAATTGCTTACTATGTGTCTGCATTTTCTCAATATAGGCTGTTTTTTCACAGAACTGCTATAATTTTGATAAAATAAACTCGTTTTTGAACGATTTTTGCAAAAAAGCACTATTTCAATCTCAAATCATTTATCTTGTACTATTCCCTTAATACCACTCATAGCTTTATTTCTTTCCTTTTAGAGATTAATAACAACCCGATATAGGTCAAAAACCCATTAATAATAAGCATTTCAAACCCAATCTGATAACTCCAATGGTCTTCAGAAGAGAATTTATTAAGAAGAAAACAAATTATCGGAGGAATAATAGAGATAACCGGTACAAATCTGTCTCTGAGTGCTAATTTAGTATATAATCCAAAGGCAAATAACCCCAACAATGGACCATAAGTGTAACTCGCAACAGTAAATAACTGGTTCAAAACCGATTCCTTAAGATATGCCTTAAAATACATAATCACCAAGAGTAAAATGACAGCAAAACTAATATGAACAATATATCTTATAGACTTTTGACGTTGTTCAGTGAGCTTTCTTTCCTTTATTCCAATGAAATCTATACAAAATGACGTGGTAAGAGCAGTAAGAGCCCCATCAGCACTAGGAAATGCAGCTGAAATAAGCCCAATAATAAAAAATATTCCAGATACAGGTCCCAAAAATCGGATTGCAATAGTCGGGAAAAGGTCATCAGTATGGTTTGGAATTGCAATATTCTTTTCAGTTGCATATAAATAGAGAAGAGCGCCTAAAGCAAGGAAAAGAATATTAACGAAAAAGAGAATAATGCTGAAGGTAAACATGTTTTTCTGCGATTCTTTAACTGTTCTGCAGGAGATATTCTTCTGCATCATTTCCTGGTCTAAACCTGTCATAGCAATTGCAATGAATGCCCCTCCGAAGAAGTACTTAAGAAAGAATTTTTTATCATGCCAATCAGTAACAAATACATCTGAATAGTTGCTTGATTTTATCTTTGAGAATAAATCGGAGAAGGAGAAATTCATTTCAGTAGCTATGAGATAAACAGTTATGATTACTGCTAATAGCATAAACGTAGTTTGAAGAGTATCTGTCCAGACAATTGTTTTTACGCCGCCTTTGAAAGTGTATAATAAAATGAGTATAATAAATGCTGCAACAGTGACTCCGAACGGAACTCCCCATTGATCAAAAACGAATATCTGAAGGACATTTACAACGATATATAACCGGAATGATGCCCCGATGACTCGCGATAAAAGGAAATAGAAAGCACCTGTTTTATAAGACCATTTTCCAAAGCGTTGTTGAAGGTAAGAATAGATGGAAGTGAGATTTAGGCGATAATATAATGGAAGAAGAACAAGGGCGATGACGGCGTATCCTACTAAATACCCCATAACTAATTGTAAGTAAGCAAAATGTTTTGGACCAACATCTCCGGGCACAGACATAAAGGTGACCCCAGAGAGGGATGCACCAATCATTCCATATGCGACGAGGTACCAGTGTGAGGAGCGGTTTCCTACGAAATAGGTTTCGTTGGTGGCATTTCGGCTGGTGAGATAAGTGATGAAGAATAATACCGCAGAATAGGCGAGTACACAGAGGAGAAGTAGGGTAGGGGTCATGAGGCGAAGATACGAAAAGGGAATTGATGGTTGATGAAGGACTATTGATGATTTTGATTTGTATATTTGCACTTATGAATGATAACATGCTGAAAAAGATAAAAGAACTTGAAAAGATTTCGCTTAAACTGGAACCTAATGCAGCTGCCCGAAAGGTTGCGAGGAAAAAAGTAATTGAATATACAGAAGGTTTTCTGGAGAATATTTATTCTTTGAAGGCTTATGATTTAACAGAAGAAAAGGGAAAGGGGATTTTCTCTTCACCTATTTCAGATACACCAATTGAGATTGATGAGGCGATTAAACTGGTATTTGATAATGTGGATACCCATGGGTTGAACCCTGCTTCGGGAGGGCATCTTGGATATATACCGGGAGGAGGGATTTATTATTCTGCTTTAGGGGACTATATGGCTGATATTACGAATAGATACGCCGGGATATTCTTTGCCAGTCCAGGTGCTGTGAGGATGGAGAATATGCTGATTGATTGGATGAATGGGATTGTTGGATATTCGAAACAGGCGAGTGGGAATCTAACTACAGGCGGGAGTCTGGCGAATCTTATTGCTGTTGTTACTGCCAGAGATGCTCATAAAATTAAATCGAAGGATATTGAGAAAACAGTTATCTATTTAAGTGAACAGGCACATCACAGTATTGATAAATCAATTCGGATAGCAGGAATGGGAGAATGTGTTCATCGGTTTATTCCGATAGATGAAAAATTTCGAATAAAGCCTGATGAATTGGAAAGAATGATTGCTGACGATAAAGCAAATGGATTAATTCCTTGGTTAGTGATTGCTGCTGCTGGAACTACTGATGTCGGGGCAATTGATCCTCTTGATGAAATTGGTGATATTACCCATAAATATAATCTTTGGTTTCATATAGATGGAGCTTATGGCGGATTCTTTGCTCTGACTGATGAAGGGAAGAAGTTATTGAAGGGAATTGAGAAATCGGATTCGGTTATTATTGATCCACATAAGAGTTTGTTCCTCCCTTATGGATTAGGTGTTGTGCTGATTAAAGATAAGAAACATTTGTATGAATCACATCACTATTTCGCTAATTATATGCAGGATGCTTTGAAGGATGCTGATGAGTTGTCGCCTGCTGATTTGAGCCCCGAGTTAACTAAACATTATAGAAGTTTAAGACTATGGCTACCATTGAAATTGCTTGGTATTGCACCGTTCAGAGCATGCCTGGAAGAGAAGTTATTATTGGCTAAATACTTTTATGATAAGATTAAAAATACAAAAAGATTCGAAGTATTATTGGAACCTCAATTATCCGTCGTTGTATTCAGATATATCCCGGAAAAAGGAGATACTGATGCTTTTAATGAACGTATTTTGGAAGAAGTACATAAAGACGGAAGAATTTTCTTTTCATCAACCAGAATTAACGGAAAGTTTATGTTACGAATATGTGTTCTTGCTTTTAGAACGCATATTGAAACAATAGACCTTGCTTTAGATATTATTATTGAGAAAGTTGAACTGGTAAAGAGTTAACCACCGATTAATTAGGGTTAGGTCCTTGATTTATCTGAACATGTCTTTGACTTATATAGTCTGACGCTTCTTTGGTGAATCCATCCAATTCCTCGGCGGCTGTGGTCAGATATTCTTTAAGCTTACTGAAATCATCGGGAGTAATATTTTTATCAAACACATTCATAAGCCCTAAAATACTAGCTACCGGACGGCGAACTTTATGTGAGTTGAGGAATGCAAGTTCTTCAATTGTTTTAATGTAATTATCTTTCAACTGTTCGGCTTCCATCATTTCAGAAACATTAGAACTAAATCCAATCATATATTTAAGTGAGCCATTCTCGAAATATGGAAACGTATTTCTCATCATGTGAATTGATTTATTTGTAATAATATCATGAGTCACTTCCATAAAACTAATGGTTCTCTTTTCCTTTATTGCTAACTGGAAATTCTTCATTCTCTTTTCTGCAATCTCCTTGTTTCTGTTACGGTAAACACAATATTCATAATCTGTTTTACCAATCAGCCATTCTCTGAGTTTATCATCTTTAATCGACTGTTTATTTACGTAAGCATATTTAAAATCATGATCATATATAGCTATCTCCATTGGAACATTATCAAGAACCTGCTGATAGAAATTCCTTTGAATTGTCAATTGTTCCTGGGCTTCAACCAAATCTGTTACATAGGTACTGAAGCCAATCATATATTTAAGTTTATCATCTTCGAAATAGGGAAAGGTCTTTCTAAGAATATACTTTTTCTTATCAGGTGTTTTAGGGTCTTGCAGCACATCTAAAAAACTAACCTCCTTCCGCTCTTCTATCGCTTTCTTAAAATACTCCAATCTTCTTTCTGCAAGTTCCATCGTTTTGTTACGATATTTGCAATAATCAAAATCAGTTTTACCGATTAACCATTCTCTTAATTCATTATTAGTAATGGCTTGCTGATTTATATACAAGTATTTCAAATCCTTATCATAAACAATAACCTCCATGGGAAGATTATCAAAAATCTGCTCGTAGAATTTTCGTTGGGCATTCAATGTTTCCTGGGCATTAAACTCTTCGGTGATATCTAAGCCAAGAGAAAGGAATTTCTCAAGTTTATGATTATCATCAAACATAGGAATGATAACGGTATCAACAGAAAAGTAAGTATTATCCTTTCCTTTATTTTTAACATCACCACGCCAGATGTTTCCTTCAGATATGGTCTTCCATTGCTGCACATAAAAATCTTCCGAGTTATCTTCCGAACTTAATCCTTTGTAATTCTTTCCAATAACTTCGTCTCTTAAATAATTTGAAGCCTTACAAAAAGGTTCGTTCACTTCAACAATGGTTCCTTCTTTATCAATAACAGATAAAATAATGCTTTCATCTATAGCCCTTTTATAAGCAAGTAATTCTTTTGAATTTACTTTCAGTAATTCCCCTAGTTTTTTATTAGCTCTCAGCAATAAATTATTTGAATGAATAACCTTTTCGCGCGATGCTTTTAATTCTGCTCTTGTTATATCAAGATTAGTTAATATTCTGAAATTCAATCTGCGGGCATAAAATATTATAATGAATACAGATGTGGCGGCAATGATGATATTAAGGATGGGAAACACATCATAATTATAATCCTGCATAGGAACGAAAGGAACTGTATCGTCGTAATATTCATAACCAATTATGGAAGCAACAATTATAAAATAATACAGAGCTACAGAGCGTGGATTATTCATAATAAATGCCACAATACATAAGAACTCGAATAGAAAGTTATGGATTCCGGTTCGGCGGAAAACGAAAGAAAACAATTCAATCAATATCAGGTTTGAATAAACCAGGTAGGCTTTAGAAACCTTATATTCCTTAATATAATTAAAGAAAACCGGTACAAGGAAATTAAATAAAAATATCAGGGTAATGACCGTATAACCACTTCCAAAGATGGTAATCGGAATTAATGCTATTATAAGTTCAATAATGTTTACAAGACAAAAAAGGTTTATCAGCCTGACATTAATTTTTTTGTAATAAGGCAGGTTGGAGTCAAAATCCATCTCCGAAATGCCTTTGAAAAAATTAAAAAGTATGTTCTTCTTCATCCTCTTATCCTCATTTTATGCAAGAATACGTATTAAATTCCGATTTTCCAAGATTTATTGCTGTTAAATTATTGTTAAATCCTGAAATCTACCCCTATAAATTCTTCAAATTCATAAGGATTGAAAAGGTTGCTAAGGTACTACAAGTTTGCTTGCATCGCTGCTTCCGCAAACATTATTTGCCTTAACGGTAATTGTTCCTCCTCGCGAACCCGGAACTGCTTTAATGCTTGTGGTTGTTGAGTTTCCTATCCATCCCAAAGGCAATGTCCAGGTATAACTTGAAGCTCCTTTTATGGTTTCGATGGTATATATTTTATAATTCCCATCAGGGGGAGTTGCATCAAGAGTTATCTTTCCGGGAACATCAGGAAGCGGATTAATTGCTGCTGCAAAAGATTGTGCAACGCCCGAACCACAATAGTTTCCGGCTGTTACCATAATATTTCCACTTTTAGCTCCTGTAGTAAGGGTGATGGAGGTTGTTGTAGATGTTCCTGTCCATCCCGAAGGTAGTGTCCAGGTATAAAATGTTGCTCCTGCCACAGGACTTATTGAATAGGTTTTTGAAACTCCTCCGCATACCAATGAATCACCCTTTATTGCCCCCGGTTTATCAGGAATTATGCTCACACTTACTACCAATACTCTCGATAATTTACTTATTCCTGTGCTGTTTATGGAACAAACCGAAACATTACCACTGTTACTGCCCACTGTAGCTGTGATGCTTGTGGTTGTTGAAGTTCCAGCCCATCCATGTGGCAGCGTCCAGCTATAACTTGTCGCATTTTTCGCCGGTTCGATAGTATATGTTTGTATGTTGCCGGGGCAAGCCTGCGTTTTCCCTGTTATTTTATTCGGAACGGCAGGAAGGGCATCATTTGCTGTATCTTTATTGCCTGCAACCTGGGCATTTGAAACAGAATTTATAAGTGCAAAAATAAACAGTACTATCAGTGATTTCCTCATCTTGTGATATAAAATAGTTTAATAAATAATCGTGGGGTAAAAATAAGAAAAAAATATCTCGCAATAAAAGATTTATAAAAGAAAATGCCCCCTGATATTAATTATCGGAGGGCATTTTAATTGTATTTTATCTTTTCAATTAATCATTGAAAGTAAATGTATAATGACCATTTGTTGTTAAGCTATCATTTTCAACCATTACATAACGGTTGGCAATTGACCCCATTAATAAAACAGAAAAAGTCATTGAGGTTCCGGCAGGAACCGTTACAAATAACCCTTTTGGAGATGTTAATGTATGGGCAAGATAAAATTTCAAATCAACAGTTCCATCATTAAGTACGGTAACCTCATTTGTATCAAGCAAAGTACGGCTTGCCACTTTATCTGCCGAATGTTTTACAATAATTGCAGTGATTATATTATCTTCAGGTTTGCGCTGAATTTCAGCCACATCAATATATAAAGCCAACGTAATAGGGTCGGAACCGTATTCATGAATAAATGAACCATAAACTTCAAACATCACAACACCATGATTATTCATAGCTGTTTTTACATTTACCGCAGCAGTTTTTTTACCTGTTTTCTTTAAACCAACCTTTGTTTTTGCAGGAAATGCAATATTATATTTTGCCTGGATAACAGCCATTATTGCAGCTAAGGAACCCACCCCTGTCATATTTGTAATCAATGCCTGTACCTGTGCAAGCTGGTCATCTACCGAACCTTCATGAAACACAGAAAGTCCATGTGGAAATACCGTATCAAACAATTCAGTACCTTTTGGGGCAACAACCTGAACGGCAACATACCAGTTATTCAAATCGGTGGAATGGATTTGACTCATTACCAGATTTTTTGCCCCAACAGCGCCATGCTGAGGACCGGCAGCAGCTTTGTTTATATTATTGTAATTTGTAAAAATTCCATAAGTAGGAGTTATTTCAGTAAGTATTCCATCAATAAAAGGGTCGGCTTCATTTGCAGTGCAAGCATCGAACATGGATTTAGCTATCCGTTGGAACTTGGTATAGTTTCCTTTTGTTGAAGAAAGAAAAAAATTATTAAAAGGATTAAATCTTCTTGCAGACATTTATTTTTAGTATTACAGACGTGTTTTTAACATAAGGCTGCAAAAATAGGAATAAATTTTAATTCAACCAAATATTTTCAAATATTTTTACTTTTTTTAAAATTTTATTAAAATAATTTTCTGAAAATTAATGAAATAAATAATTTTATAGCACCTAGGAATGCCTGTTCTATTGATAAAAGTCTTTAAAAAGCAATCCGTTTCCAGATTCGATAAAATATGCATATTTGGAGGCAATCCATTTTCCGACATGGCCAAATATGGATATTTGGTGGCAATCCATTTTCGGATTGCCTGTAAATATGGATATTTGGTGGCAATCTGATTTACATATGCCTCCAAAGATAAATTTCCAAAAACAAGCTCTTTTTACTCATTTCCACACCATTATATATACAGCCCCAAAAAACCATTAGGAATAACCAATCCTAAACATTACTTTTGTGGAGCAATAATTTTTATCAAACCAATAAAAACTTTTAACATGAAAAAAATTATTACCCTTAGCTTTGTTTTTTTTTGTTGATGATGGGGATGGCGGATGGGCAGACGCATCTTTGGGGTGTCTGTGGAATGGGCGGCACACATGGTATTGGTACTATTTTCATGGCTGATAGCAATGGAAATAATTTTACTGCCGTTTATTCATTTGACAGTGCTCATGGTCAAGACCCATTAGGTAATTTGATATTAGCTCCAAATGGAAAAATTTACGGCATAGTTGCCTTAGACACATGCATAGCAGATCGTATTATGTTTGAATATGATCCTATAACCCATACTAATCTGGATGTTTTTGATTTTTATAGTAATTATAATTCATGTTGGACATTAGATGGAATGATTTTAGGAATAGATGGGAATTTGTATGGTTTATCTATAAGAGGTGGAACATATAATGATGGATTGATATATCGTTTTCATCCAGATACTCATGTTTTCGATACATTGTATAATTTTAATTCCCTTACCGGAAAGGAACCTAGTGGAAGATTATTACAAATAAACAATAAACTTTATGGTGCCACAAATACAGGTGGAGCAAATAATGATGGAGTTATATTTTGTTTTGATTTATCTACACTAACCTATACCGATTTACATGATTTTGATTTAATACATGGCGCAAATCCTGATTTTGGCAGTTTAATTATTGGCAGTGATGGAAAATTATATGGTACTACTCCAAATGGAGGAACTAATAATTATGGTGTTATTTTCAGTTATGATACTTCTGCAAATATTTATTCTGTTGTTCATTATTTTGATAACACATACGGGGTAACCCTTATGGGAAATTAATTCAAGCGACAAATGGGAAGTTTTATGGAATGACTAATATAGGAGGTTTGCATGATTTTGGAATTATTTACAGCTATGATTTTTCAGATTCAACTTTTTCAGATCTTTATGATTTTGATCACTTATATGGTACAAATCCAGTCAGGGAATTAATGCAGGCAAGTAATGGGTTATTATATGGAACAACGGATCAAGGAGGATCAATTGGTGCAGGAGTTTTTTTTAGTTATAATTATAGTACAAGTACTTATACAGTATTATATAATTTTGATAATGGAGTTAATGGTGGAAGTCCTATATGTGATATAGTTGAGCTTCCTGATAACCTGACAACAGGCATCAACCCCATCTCCAATAAAGAATCAATAAGTATTTATCCTAATCCCGCCTCCTCCACCATTTCAATTAGGAATTATGTCCCGAATCTATCGGGAAGGAATGGAGAGATAAGGATTACTGATGTTCTTGGAAATGAAATCTATCATCAGGCAATAAACAAACCATCCCAATCAACCATAGATATAAGCCAATGGAGTAATGGGGTTTATTTTTATCAGCTAACAATCCCGACTCAATCGGGAACAGAAACTTATAGAGGGAAGTTTGTGAAGGAATAAGGACAGATGGTTGACGATTGCCCTCAATCATAAATCAACAATCATAAATCAATTCCCCTGTTACCGAAATAATGCGTAAGTTTGCATCACAATTAAATTAAATAATATGGCATCACAAAATTATTCAAACCACGGGAGATACGTTCCTCTTTATCATTACGTATTATTGTTTTTAGTAGTAGTTACTTTTATCGGTGCTATTATAAATCTTACCAATTCTATCGGCGACCATGAGCGACTTTATTCAGCTTCATTAATCCTGGTAATGAGTTTTTCCATGCTGATTATTTCCTGGTATATGCGGGCGTTTCCTGCCAAAGTACAGGACAGAGCCATCAGAGCGGAGGAAAACATGAGACATTATATCATGACCGGAAAGCTATTAGATCCTCGGTTGAAGATGAGCCAGATAATTGCCCTTCGCTTTGCCGATGATGAAGAATGGCTTGCCTTGATGAAACGTGCCATTGATGAAAATTTATCTAACCCCCAGATAAAGAAAGAAATTAAAAAGTGGAAAGCTGATCATCACCGACAATAATCTTGGACATAAATTCAAATAAACTGATAGAGGATGCCGTCAATGAATTCGGCAGATTACCCGGCATAGGAAAGAAGACTGCCTTGCGTTTTGTATTGTATCTCCTGAAACAAAAACCGGAAGATGTAGAACAATTTGGAAGTACTTTTATCCGCCTCCGCAATGGAATTAAATATTGTGAGAATTGTAATAATATCAGCGAGAAAGAACTTTGTGAAATATGTTCTAATCATAAACGCGATAGTTCAGTTGTGTGTGTGGTAGAGGATATTCGTGATGTCTTTGCCATCGAAAACACGAATCAATATTATGGTGTTTATCATGTGCTGGGAGGAATAATAAATCCGATGGATGGCGTGGGACCTAAAGATATAAAGGTAGATGCTTTGGTTGAGCGTGTTTCAAAAGGCGAGATAAAAGAAATCATCATGGCAATAAGTGCCACTATGGAAGGCGATACTACTATCTTTTATATCTTTAAACGATTAAAGGATTTCGATATTAAATTCACAACCATAGCACGCGGTGTTTCTGTCGGCGATGATTTGGAATATGCAGATGAAGTTACGCTCGGGCGTTCCATCCTCCATCGGATTCCTTATGAAAACTCTTTGGTCAAGTAGGTTGATTATACAATTTAAAGCTATGCACATCGTTTCTTAAATCCAAACAAACAACCTGCAATGGATTTAAGTATCATCATCGTTAATTATAATGTAAAGTATTTCCTCGAGCAGGCATTAAACGCTGTTTTCAAGGCTTGTGAACATATTAATGCAGAAGTTTTTGTTGTAGATAATAATTCTGTTGATGGTTCATGTGAGATGGTTCGCAGTAAATTTCCTTCTGTTAAATTAATAGAGAATAAAGATAACAGAGGTTTTTCTACTGCCAATAATCAAGCTATTAAACTTGCAATAGGAAAATACATTCTTCTTCTAAATCCTGATACAGTTGTTGCAGAAGATACCTTTGAAAAGATAATTGCATTCATGGATGCACATCCCTATGCAGGTGGTCTTGGTGTTAAGATGCATGATGGAAAAGGAAACTTTCTTGCTGAATCAAAGCGAGGATTACCGACGCCTTCTGCTGCTTTCTATAAGATATTCGGTTTGTCTGCCCTCTTTCCACACTCACCTGTATTCGGAAAATATCATTTAGGATATTTAGATAAAGATAAAATACATGAAGTAGAAATACTTGCAGGTGCATTCATGTTGATAAGGAAAGAAGTTTTAGATAAAATAGGTTTGCTTGATGAAGCATTCTTTATGTATGGCGAGGACATTGATTTATCCTATCGAATCATCAAAGCAGGATATAAAAACTATTACTTCCCTGAAACAACAATCATCCATTATAAAGGTGAAAGCACAAAGAAAAGCAGTGTGAATTATGTCTTTGTGTTTTATAATGCAATGATAATCTTTGCCAAGAAACACTTCTCTCAAAAGAACGCTAAACTCTTTGCTTTCCTGATTCATCTTGCAATATACTTCCGCGCTTCCATAGCAATTGCCATGCGATTTATCAAGATGATTTTCCTTCCAATGATTGATTTCATTCTTCTGTGGGGAGGCATGTATGTGTTGAAGAATTACTGGCAGAATAATATTAAAGAAACAGCAGGTGTTCATTATCCGCATCTATTTATGATATATGTTGTGCCGGTTTATATACTAATCTGGTTAGGTTCAATTTATTTTAGCGGAGGATATGACAGACCAATAAAACTTTCTAAAATTATCAGGGGGATATTCTCTGGTACAGTATTTATTTTAGTTGTATATGCCTTGTTACCTGAGAGTTACCGTTTCTCTCGTGCATTAATTCTACTTGGAACTTTCTGGGCAAGCGTATCTATTGTAGGAATACGATTATTCATTAATCTGTTTAAGATAAAGAACTTTGTATTAGATACTAATGAAAAGAAAAGGGTATTAATTGTTGGAGAAATTGAAGAAGGGAAAAGAGTGTTGTCGCTTTTAAATCTCGGAGATACCAATACAAACTTTATCGGCTTTGTGAAACCAGATAATAAAATAAACGGTTCTTCCGGTAGTGATTCAAACTACCTCGGAACTATTGAGCAGTTAAATGAAATGGTTATGATATATAGTATTAGAGAGATTGTTTTTTGCGCGAAAGATATCCCGGTTCAGCAAATCATCAACCAGATGTCTCATATCAGTCGTGGTGAAGTTGAATATAAAATTGCCCCTCCTGAAAGCTTGTATATTATTGGCAGTAATTCGGTAAATAATCCAGGTGATTTATATGTGATAGATATTAATACAATCATCAAACCTGTAAATAAGCGAAACAAAAAGCTATTGGATATTATTGCTTCTTTATTATTTCTAATATTCTACCCAATACTGGTATTTATTGTAAAGAATCCACTTGGATTATTTATAAATATATTCAATGTCATGTTCGGTAAATATAGTTGGGTAGGCTATTATCAATCGCATAATAACAATGTTTCTCATTTACCTAAGATAAAATCTGGAATACTAACTCCTATCGATGTTATTAAAAACCTCCAGCTTGATGAAGCAACTACTGAAAAACTTAATCTACTTTATGCTAAAGATTATCATCTGAATAATGATTTGAATATTATCTATAAAGGAATCAGAAATATCGGAAGAAAGATTATATAATTATTCCATGAAGATTTTTATGTTTAACTTTGAACTGGATAATATTAAGGAATAATTTCAATAGAATAATTCATGCTCCGCAAATTACATTTTGAAATAGATAACAAAACTTTTGCCGGCTTTGTCTTTGTCCTTGTTGTATTATTTGTTATCCAATGGTTTACATTAAGAACTACTACTGGTTTAATTGAAAACACTAAACTGGTAAATCAAACTTATACAATTATTACTAAACTTGAATCCGTTTTTTCAATGCTGAAAGATGCTGAATCAGGACAACGGGGATATATAATTACAAATGATTCCAACTACATGGGACCTTATAATAAACAACGAATTGAGGTCCAAACAAAAATAAACGAACTGAAGGAATTAACAATTGACAATCCTGAATATCAAAAAAAGCTTGCTACTCTTGACTCACTTCAAAAAGTGAAATATGAAAACATGGAAGAGACATTAACTCTTCAGCAGGAAGCTGGGCAGGTCGCGGCAATTAAGTCTATCATGACAGGTGAAGAGAATAAGATAATGATTAAAATTCGTTACCTGATTGATAAGATGAAAGAGGATGAAAATCGGATTTTAGATCAACGAACCAGGGAAGCTAATGATAGTTCAAGCAGAACATTAATGGTGATATTAATTACCGGATTATTAGCTTTATTAATCATAATAGTTTCATTGTATTATATAAACAGCGATACTATAAAACGTAAAAAGGCCGAGGAGGAACTAAACAGGTTCTTCACCCTTTCTTTAGACATGATGTGCATCATTGGCAATGACGGTTATTTTAAAAGAATTAATCCTGCGTTTGAAGATGTTTTAGGATATTCCAATAAAGAACTTTTCTCAAAACCATATTATGAATTTATTTATCCCGATGATAAAGAAAATACTGTTGAAGCAGTTAATAATATGGTTAAGGATTCTACAAAACTAAATATAGAAAACAGATGGTTATGCAAGGATGGTTCTTTCAAATGGCTTGCATGGAAATCAGTTCCGGTCGGGGATGTAAGATATGCAAGTGCCAGAGATATAACGGAACAGAAACTTTCTGCTGAAAGAATTGGCAAGATGAATGAAGAACTGGAGATGCGGGTGAAAAAAAGAACAGAACAATTAAAGAAATCCAATGAAGAGTTGCAACAGTTTGCATATATTGCTTCACATGATTTACAAGAACCTCTGAGAATGGTAGCAAGTTATATGCAATTGCTCGAGAAGAAATATAAAGGAAAGTTAGATGAAAAGGCTGACCAGTATATTAATTTTGCTGTTGATGGTGCAAGCCGCATGAAGGCTCTTATCAACGACCTTCTCGATTTTTCGAGACTTGATACAAAAGCCAAACCAATGCAGTTTTCTGATTTCAATGAAATTCTTGATGATGTGACTCATAACCTGAAAGTTGCAATAAAAGAAAGCAAAACTCAAATCGAAATCATTGATAAAATGCCTTCCCTGATAGTTGATTCAACACAGATAAGCCAACTTTTCCAGAACCTTATCAACAACGCAATTAAATTTCGCAATCAGAATATTACTCCAATTATTAAAATCTCAGCCGAAGAACAACCTAATCAATGGGTATTTAAAATTAGTGACAACGGAATTGGAATTGAGAAGGAATATTATGATCGCATCTTTATTATTTTCCAGAGATTAAATAATAGAGTTGAATATCCCGGCACAGGAATCGGTCTGGCTATTTGTAAAAAGATTGTTGAACGACATGGCGGACAAATATGGTTAGAATCTGAAGTTGGCAAGGGTTCAACGTTTTTCTTTTCAATAAAAAGTAAATAAATGTTGAAATCAATTAGTAACTTTACATTTAATTATAATTTATGAATAAGGATAATTGCATAAATATTCTTTTGGTAGAAGATAGCCCCGGCGATGTTGAATTAACACGTGAAGCATTAAGTCATGGAAATATTATCCATCAATTAGATGTTGCATGTGATGGGGAGGAGGCACTTTCTTTTCTAAACAAGCAGGGGAAATATTGTAATGCACAAACCCCCGATTTGATTTTATTAGATCTTAATATGCCCCGAAAAGATGGTCTCGAAGTATTGAAAGAAATACGCACACATCAGAAATTAAAATCCATTCCTGTGATAATTCTCACTACTTCAAATTCCGAACTGGATATTTTTAAATGCTATGACAATTATGCAAATGCATATTTTGTAAAGCCTGTTGACTTAAATTAATTCTTCGACACCGTTGCGGCAATCGAGGATTTCTGGTTTAACATTGCAACCCTTCCCATTATCGCAAATTAGTATTTATGAGAAACATTCTTTTGGTTGAAGATACTATAACAGACGGACAATTTATAAAACAAACTTTCAGTGAAATTAATAAATACGTCAATATAGAAATAGTAAACAATGAAGAAACTGCAAAGAAATATTTACAATCAAATCCTTCTTTTCAAAACGCAATCATGGCTGATTTAATCATCATTGATTTGATGAACTCTTGTTTGAAATTTATTGAATTCATTAAATCAGATAGCAACTTGCGCCGAATCCCGGTCATCATTCTCTCCTCCTCATCCGACAATGAATATATAAACAACTGTTGTTCTCTTTTCGCCAATGCCTTCATCATCAAACCAAAAGAAAAAGAAAGATTCATCGAAATAATAAATGCAATAGATAACTTCTGGTTCAAACAAACCAGGTTATCATCAATACCAAAATAAATTATGGAAGTAATAAAAGTATTGTTAATAGAAGATAATCCCGGCGACGTAGAGCTGATAAAGGAAATGTTGCTCGAACAAAAAACAAAGAAAAAATACCGTGTCGAGGTATCCCCTTCTTTTTATAAAGGCATGAGTCGCCTGAAGAAAGGTGGGATAGATGTTGTTTTATTAGACCTCTCCTTACCCGATAGTTTCGGCTTCGAAACATTTTTCAAGTTGCAGGATTCTTTTCAAAAGATTCCTATCATTTTATTCACCGGCACTCCCGATGATGACATGGCAGAAAATGTTTTTGAAACAGGCGCACAGGATTATCTCGTCAAGGGTTCCATCACTGCCGACTTATTGGAGAAATCATTGATTCATGCTATCGAAAGAAATAAATTAGTGGTCAAGATGAAAGCCACTTCTCAGGTTCTCAAAGATACCGAAGCCATGTTTCAGGCAGTGTTTCATAACTCAGCCATCGGAATTTGTGTTGCCGATATACGCGGTAAAATTGTAAATGCCAACCCGGCATTGCAGGAAATGCTTGGCTATTCCGAAGAGGAATTAAATGCCTTATCCCTCCACGACATCACCATTGATGAAGATAAAAAACGCAACGAACAATTATTCAATGAGCTTGTTTATGCAAAGCGCGGCAATTACCGCATGCGCAAAAAGTATTTATGCAAAGATAAATCCGTTATCTGGTGCAGTGTTGCCACCTCCGCTATCCGCGATTTCCACGGCAAGGCGCAGTTTGTAATTAATATGGTAGAGAATATTACGCATGGGAGTAATTGATAAGTGAACACTTCTTTTAAGAAGTTTTAATTTGAGGGTATTAATTTTATGGAATTTATGTCTATTTCTTAAAATAAGGCAATATAAAGGAGGATAATTGATTTAATATAGAAATTGAACTTTTTCAAAAATCGTTCAAAACAAGTAATTTTTTGTCAAATATTATACTGTTTTGTGAAAAAACAGCCTATATTGCGAAATTTAAAGCCCATAGTAAGCTGTTCGAGATACATTGAAGGCTGTTCGAGGACGAATGTGACCTATTTAAAGGCAATGGTAAGTTGTTCTAAGCCATCAGTATCAAATTTAAGATATAAAGTAAGGTGTTCGAGTGGGAAAGTAGGGTGTTCGATGCCATAGTTGGTCAATTTAATGGCTAATGTGAGATGTTCGAGGGAGTAAGTGAAGTGATTTATGCCAAAACTGACAATTTTAATGAACATAGAAATCTGTTTGGTGAATAAATAAGGATGTTTTAGTGAATGAGATGATAGAATTTATCTATTATTTATTGAACTGTAGATTGGGCTGCGATTGATTGAGATGGAATGAATTCGGAGAAGTGAACCTTGCAGACTAACCCCGATAGGAGCGGTTATCCTTTTTTTGCTGAAATGATGTTGATATTAGAGGTGCGCTAACTGCAAAAAAAGATATGAGCGGATAGCGGGACTGAGCTTGATAGCGAGTGGTGCAGAAATGTTTCAAAAATTTTTATACCTCCCGAAGACTCCAAGCGGCAATTTGCTGCCTGTTTGTGCCTGGAGGAATATTTCGCCGGTTTCAGTTTTATTATTTGGGCTGGATGAGATGGTTTGATGAAAGAGGTTTTCGATGATGAGCGATGAAAAACCGAGGGAATAGGTGTTGAGGATGATGAAATGTTTTTCGGGTTCGAGGAGCTGGGCTACGATGTGCATCATTTCGTTGATTTGGCTTTCTAACTGCCAGCTTTCGCCGCTCGGACCGTGCCCATAAGCAGGCGGATCGAGGATGATGCCGTGATATTTTTTGCCGCGCTTGACTTCGCGCTTTACGTATTTCATGGCGTCTTCAACCACCCAGCGGATGTTATCAAGTTTGCTTAATTCCATGTTTTCATTAGCCCATGTGACGACCTGTTTTATGCTGTCGAGATGGGTGACATCGGCACCGGCAGCCTTGGCAG
>Ga0206936_1123_pt2 | contig 17614 bp, 17 predicted proteins | sample Alteio_BWOrgHeat_14_FD_152922 | JGI IMG/M metagenome (GOLD analysis project Ga0206936, IMG submission 152922) | Enriched cells from forest soil in Barre Woods Harvard Forest LTER site, Petersham, Massachusetts, United States -... | ecosystem: Environmental > Terrestrial > Soil > Temperate forest >... | reverse complement strand
TTGACGCCAATGTCTGCCGCGTTAAATACGCCGCTTTCCAGCCATTGGCGCTGCCATTTAGCCTCCGTTTCGCGGAAGTTATAGCGGGGTATGTCGTTCATAAGGACTTAAACGCCTAAATTATTTGCCCTGCGCCAGCTTCATTTGCCGCGCGCGCGTCAGGATAGTGTCTTCGAGCGAGCGTGCCAGCGTGGTGTCCACCTGCTGGTCGCGCCAGCCATTTTTCACGCTTTTATCTATTTTTTGCTTGAAGACCGTGAGTTTGACACCATCGGCGCGCAGTGTTTTATCGAGAATCAGCGCATTGACTTTGAAGCGCTCGCCGGGTTTTTGCGGGTCTTCATACCAGTCGGTGATGATTACGCCGCCAAATGGGTCGGCCGATACCAGCGGCATGAAGGAAAGCGTATCCAGAGTGGCACGCCACAGGAAACTGTTGACGCCCAGCGGAGAAGCCAAAGCAGCCTTGTCCTCATCGGTTTTGCCGACGATGGTAATCCCTTCACCGGTAATTTTCCCGCCGCGTTCCTTGCGTTGTTCAATTTCGGATTTGGGGACATTGGTTTCAGTCTTAGTGTCGGAGCACGCCGTCAAAAGCACCGTTAGACCGCATACCAGGCTGCATACCAGAAGAATACTGCGCATATAGGTTTCATTGCTCCAGTTGGTTAATAGGGAGGGCGTCACCATAGACAATAAAAAAGGGCGATGCAACTGCATCGCCCTTTTTATAGGTATAAGCGCTGAAATTAGAAGTTCAGCTGGGTGCCGAGGAGGGTCACCGTGCCTTTGTTGTCGCGGGCGTCAAAATCGCCTGCATTTTCATCAAAGAAGCTGACTTCGGCATACGGAGTCAGGCCGGGAGCCAGCTTGTAGTCGGCACCGATAGAGACGTTGCTGAATTTGTTTTTATAGGTCGACGGCGCTATGTCGGTGCAATATTCATTATTGCCAGCACCGGCACCGGTACCGCAATCAAACTGGCTCTGCATGTAAGTGATGCTGGCGCCCCAGGGACCGGTTTCATACGCGGCGCCGATATCCCAGTACCAGGTGTCTTTGGAGTGGGCGGCCTTGAAGTTATTGCTCGATCCCCAATTGCCGTAAGATCCGGCAAGGCTTGCGCCCTTATAAGTAGCTTTTGCCCCGGCGTTCCAGGCTTCCAAACCATCGAACTGGCGGTTCTGTGCCTTACCTTCTTCGCCCGTAACGGCAGCAGCGATGCCGACATCGCCAAATTTATGGTCATAGCTTATGCCACCGGTAACGATGTTGGCCGAGAGACCGGCATTATTCTTGGTACGGTTCGGTCCGGCCGGGTTAGGTGTGGGCAATAGGGCAGTGCCCTGACCGGTGTTGGTCTGGTCAGGCAGGTAGCTTACGCCAGCCTGGAAACCAGCATAACGCGGGGTGTAAAGAGTGATCTTGTTCAGGTTTTCTTCGGTATGGTTGCCGAGATAATCCTGTGTGGCAGCCTCAAGGTTGCCATAGCCAAGCGGCAAGTCTGTCTGGGCGACAAAGGGTTCCCGTGCGTTGGCGAAATACGACCAGTCGCCATCGATTCCGCCAGTAGCGTGAGCGATGGTGCCGGCATCCACTTTCATGGCGCCGTCAGCGCCAACATTCGAGCCGAGTTCCAAGCGCATGCCGGTTTTGGCGCACTGGAGGTAGACGAAAGTTTTGCTGGCGTTGAAGCCGCGTCCCTGCACGTCTGTGGTGGTGTCGGCGAGCAGGTCAATTTCGCCGCCGTAAGCGAAGGCATCCGATTTGCCATTAATTTTAACATCAATCTGGTCGTCGTTACGAAAAGCCTGAGGACGTTGATTTGCATGCGTACTGTCCGTTCCACCAGCAGCCGTTCTATTGTCCATGTCCTGAACGGCATACCCGGCTTCAAAATTGCTGTATCCACCAAGGGTGACGACAGGAGTGTCTGCCAGTGCTGTGCTTGAATACAGGCCGGTGGTGGCGATAAGTGCAGAAGCAGCAAGCAGGATTTTTTTCATCAGAATTTTCCTTAACGTTAAAGTGTAAAAAATAAATATTGAAACGAGTATCAAGAAGAACCTTTGCCTGTACAAGGTTTAATGACCTCAGCTAAGAAATTACGAGGCGATAGTGATAATATTGCCGATGGAACAAAAAAAAGGGCGATGCAACCGCATCGCCCTTTCTTTTTTGCTTAAACTTCTAAATTAGAAGTTCAGCTGAGTACCGAGGATACCAACGTAACCTTTGTTTTTGTCCGAAGGAACATCAGTAGCGGCATTTTCATCATACCAGCTGATTTCCGCGTACGGGGTCAAGCCGGGAGCCAATTTGTAGTCGGCACCGAGCGAGATGTTGTCAAACTTGTCTTTCCCAGCAACTTGGCAGTTTGTAGTGTTGCCAGTGAAGGCACCCAGACCGCAATCAAATTGGCTGTTGAGGTAGGTCAAGCTTGCGCCGAACGGACCGTATTCATAAGCACCGCCTACAGTCCAGTAGTGGGTGTCTTTTGAGCGGTCAGTGGTCAGAGTGTTGCTCTTACCCCAGCTGCCATAAGAAGCAGCGAGGCTTGCGCCCATGTAGCTAACTTTGCCACCACCTTCCCAAGCTTTCAAGTCTTCGTAGAGACGGTTCTGCGCTTTACCGTCTTCACCGGTAACAGCAGCAGCGACACCTACGTCACCAAACTTGTTGTCGTAGCTCAGACCACCCGTGAAAATGTTAGCCGAGAGGCCAGCATTGTCTTTGGTGCGGTTCGGGCCAGCGGGATTCGGGATAGCGAGCGAAGAAGTACCCTGACCGGTGTTGCTTTGATCCGGGAGGTAGCTTACGCCGAGCTGGAATCCAGCGAAACGCGGGGTGTAGTAAGTGATTTTGATGAGGTTTTCTTCAGTGTGGGTACCAGTGAAGTTGTTGTTAGCCGAACCACTGTCGGTCATCGCGCCGTAGCCGAGCGGCAACGACGGAGAAGCCAGGAACTGAGTGTTGGCGTTAGCGAAGTAAGACCAATCGCCATTGATACCGCCAGTAGCGTGAGCGATGGAGGAAGCGTCAACTTTCATTGCGCCATCGGCACCAACGTTCGAACCCATTTCAACGCGGCCCCATTTAGCACCATCGAGGTACACAAAGGTTTTGGAAGCGTTGAAACCGCGGCCCTGTACGTCCGTGGTGGTGTCAGCGAGGAGGTCGATTTCACCGCCGTAGCCAAGACCTGCATCTGACTTACCGTCGATTTTGAAATCAACCTGGTCGTCGTTGCGGAAAGCCTGCGGGCGCTGATTGACACCAGCATGAGCAGCAGTAGCGGTGCTGTCCATATCGTCGCTAACGTAGCCAGCTTCAAAGTTGGCATAGCCGCCGACGGTTACCTTCGGAGTATCAGCGAGAGCTGCACCTGCGAAGATGCTGGCGGCGCCGATAAGCGTGGTCGTACCGAGTAGAATTTTTTTCATAACTATTTGTTCCCTTTAGAGTTAAAAATCAATGAAGTACCTAGACTCTTAGGATACACGAAGTATAACGACCCCATGCATTCACCTGGCGCTATTTATGTGTAAAGGGGGGGTGATGGCAAGTTGTAACGGCATGGGCGGCGCAAAAACGGGAGCTTTTACGCCCATCTGTTGCAATATGGCAACATTTTTGGGGTGGTCAGGGATGATTTTTAATAGTATTTTAATAATAAAGCCAAAGGGATAGCATTTATAATGACTATTGCGTCTAATATAGAAGCCATACACGCGAAAATAGCCCGTGCGGGTCAAAATTCCCCGCTTTCCGTTCCACGGCCTACCTTACTGGGGGCCAGCAAGGGGCAGAATGAGGCCGCGATTGAAGAAGCCATTATAGGTGGCTTGCGCGTCTTCGGCGAAAACCGCGTTCAAGAAGCCCAAACCAAATGGCCTGCGCTTCGTGCGGCTCATACAAATATCGAACTGCATCTCATCGGCCCGTTGCAAACCAATAAGGTCAAAGAGGCGTTGGAATTGTTTGACGTCATTCAAACGCTCGACCGGAAAAAACTGGCTGAAACTATTGCCAACGAACTAAAAAAATTGCCTCACTGTGCTGCGGCGAAATTTTTTATTCAGATCAATACCGGCAAAGAGCCGCAAAAAGCGGGTGTGCTTCCTGAAGAGGCCGATGCGTTTATCGATGACTGCATCAACGCATTGCGTCTGCCTGTGGTTGGCCTCATGTGTGTTCCACCTGTTGGCCAGCCGCCATCGCCGCATTTTGCTTTGCTTCGGAAAATTGCGCAGGCACATGGGCTGAAAGAATTGAGCATGGGCATGAGTGAAGATTTTGAAGCGGCGGTAAGGATGGGCAGCACCTGCGTTCGTGTGGGCACCGCGATTTTTGGTGAGCGCGTTTAAGCAGTCAATTCTTGTGTGTGAAGATAAGCGTTATACGCCGAACGCAGATTCGCGCCCAGTGGCATGGAAGAATCTGCCGAAGAAGAACCTGAATCCGCCGCCGCATAATTAGCGCCGCTATTATTGCCCTGCGCCCATGAGAGCAGATTGCTGCCAACATCCTGTCCGGTTTGTGTTTGCACGATTTCATCGGCAATCGATGCCAGAAATCCTATAGGCCCGCCATAAAGCGCGCCGCCCGCCAGTTTCGACGCGGCGGAAATCGTATCGCCGGTCATGGCGCGATAAATGGTGCCGACAATGGGGATCTGCTGCAGCGGATTGATGATATCGAGCATGTCTTTAAAGCTCGGCCCGTCATTGCTGCTAAAAAACGACGTACTGTTCGCGCCATTGCCAGCGGAGTCGGAGGGGAGCGGATTAATCGTCAGTGAAAGCATGGCAGTGCCCAAGTTATTACCACGTTACTTGGTAGCAATAACTATGCCGCCGATAAGCGTTAATTATGAAAACGCAGGGATATTGGGGGGTTAACCCGCGTGGGCAATGGCTTCGGCAAAAGCCAGGGCAATTTCAGCGGCTTTTTTCTGTTCTTCAGTGACAGCTTCTTCCATCTGCTTTTTTGCAGCGATAAGTTTCATCTGTGCGTCGTTGCCGGAAAGCGATGAGCAATCATGCACGGCGTCAGCGAGGATGATGCAATGTTCCGGCGTGACTTCAGCAATGCCGGAAAGCACAGCCAGACGCTGTTTTTCATGGTCTTCCAGCTCGATGGTGATGACGCCGGGTTTCAGCGTTGAGATAAACGGCATATGCCCGGGCAGTACGCCGAATTCACCCAGCGTTCCCGGCACGGTGACCATTTCGGCAACGCCATCGAAGAGAGTTTTTTCAGGAGTGATGAGTTTGACTTGCATAATGCCTAATCCTAATCGCGTTATAGTTTTTGTCCGGGCTCCAACGAGAGCTGGTCAATCTGTTGTTTAAGCGCCGGCAGCGGTTCGTTGAAGCTACAACCCTTGTCTGACAATAATTTCAATACCGCTTTCAACGCATCCTTATTTCCCGACATGAACCCAATCGCCCGCGCCGGCATTTCCTCTTTGCCCACTTTAATGCTCGTATGCACTTCCTGAATATCCTGTTGCCCAGGAATTTCAGGGAATCCATCTTTTACCACTGCGTGCAGCTCCTCGAATTTTGCTGCCAGCAGCGGGTTATTTCCGCTCTCGCCTTCGATTCCGAAAATCACCTGCAGGTAATATTTCCCGTCTTGCCCGAAACTGTCGGCGGCAAATTTTACCAGCAACTTATTTTCGGTTATCTCCGCGATTGGCACATGTCCTACGCTGCTTCCTTCATCAGTTTCTGCGCTTTTTCGATCGTCTCTTCGATGGTGCCTACCATGTAGAAAGCCGATTCCGGCAGATCGTCATACTTGCCTTCGACGATGCCCTTGAAGCCTTTGATGGTATCGGCCAGCGAAACCAGCTTACCCGGCGCGCCAGTGAAAATTTCGGCGACGTGGAATGGCTGTGACAGGAAGCGCTGGATTTTGCGGGCGCGGGAGACGACGAGTTTATCTTCTTCCGACAATTCGTCCATGCCCAAAATCGCAATGATGTCCTGCAGCGATTTATAAGTCTGCAATACGCGCTGCACTTCGCGGGCAACGGCATAATGCTCTTCGCCGATTACCTGCGGGTCAAGCACGCGGCTGGTAGAATCGAGCGGATCCACGGCCGGGTAAATGCCCAATTCCGCGATCTGGCGCGACAACACCGTGGTAGCGTCCAAGTGGGCAAAGGATGTAGCGGGAGCCGGATCGGTCAAGTCGTCGGCAGGCACGTACACGGCCTGCACCGAGGTGATCGAGCCTTTTTTGGTGCTGGTGATGCGTTCCTGCATCGCGCCCATGTCGGTGGCCAGCGTCGGCTGGTAACCCACGGCCGACGGAATGCGCCCGAGCAATGCCGACATTTCAGAACCGGCCTGGGTGAAACGGAAAATGTTATCGACGAAGAAAAGCACGTCCTGGCCTTCTTCATCGCGGAAATATTCAGCCTGGGTGAGGCCGGTCAGCGCCACGCGCGCGCGGGCTCCCGGAGGTTCGTTCATCTGGCCGTAGACCAGCGCGATTTTGGATTTTGACGGGTCTTCATTGTTGATAACGCCCGACTCCATCATTTCATGGTACAAATCGTTGCCTTCGCGGGTGCGTTCACCGACGCCGGCAAACACCGACACGCCGCCATGCGCTTTGGCGATATTGTTGATAAGCTCCATGATGAGTACGGTTTTACCCACGCCCGCACCGCCGAACAAGCCGACTTTGCCGCCTTTGACGTACGGGGCGAGCAGGTCGATGACCTTGATGCCGGTGACGAGAATTTCAGTCTTGGTCGATTGTTCGACGAAAGGCGGCGCAACGGCGTGAATGGGCGCAGTCTGCTTGTGGCCGACGGGGCCACGCTCGTCGATGGGTTCGCCGATCACGTTCATGATGCGGCCCAGTGTGGCACGTCCCACCGGCACCGAAATCGGCGCACCCGTGTCGGTTACTTCCTGGCCGCGGGTTACGCCTTCGGTGGCGTCCATAGCGATGGTGCGAACTTCCGATTCACCCAGATGCTGGGCGACTTCAAGCACGAGGCGCTTGCCGTCATTATTGGTTTCCAGCGCGTTCAAAATCGCCGGCAGCTGGCCAGCGGGGAATTTTACGTCGATCACCGCGCCGATGACCTGGGTGATGATGCCTTTATTTGCTTTAGTCATTAGTCTTCTCCTTTATGCGATTCTATACGGCTTCCGCGCCGCTGATGATTTCGATAAGTTCTTTGGTGATGGCCGCCTGACGTGTGCGGTTGTATTTCAGGTTCAGTTTCTTGATCATTTCGCCGGCGTTGCGCGTTGCGCTGTCCATGGCGCTCATGCGTGCGCCCTGTTCGGAAGCGGCATTTTCCAGCAACGCACGATATACCTGCACGCCGAGATTGCGCGGCAATAATTCATCAAGGATGTCTTTTTCTTCCGGCTCGTATTCATAAGGCACTTGCGCTGATGACGGTTTTTCATCCTTGGATACATCCAGCGGAATCAGCTGCTGCCAGGTAACAATCTGCGAAATTACAGAGCGGAAAGTGTTGTAGACGATATGCACGGCGTCGCATTCCCCGGCGGTGAATTTTTCAATCGCAATCTGCGCCACCGCTTCGGCATCGGAATAGCCGAGCCTGCGGCCTTTAATGTCCGACCTGCCGATGATGAGCTTGCCGAATTCATGATGCAGCTGTTCGTAGCCTTTGCGGCCGACGCACAGCAGTTTCACGTTTTTGCCTTCGCCCTGGAGTTCGCGGATTTTGCGTTTGGCTGAGCGCACGATGGAGCTGTTGAACCCGCCGCACAGGCCGCGGTCAGACGTAGCGACGATGATGAGTTGCGTGTCGCCTTTCCCCGTGCCCGAAAGCAAAGGTGGCGCATTCGTGCCCTCGGTAATCGACGACGCCAGCGCCTTCACAATGGCTTCCATCGCCTCAGTGTAGGGGCGCGCAGCTTCGGCCTGCTCGCGGGCGCGGCGCAGTTTCGCAGCTGCCACCATTTTCATCGCCTTGGTGATCTTCTGCGTCGATTTAACCGACTTGATACGGTTTTTTAAATCCTTCAATGAGGGCATTAGTGAGCCTCCCTCGCGCGGGTCATTTTATCGAGTAGGCTGGAAAGCTCTGTGAGTTTTTTAAAATGTACGCCATTGCCGACAGCACGACCGCCAGGCAGTTGTTCGACTAAAGCGGCCATGAACAACGCGATGGACTCGGCGTCGGCGGATGCTTTGCTTTCGGAGTTGGTTTTCTGCGCGGCCGTAATGACATACCCGTCGCCTTCGGCCTCCACCTTAATGCTGAAATAGGCGGCAGAGCGCGGCTGCCCAGCCTTGCGGGCCAGCATGGCAATGGCCTTCGCCGCCTTTGATTGCAGTTCGCCGATACCGCGTTCGGTATGGCCGCTGGCGCTGGCGCGCCTGGCTAAATCGGGGCGCTGGGTAAAGTTACGCGGCTGCATGGTTATGCTGCGAACCTCTTTACCAGACTGTCGATGACGGCTTTAAGCTTTGCCTCGATGGCTTCATCGAGCTTCTGATCTTTCTCGATGACGGCAAGAATATCTTTGGAGGGGCCACGCAGTTCCTGCAGCAGCGCCTGCTCGAATTTGCCGACATCTTTGGTGGAGATTTTGTCGAGATAGCCCTTCACGCCGGAATAAATCACGCAGACCTGTTCAGGCGTCGAGAGCGGCGAGTATTGCCCTTGTTTCAGCAGCTCAGTGAGGCGCTGGCCACGCGCCAACATCTTCTGGGTGGAGGGATCAAGGTCGGAACCGAACTGAGCGAATGCTTCCATTTCGCGGTATTGCGCGAGCTCAAGTTTGATCGAACCGGCGACCTGTTTCATGGCTTTTATCTGCGCGGCAGAACCTACGCGTGATACCGAGAGACCGACGTTCACAGCCGGACGTACGCCCTTATAGAATAATTCCGTTTCCAAAAATATCTGGCCGTCGGTGATCGAAATCACGTTGGTTGGGATGTAGGCGGACACGTCACCGGCCTGGGTTTCAATGATCGGCAGTGCGGTCATGCTGCCTGCGCCTTTGGCGTCGGACATTTTCGCAGCGCGCTCGAGCAGGCGTGAGTGAATGTAGAACACGTCACCAGGATAAGCTTCGCGTCCGGGCGGACGGCGCAGCAGCAGCGACATCTGGCGATAAGCCACGGCCTGCTTGGAGAGGTCATCATAAATAATCAGCGAATGCATGCCGTTATCGCGGAAATATTCGCCCATGGCAGCGCCGGTGTAAGGCGCGAGATATTGCAGGGGGGCTGCTTCCGACGCGGTGGCGGCGACAACAATGGTATAGGGCAGGGCGCCGGATTCTTCGAGGCGTTTGACTACCTGTGCTACGGTCGAGCGTTTCTGGCCGATAGCGACATAGACGCAATAAAGTTTTTTCTTTTCGTTGGTGCCGGCGTTGATGGCTTTCTGGTTCAAAATCGCGTCGATGGCGATGGCGGTTTTGCCGGTCTGGCGGTCACCGATGATGAGTTCGCGCTGGCCGCGGCCGATGGGGATGAGCGCGTCGATGGATTTGAGGCCGGTGGACATCGGCTCATGCACCGATTTGCGCTGGATGATGCCCGGCGCTTTGACTTCCACGCGCGAACGCGTCACGTTTTTCAGCGGGCCCTTGCCGTCAATCGGGTTGCCCAGCGCGTCGACCACGCGGCCAAGCAGGCCTTTGCCCACGGGCACGTCCATGATGGTCTTGGTGCGTTTTACTGTGTCGCCTTCTTTGACGCTGCGGTCGTCGCCGAAAATCACGACGCCGACGGAATCGGACGAGAGGTTCAGCGTCATGCCTTTCATGCCGCCGGTAAACTCGACCATTTCGCCGGCCTGTACGTTTTCCAGCCCGTATACGGTGGCGATACCGTCGCCGACCGAGACCACTTGTCCGGTTTCAGACAGTTCGGAATCGGCATCGAAGGATGCGATTTGTTTCTTGAGAATTTCCGATATTTCCGAAGGGCGAATGTCCATAAAAACTACTTAACTCCTTAAAAATTTATTTTGTGGTTTCTCGCGTCATGCCAGGTGCAATACTGGCTAACGCATCAAACAAGACATTGAATTTAGGGATAGAGCTTTCCGGCAAGGCAATCCAGGCGCCATGCTCCGAGTCTTCAGGGTGATAAATAACGTCTTCTCGCCTGAAATGCGGTAATTTAAGTTTTTTCAGAGCGGATTGAGCATCGTCAAACCATTCAGGACGATCCGGATGATGGCCGAAATAGATCAGATGGCTCCTGGAGTTTACGCTTTGCTGCATTCTTTTGGCCAATAGTCCTAAGGCCGCATTTTCGCGGGGGCTTAGCTTCTCTAAATCTTCATCTGTGAGTTCGACCATAGAATGCCTACGCTGCCTTCAGGCGGATTTCGAGTTTCTGCAATTTGCCGGCGAGCGACGCGTCGAGCTGCACGCTGCCGATTTTGATGATGAGGCCGCCGAGCAGGCCTGCGTCCTGATGCGTTTCCAGCATGACTTTCTTGCCGTAGGCCTTGGAAAGGCGGGTGCTGAGGGATGCGATGTCTTTGGCAGCCAGCGCGGTGGTGCTGATGATTTTTGCTTTGAGTTCGCCGCGTGAGGTGGCGGCAAGTTCGGAAAAAATATCGCTGATTTCCGGCAAAATGCCCAGACGCTTGCGTGCGGCCAGCAAAGTGACGAACTGCGCGGTGGTTTTATGCGCCTTGATTTTGTCCAGCACCGCCGTCATGGCTTTTGCCTGTTGCGCACGGGTCAGCAGCGGGTTCAGGATAACTTTAGCCAGCGCCTTATCGCTGAAGAATGCACCAAGCACGGCCAGGTCTTTTTCCACCTGCGCACGCGCAGCATCGTCCGTGGCCACTTCGAACAGTGCCCTGACATAGCGTTCAGCAATTTGGTGTGCAGAAGTCTTCACAAAAATATCGGCTTTTTGGGTTTAAAGAGAGCCAGAAACTAGGCAAGTTCCCTTATAAACGCAACCTAAAAAATTGGCCGCTTATTTTAGGCTATAAAAAGCTGATCGGATCCATGTCGGGCTTGACCCTGACCGACGAGGGCGTAGAAACCGAATCCAGCCAGACCCGCATATAATCCGGCAGGTTAACCGCGCGGTCGGCTTTGAGCAGCAGCCGGTAGCGGAATTTTCCGCGTAGCATGAAAAGTGGGGCAGGAGCGGGACCCAGCAAATGAATTTTTGGATGTTCAGGCGCGGCTGCGGCCAGTGCGCGCGCCATCCGCATCGCTTGCTCTTCCTTGGGCGCCTCGATAATCACCGCGGCCAACCTTGAAAACGGCGGCATGTCGGCTTCCTTGCGCGCATCCAGTTCGGCGGAAAGGAACGCGTCGCGGTCGCCCGAAAGCAGCGCCTGCATTACCGGGTGCTCGGGCAAAAAACTCTGCAGATACACTGTACCCGCCACGTCCTCGCGCCCGGCGCGGCCTGAAAGCTGGTGCAAAAGCTGGTAGGTGCGCTCGGCGGCGCGAAGGTCGCCGCCTGCCAGCCCCAAGTCGGCATCGACCACGCCGACCATGGCAAGGCCTGCGAAGTGATGCCCCTTGGCGATCATCTGGGTGCCGATCAGCACGTCGATGCGTTTCTCGCTCATATCAGTAATGGTTTCGGTCAATTCGCTCATAGTCGTGGTGTGGTCGCTGGCCATGACCCGGATGCGCGCCTTGGGCAAAAATGCCGTCACCTCCTCATGCACTCTTTCAATGCCCGGACCGCAGGCATAAAGCTTCCCTTCGGCTTTGCATTCCGGGCAGGATTCCGGTACCGGAACGTGATAGCCGCAATGATGGCATTCGAGCCTTGGCCGCCCGCGATGCAGCACCAGCCATGACGAGCATTTGGGGCATTGGAAACGGTGACCGCAGGCGCGACAGAGCAGCAGCGGCGCAAACCCCCTTCGGTTTAAAAACAACATCGCCTGGTGACCGTCAGCGACGGTTTGCGCTAATTTCTCTCTCAAAGGCTGCGAGATAAACGCATCCTTCTCCACTGCCACTTTACGCATATCGAGCATTTCGATGCTGGGCATTTCCGCCGCCCCGTGCCGCGCCGGCAGCGACACTTCGCGGTATTTCCCCTGCCGCGTGTTGAAATAACTTTCTAAGGAAGGCGTGGCCGACACCAAGGTGATGGGCAGTTTTTCAAACCGGGCACGCGAAACCGCCATGTCGCGGGCGTGATACACCACCCCGTCTTCCTGCTTGTAAGACTGGTCATGTTCTTCATCGACCACAAGCAAAGACAAATGCTTATAGGGCAAAAAAAGCGCTGACCTCGCCCCCACCACTACGCGTGCCTCGCCGCGCGCAATCGCCTGCCATGTCATGCGTTTTCGCGCCGGTGTTATTTCCGAATTCCACATCAACGGTGTAAAGCCGAAACGTTTTTCAAACCGCTCCAGCCACTGCACGCCGAGCCCGATTTCCGGTAACAGCACCAGCACCTGATTCTGTGCATTCGTTTTCAACGCTTCCGCGATGGCTTTGAAATACACTTCGGTTTTACCCGAACCCGTCACCCCGTCGAGCAGCGTCACGGAAAATCCTTTGCCCACGCAGTCACGCAACGTATCGGCGGCGGTTTCCTGCGCGGGCGAGAGTGAGGCCAGAGTGATTTTGCCCACGTCCACATGCGTTTCCACATGCGCCGCGACATCCTTGCGGCCTGCCTTGTCAATCTCATCCACCGGCAGCGTCATTTTCAGCATCGCGCCTTTGGATGCGCAATAATACCACGCCGCCCAGTCGATGAACTGGCGCATCGCGTCCGACAGTGGCGGGAAATCATGGAGGGCGGCCACGGCTTTTAATTTTTTCGGGTCGAGCTTGGCCACGCCCTTGCCCCAGACCACGCCGAGCGACTGTCCGCGCCCGAACGGCACCGAGACGATATCGCCCGCCGCAAGCGTCATGCCAGCGGGCACGAGGTAATCAAACCCGTGCGACACCGCGGCGGGAAGCAATACTTCCACCTGTGTCGTCAAAGCGTCGTTAGCTGTTGCCAAAGCGTCCTCTCGTGCGTTATCGTCAACATCATTATCACGAACAGGATGCACATCATGAAATTTTTTGTCGATACCGCCGATATTAAAGAAATCCGCGACCTTGCCGCCACCGGCATGCTTGACGGCGTCACCACCAATCCGTCGCTGGTGGCCAAATCCGGCCGCGACTTCATCGAAGTGCTGAAAGAAATCTGCGCCGTAGTTCCAGGGCCCGTTTCGGCCGAAGTGGTGTCCACCGACGCCGAGGGCATGATCCGCGAAGGCGAAAAACTTGCCAAGCTTGCCAAGAACATCACCATCAAAGTGCCCATGACGTGGGATGGCCTCAAGGCCTGCAAACATTTCACCAGCCATGGTACGATGGTCAACGTCACGTTGTGCTTTTCCGCTGCGCAGGCGATTCTTGCTGCCAAGGCGGGGGCAACATTCGTTTCGCCTTTCGTTGGTAGGCTGGACGATATCGGCCAGGACGGCATGGCACTCATTGCCGAAATCTGCACCATCTACAAACAGTATGATGCTTTCAAAACGCAGGTGCTTGTCGCCTCCATCCGCAATCCCATCCACATTACCGCCGCCGCCAAAATGGGCGCGCATGTGGCTACCATTCCGCCAAACGTGCTGCGCGCGCTTATCTCGCACCCGCTGACGGACAAGGGGCTGGCGACCTTCCTTGCCGACTGGCAAAAAACCGGACAGAAAATTGCATAGATGACCAAGGGCTCCGATACCGCAAAAAAAACTTCCCACATCACCGAAGAACAGGTGCGGGCTTTTTTGAAGACGCACCCGGATTTCCTGAAAAAAAACAGCGACGTCGTTGAGGCGCTCACCCCGCCTGAGCGCGATTTGGGCAACGGCATCATCGATTTCCAGCATTACATGGTGAAGAATTTGCAGAAAGACAGCGCCGCGCTCAAAAGCCGCTACGACGTGCTGATCGATTTCTGCCGCGACAACATGTCGGTGCAGGCGCAGGTGCATCAGGCGGCGTTACGCCTTATCCGCACAAACAGTTTCGAGCAATTGCTGGAAGCCGTGACGCTGGACTTAGTCAGCCTGTTCGATGTCGATGTGGTGCGGCTGGCGATGGAAACCGACAAACCCGGCCGTTACGATACGCTGTATGGCGAAACCAATTTCTCCGGCATTGTATTCATCGACCCGGGCACGGTGGACGCTGCCATCGGAAAAAAGAAGAACGTGCTGCTGGTGGATGACTGCACCAAAAAAACGCCCGCAGGGTTTGACCAGATTTTCGCCGACTGCAACGAACTCGTCGAGTCCTGTGCGTTGCTGCGTCTTGAGTTGGAACATGTGCAGAAACAGATTATTTTGGCCTTTGGCGTGCGGCATAAAGATCGTTTCCATCCCGGCCAGGGCATTGAGCTGCTGCATTTCCTGGCGCAGATTGTCGCCCACCAGCTTGATGATTATTTACACGACCTGATGGTATGAAAAGTGGCCCCCCTGTTTCCCCTGAGCTTGGGCACGCAGTGGCCGGGTGGGAAACATGGCTTACGGATATCAAACGCGCCTCGAAGCACACCATCGTCTCATATCAAACCGACCTTACGCATTTCCTGACATTCCTAAGCGGCCATCTGGGCGATAAAGTCGATTTTAAAAACCTCTCCGCCCTCGAACCCAAAGATATCCGCGCCTGGCTGGCCTCGCGCAGCGGCGAATATGAATCCGCTTCCACTGCTCGCGCGCTGTCAACCATCCGCAATTTTTTTCGCACGCTGGAAAAACAGGGGCGCGTTAAAAACGCCGCGATTTTCCACATTCGCAGCCCCAAAATCAAAAAACCTCTGCCCAAGGCACTGGCCGAAACCCAGGCCAGTGAAGCGCTCGAAGTCATCGGTACGCAGCATGATGAGGCGTGGCTGAATAAACGCGATCTGGCGCTGCTGGTGTTGATTTATGGTTCTGGCCTGCGCATCAGCGAGGCGCTTTCGGTCTGCCCCGGCGACATCAGCGATACCTTGACCATCACCGGCAAGGGGAATAAGCAGCGCAAAGTGCCCATCCTTCCCGTCATCAAAGCCGCAATCGACGATTACGTCTCTGCCTGTCCTTACCCGCTGCCCAAGGGGGCGCCATTATTTCTGGGGAAGCGGGGAAAAAAACTCGACCCGGCGATTTTTCAGTTACAATTGCGCAAGCTGCGCCGCCAGTTAAACCTGCCCGAATCCGCCACACCGCACGCCTTCCGCCATAGCTTCGCCACACATCTGCTTTCGGCGGGCGGGGATTTGCGCTCAATTCAGGAATTGCTCGGCCATGCCAGCCTGTCCACCACCCAGCGTTACACACATGTCGACCGCGAGCGGCTTTTGAAAGCCTACGAATCGGCGCATCCCCGCGCATAATCTTTACGAAACGGCGGCGGCTTTGCCGGGCCTGGATTTTTCTTTGTGCTTCTGGCTGGGGTCGATGGTGCTGCATTCCAGGCCGATTTTTTCCACGCGCTTGGAAGCCTTTTCCAGATCATCCCATTTGCCGCCGGCGATAGAGAATTTGCCCTGCTTGGCGCTGAAGCTGATGGCGTTTTGGATAGCTTTTTTCAGCGGCGCGTTGAGCGCTTCGGCGTCGCCGATGAACATACCGAATTTGTTTCCTAGCATGGTTTCAAACGCGGGTGTAATGCGCGCCTCCATTTCCTGGCCAACCTCCGCATCTGTACCGGGGAGGGTAAAGGTGATTTTACGTTCCACCTTGATCTGGTCGCGGCAGGCCTGCATGTCGCGGTTGCCTTTTTCGCTGGCGATATAGCTGTTTACTGAATCGTAAAACGTTGCTTGAAGCGCCGGAACATACATATCGTTGAATGCTTTTTCATGCGCATGCACTATGGGAGCTGCGCGTGTCGGATTGTCGGCATTTTCCATGACCTGGCGCACGTAGAAATGGTGCAGCGAGCGGTTGGATAGGTCATAGGCTTTCCTAAACTGTGGGGCGGCGATGTAAGGCTGTGGTTCTTTTCCCCCCATGCCGGGCGCGGCCAGCACATCGGCGACGCCTTCATGCAGGTTGTGCATGCCGAGGAAGTCAATTGCCAGCGCGTTCTTGCGCGGTTCGCGGGTGCGACCGGGCGTGAATTCCAGCCCATTCTTGCCACCTTCGCAAACAAAGGACATGGGCTGCGATTCTTTGAACAGGCAGCTGCCTAAGATTGCTGCCGGATGCGTTTTTAAATGCTCAAGCAGAGCCGATAGCGCCGTCATTTCATTGGGGCGCGTCTGGCTTTGGTCTTTCAGGTGACGCTCGGTAGCTTCGATGGCGGTTTTGCCGCCGGTGATATAAATGCCCACATCCTTATCAACCATGCCGGGATGTTTTCTGAGAAAGGCGGCATAAATCTCCGGGATGCGGACAGACGAATCGTCCGTCTGGATGGTGGCGCAGATGGCCTGGCCGGGAGCCAGTGTCTGGCCTTCGGCGCTTTGTACCGGGCTGACATTGGTGAAGATAATGCTGAGACCGTTATCGAGATTGGATTGGACAATTTTTTCGCCCGTGTCGGTGAATATGTTATATCCGGCGTGCAGCTGCAGCGCACCATCGACTTCGGGACCTTGCGATTTGCGGTAATAGACAAGCGCGCTGTCGGAAATATCGTTCAGATATTTCACCGTGCGGGAGCAGACCGACAGATCGTCTTCGGCGGCAGCGCTGATGGGTTCCTTAGAATTGATTTTTTTGAAGATGTTGGTGAAAACCAGATCGCGGCTGTTGTCGTATGTCTGCGTTGCCTGGGCGCGGTCGGGTTCAGGAAGTTCAGCAATTTCGCGCGGTACTTTGACCCCCTGATGGTGCATGGCGGCGTCGACCACCGCTTGCAACGCGCCGTCGGCAGCCATGTAGGCGATGCCGCAGAAATCCTGCATTTCGGTATAGTCCGTGCTTTTTGCCTTGTCGAAATAGCTCTGCACCATGGCCAGTGCGCGCTGGATGCCGTTGACGTCGAGATTTTCCTGGCATACGGCGGCATATTGCGCGAACAGATCCTTGGCCTTGTCAAAATCGGTGACGTTAGGCTGGCCTTGCGGGTGATTGAAAGCACGCTCGATGGTAGTGAATAGTTGTTCAGCCATGCCTTCGCGGGTGATCTCGCCCCGGTGTACGTCGTCGACTACTTCCTTGAAACTGACGACCGTTTGCTTGCCATCCTGTTCCAACGGTTTCGTGCCGGTATGCACTTCCGTCACGACCTCGCCGCCGACATGGTAGCCATGCATATAATGCTGGCGATGCTGCTTGCCGCGTTCGTGCTCCTCGGCGTTTTTGACGGAGCCGTCCTTGTTATATTCGGCATCGACATTACCGCCGCATTTTTTCAACGATGCCAGAAAGTTGTAACGGTAGATATGGGTCTTATCGGTTTGGTCGAATTCGGGCGTGGTAAAAATCTGTTGCGTCTCGTTTTGTAGGAACGACGCGAACTCGGCGGAGTTTTTGAACGCATAGCTCTGTAAGGACGGCGGCGTGACGACGTCGCGGTCTTTCACCCGCATCTTGACGCGGATGTTTTCAAGCGCTGCGGCGGTTACGGGAGTGCTGAACCCGGTTTTGTATGTTTTTTCTAATGCCATATCGTTAACTTATATTAGCGATTGAGGGTAAACG
>Ga0206936_1158_pt1 | contig 17663 bp, 17 predicted proteins | sample Alteio_BWOrgHeat_14_FD_152922 | JGI IMG/M metagenome (GOLD analysis project Ga0206936, IMG submission 152922) | Enriched cells from forest soil in Barre Woods Harvard Forest LTER site, Petersham, Massachusetts, United States -... | ecosystem: Environmental > Terrestrial > Soil > Temperate forest >... | reverse complement strand
GCGAGCGGGCGAATCATGTTGTGATGCGCGTTCAGTCGGAGGGGGCGGCGCGGCAGTTCAGCGTGCTCTCGTTTTCTTATGCTTCGGCGAACGAGACGCCGCACATCACGATGGTGCGGGTTCATAAGCCGGATGGAACGACCGTGGATACGCCGGTGGCGGACGCAATTGAGATGCCTGCGGCGGTTACGCGGGAGGCTCCGTTATACAGCGATTTGAAGGAAAAGCATTTGCCGGTGCGGTCGCTCTCGGTGGGGGACACGCTGGAGTATGAGATGCGCACGACGATCGACAAGGCTGAGGCTCCGGGACAGTTCTGGGGGGCGCATCACTTTACGCCGCCGGGGACGCTGGTGGTGCGGGATGAGGTGCTGACGGTCGAGGTGCCGAAGGACAAGTATGTGCAGATGTGGAGCCCGAACCACAAGCCTACGGTGACGGAACATGAAGCGGTGCGCAGTTATAGCTGGCATGTGCCGCAATTGGTTCCTGCGCCGAAGGGAGCGAAGGAGCGAGACGAAGACAAGGGGGAGAGCGAGAAGGCGAAAGCTCCGAAGGATCCGGATCAGGATGCGGATGGACGGAATTTGCCTTCGGTGGCGTGGACGACATTTCACACCTGGGCTGAAGTGGGCGAATGGTATCGCGGGCTGGCGATGGAGCGGGCGCAGCCAACGGATGCTTTGCGGGCGCGAGTGGAGGAGGTTACGAAGGACGCGAAGACTCCCGAGGAGCAGGTGCGGGCGATCTACCAGTTTGTTTCGGCGAGGACGCGGTATGTTGGCATTGATTTTGGCGTGGGGCGGTATCAGCCGCATGCTGCTATGGAGGTGCTGACGAACCAGTATGGAGATTGCAAGGACAAGGACACGCTGCTGGAGGCGATGCTACGGGCCAAGGGATTTGCGACGGCTCCGGCGCTGATTGGGGCGGGGATTGCGCCGACTCCGGAGGTGCCTTCGCCGGCGACGTTTAACCATGTGATCACGACGGTGAATCTACCGGAGGGAAAGATCTGGCTGGATAGTACTCCGGAGGTCGCGCCTTATCGATATTTGTTGGCGACATTGCGGGATGAGCAGGCGCTGGTGGTTCCGGTGGAGGGTGCGGCGGGGCTGGAGCGAACTCCGGAGCAGCCACCTTACCCGCTGCTTGCGAAGTTTGAGGCGACGGGGACGCTGGATGCTGAGGGCAAGCTGGTGGCTAAGGTTACGGCGAGCTATCGGACGGACGATGAGGTGTTTGTGAGAGCGCTGGCGCGCAATGTGGCTCCGGCGGAGTGGGATAAGGCTTCGCAGTATGTTTCGTCGACGACTGGTTTCAGCGGGACGACGAGTGACACGCATTTTGCCGGTGTGGATGATTTGTCGAAACCGGTTGAGCTTTCGTACACGTACACGCGGCATCCGTATGGGGACTGGGATGACCGCCGGATTATTCCGCCGTTTCCGTTGCTGGAACTGAAGATGCTGGGGGCTGACGCGACTGAGCCGGAGACGGATATCGAGTTTGGCGCGCCTAGGACAGTGATTGCGACCGCGCATATCAAGCTGCCGGAGGGGTATCACACGGATGTGCCGGATCCGGTGCATGTGAAGACGGACTTTGTGACTTTTGACAAGACGTACCGGTTCGACGGCAAGGAGCTGGTGATCGAACGGACCGTGGTGGTGCTGAAGAAGAAGCTGGCGAAGACGGAGTGGAAGCGGTACCAGGCGTTTACCAAGTCGATCAGCCTGGAGGGAGAGCCGTGGATTCAATTGATACGACCGACGGTGGTGGCGACTTCTAAGACCGTGACGATTCCTACGACGCCAGTGAAGGGTTCTGGAAAGACGGAGGAAAAGACCACGACAATTCAGCTGCGGGTTGCGACGCCCGATGGTGTGGAACCAAAGACGCCTGCGGAGGTTCCGGAGGGGGCTTCGGCGACAGAGCTGATGCGGGGCGCGACTGAGCGGACACAGGTGGGGGACTGGGCGGGTGCGGTAGCGTTACTCGACAAGGTAAAGGCAAAAAATCCCGACGAGGAAGGTCTTTGGGCGATGTATGGATTTGTGGCCTCGATGCAGATGAAGAACGATGAAGCTAAGGAGGATTTTGCGAAGGAGCTGAAGACTCATCCGGATAATGCCTACGCGGTGAGCGCACTGGCAGGTTTGCAGGACAAAGACGATGATTCTCGCGGGGCGCGCAAGACGATGCAGGGGTATCTGGACAGGCATCCGGATGATGTAAGGATGTCGACCTACATGGCCTCGATCCAGACGAAGGCGCAGGATCATGCGGGGGCGTTGAAAACGCTGCAAAAAGCGGCGGAACTGAATCCGGGCAACGCTACGCTGGTGATTCAACTGAGCCAGGCTCTCCTGAAGTTGGACAGGAAGGATGAGGCGCAGGCGGCTGCCAAGAGCGTACTCGGTGAGACCGACGACGCGCTGGTGCTGAACAATGCGGCTTACGTGCTTTCGAATACCGGCTCGGGGATGGCGGACGCGGAAGAGGCTTCGCGGAAGAGCATCCAGATTCTGGAGGAGAAGAGCGTTGCAATCTCTGCGGCGGAGGCGAACAGCAATGCATTTGCGCAGTCGAGCCTGCTGATTTCTTCGTGGGACACGCTGGGGTGGATTCAGTTCAATGAGGGGAATCTCGAAGAGGCGAAGCCGTTGATTGAAGCGTCGTGGCGTAATAGTCTGCATCCGGAGGTCGGCGATCATCTTGGCCAACTGCTTGAGGTGATGAGCAATAAAGACGCGGCACTGGCGGCATATAGTCTGGCGGCGGCTTCGACGGAGCACGCGGGGCTCTCGCCGGATGTCAACCAGCATATTCAGAACAGCATCGCGCGACTCACGAAAGCAGGGGCACAGGCAGGCAAGAAGGGCGGCCGGGAGGCGCTGCAGGACTCCCGGACGTACAAGATTCCCGGGGTTTCGAGTGTGAGCGGGTGGGGGACTTTTCGACTGCAGGTGACGGCCACGGGAGTGGCGGATTCGCAGCAGGTGTCGGGCGAGCAAAAGCTGGGGGGGGGTTGACGAAAGTGATTGATGAGATGAAGTTTCCGGAGCTGCTGCCGCCGGGATCGAAGGCGCGTTTGCTGCGGAGCGGCGTGGTGAGTTGCGCGAACGGGAAGGCTTGCGAACTGGTGCTGGTGCCGAACAGCAGTTTGCAGACCGAACGGTACTAGAGGCGGTCGCTCGAAGACAAATGAAGCCGAAGAACCATTTTGGGCATCCTATGCTGTGATCGCCTGTTGTGGCGGGGTGGAGAGTTGTGGCGACTGCATTGGATGCTGAGACTGAATTGATTGAGACGGGTTGGCGGTTGTGGCTCGGACGGGCGCGCATCGTGGGGCGGACGGCGCGGCTGTTCTGGAAGTTTATGTTTGACAAGCCGGGTTATACGCGGCCTCGGGGAGTGATTCCTGTTGAGAAGATGACTCGTGAGGGGTTGCTGGCGGCTCCCGACCGGACGCTGTGGCGGCTGGGGCACTCGACGGTGCTGTTGAAGCTGCGCGGGGAGTTCTTCCTTACGGATCCGGTGTTTGCGGAGCGGGCTTCTCCGGTTTGGTTTCTAGGGCCCAAGCGATTTCATAAGGCGCCTATTTCGATTAGAGAGTTGCCACCGATCAAAGCTGTGGTGCTTTCGCACGATCACTATGACCACCTGGATAAGCGGGCTATCAAGAAGCTGGCTAAGAAGGTGGAATGGTTTGTGGCTCCGCGTGGAGTTGGCGACCATCTGCGTCGATGGGGCGTGAAGGCAGAGAAGATTCGCGAGCTGGAGTGGTGGCAGGAATTGGAATTGGGTGGCGTGCGGCTGATTGCGACTCCGACGCAGCATTTTTCGGGACGGAGCTTGTGGAATCGGAACCTGACGCTGTTTTGTTCGTGGGTGATTCTGGATGGGGATCTGCGCGTGTTTTATGGGGCTGATTCAGGGTACTTTGATGGCTTCAAGGCTATTGGGGCGAAGTATGGTCCGTTTGATGTGACGCTGATGGAGAACGGCGCTTACAACGTGCGTTGGCCGCTGATTCATATGCAGCCGGAGGAGACGGTGAAGGCGCATCGCGATCTGCGCGGCGGATGGATGGTGCCTGTTCACAATGGGACTTTTGATCTGGCACTGCATGCTTGGACTGAGCCTATGGAGCGCGTGCAGGCGCTTGCGGTGGAGCATGGCATTCAGGTTTGTACGCCGCGGTTTGGGGAGACTGTGCGGCTGAATGCCATGAGCGCGGGGTCGTGCTGGTGGCGCGGGGTGGATGGGGTTGGGGACAGCGAGTTAGCGGGGCTTCGCCCCAATGGCGAGTTGGCGAGTTAGCGAGAATCGGCTGAATTGACCGGGTGAAGAGGCTGTAGAGCACTACATAGGGGAGGGAGGGTATCCCTCTTTTGTGGCTAAGTCACTGATATATTGCATGTTAGGGTTGGTTTCGGGTGCGCGTAAGGCGCGATTTACCGCGGTTTTGTGCACGTTTTGTGCGCTTTCTGTGTTGAGATTTTGTTGACTCCTGCCAGGCGGCGGTAGATGGTGGTCCTCTTCCTTTGTCAGTATGCGCTCTTATGGGGAAATTGTACGCAAGGGTTGGAGTTAAGAAAACCGGTCTTGATGCCGATGGTGGCACCAGAGAATGTGGCGATGCGAAGGATGTAGGAGCCCAAATTCATCGAAAACATTCAGGTGGATTGCTCTTAAGCGATTTATAAAATCCATCCAATTGCCCCGACACAAGACCTTCGGCAAGTTGTGGATCGGAAATCAAAATGAATTGGAAAAATGTCTTCTGACTCCTTGCCAGTGGCCGCGTAGAACGCTTTGCGTGCTTCCTCAGGAATTCCGATCATTCCGCCCCAAAAAGAAAAGCTTCGATCCTTCAGAAAAATGCGCGGTTGTTGAATGCCCAAAATGGCCAGCCGAGATCCGCCATGACGATCTGTAGGAGTTGCCGGCTGGATCAGACGATCGCCAACCCTTCTAGGGGAAATTGGGGCATCCCAGTCTTTCTTGGCTGGTGAAAGGAAACCAGGGTAAACGCTCCCGTCCTTGAATTTGAGTCTTGCCGAAATCAGTACCACTCCGCGCGGTTCTGCAAATGGCAAAACTCCGTCCCAAAATCGAAATGTTTCATCATCGGCATCGTCATACCAAGAGGCATGGTAATCGAAGCTACGGACGCGAATCCATACAGGATGATTTACAAAATCATGGAGCCTTAGGCTATTGAAAGATCGTAATTCTGGTCTCATTGGAAATCTGGGCCACTCGTCAAAATACTATACGTCGCCGCAAGCTCCTCTCCGCCTCGCTATCCATCTCCGAGGAGTTTCGCCAATCTGTCGAGGTTGTCTTCGTTGGCTTGTGCGGCGAATTTCTTTACTTGATCGAATACGGTTGAGGTCTCGAAGAGTTGTCTGAATGTTAGCTTTGTATCGCTCCCTAATTCGTCGAACAGGGCGGTCAGTCTGAATTTAGGTGGTGAGGTGTGTTCGATGACGATGCGTTCTGGTGTTGCGATCTCTACGAACGTGGCCTCGTTTTTATAGTCTGTTCCCTTGGGGGCGTGCATGGTGTAGGTCCATAGGCCTCCAGCTTGCATCTCGCATACGTGGAAGGTATTTGAGAAGCCTCGCGGTCCCCACCATTGCTTTAGCTGGTTGGGGTCGGTCCACGCTTCGAATACTGCTGCGCGTGGGGCGGCGAAGATGCGGGTGGTTACGATTTCTCTACGCACGATTGCTTCGTATTCGTTCGGCATCTTTTTCCTTTCCTTCCAGTTTGCACTGGCGGGTCAGCTGTCTGCACCCGGACTCGTTTGCGATAACATCCGCGCTAACGGACCAATCGGCGGCAGCGCAAATAAAAGAACCGTTGCAAGTCCCGGACGTACGGCGATAGCCCAGTAGAACGACCGGGCAGTCTCTAAGCCATGCCCAAATGCATTGGTTTCATGCACCATCACTGAAGCAACCAGTGTTGCGACACATGCTAGTACAACGGCCAATCGAGGTGACGCGAGGCCAACAATTACCGCAACAATAACGCTAAAGTACGCCACTCCCAGAAACGTTGTGACTCCAGATTGATTCGGCCCTGAAACAAACCTGCTGATAGCAGCTCCTTGTAAGGCGCTTATCAAGCCCCATGATCCGAGCGGGATCAATATGGCCATTTCAATGTATCTCTTGTTTAAAGAGGGCATCTTAGGTGTTCCGCGTTCTCCAGTGCGTAAAGTTTCTGAGTATGTTCTAGAGAGTCTAACCGACCCGACGTGTTGTGGCACACGCTTAGGTCAACGAGGGGATTTGCGCCAGGGGGCTTTTACTGTGTATTCGGGTGTGGCTGTGGTGGATTGGCGGGTGGCGGAGAGGAGTTTGCGGCGCAGGAGCCAGCCGATGGCGGATTGGGCGGAGCTGCGGGAGATACCGATGGTTTCGGCTAGTTGCTGGTAGCTGGCTGGGACTGGTTTGCGGGTGCGGGACTGTTCGGCTGCTAGCCAGAGGTAGACGAGGAAGCTGGCGGGGCGGCGATCGTGGCTTATCAGGTCGCGCATCAGCGTGTCGATGATGTAGTCGTCGAAGACGATCATGGGCGTGATAACCAATGGTGGATCGGTTTGAGAACGGCTAAAGCCCGTACCCTTCACGCTGCTGTGCCGGAGTGGGAAGTGCAGATGCGGGTCCTTCGGCTACGTTCCCTCCGGTCACTTCGCTCAGGATGACGTCCTCTCTTTTGTTTGGAACAAAGGGCAATATTAGATCGCTCAGGATGAGCCTATACCTATCAATACTATAGTAATTAATGGTATATTGCTTCGTCGAGGGTGTCGCGGTATGCTGCCTGCGTTTGGAGGTAGTGATGATTCGTGGAATCAAATTCGTGGGTGTTCCGGTGAAGGATCAGGATGTGGCGCTGGAGTTTTACACGAAGGCGCTCGGATTCAAGGTCGTAACCGATCAGCCTTTCAATGATAAGCAGCGATGGATTGAGGTGATGATTCCGGGAGCGGAGTCGGGGCTAGCGTTGTTTACTCCCGAGGGGCAGGAGGACCGCATTGGGTCGTTTCAGTCGATTTCGTTCTGGTGCGAGGATGTCTTTGCTACGGCGGCGGCGATGAAGGCGAAGGGTGTGGTGTTTACGCAGGAGCCGAAGACGGAGGCGTGGGGATCGGCGGGGGTCTTTCGGGATCCGGATGGGAATATGTTTGTGTTGTCGAGTCGGGATAAGCATCGGTAGGTTGGGGATTGGTGGGCGAGGTATACGATTCAGACTCCATATCTCAGGAGCGAGACGTTGGAGTCCTCATTTCGTTGTTTCCAGATCTGCGCCACCCGCCAAAAGCTGTTGTGAGAAATCTGTAGCAGAATCTGTCGTGAGAGTACCTTCCAACTCCGGATTAGCAAGCTTGTAGACGATGTATCTTATCAACGGTCCGGTCCAAATGTCCTCTCTCGATTCGACACAATTCGCCCAGAATTCGAGCTCGTCAGCTGTCCTCTCGTTCTGAAGAAATGATCTGAGGATGCGCCTGACGTGCTCAGTCGTCAACTCAATCGTCGGCCCGTCGCTATCCCACGGCAATGATCTGATGATGACGCTCAACTCTTCAATAGGTCGCCTGAAGTGCACCAATTCCTCTAAGGCTCTAAGTCTTTGGCCGTCGCTCATTGTTTCTGGTCCTAATACTGGCCTTGCCATGTGATGAAGTGGAAGTCGCCGCCGGTCTGGTAGCGATCGGCTTGATCATTTGTAGATCGTAAATCCAACGCCTAGTGATGGGTCAGATAAAGCGGTTCGTGCTTTGCACGAATTAGGCCCAGGTCTCAGAATCGAGACCTGGGGCACCCTCAGTTGTGGAGTGGAGAGTTAGTCCTTGTAGGGATCCCACTCGTTGGCGCCGGCCATGGCTACGCCTACGGGTGTGAGCGTGTGGAGAATGCGCACGGTGTTGCTGTGCGCTGCGACTACTTCGTTGAGGCGCTTGTAGCAGTGGGGCGACTCGTCGACGCCTGCTCCGCGGAGTTCGACGTTTGCTGAGGCGACCTTTTCGTTGAGCATCTCGCGGGTGACCTTTGCGGGACGCTTGACTTCGCCGGTCTTGCGATCGGTGATGCCGGTGGCTTCGCGACGGCCCATGACGCGGCCTGCGCCGTGGACTGTAGAGTAGAGTGCCTGCTTTGACTCTTCGCTGTCGATGCCCTCGAGAATGACTGCGGGCTCGGCCATGGTGCCTCCTACGAATCCTTTCTGTCCGGGGAAGGCGGGTGTTGCTCCTTTCCGGACGACCCAGTATTGTTCGCCATCGTGCTCTTCGCGCCAGGCGAAGTTGTGGTGGTTGTGAATGCTCTCGACGATGGGTGCGCCGAGTAGACGCGCCACGCGGTCGCAGACCCAGTCCCGGCCTGCGTAGGCGTATTCACCGGCGAGCGTCATGCCGCGGATGTACTGTTCGCCAAGATCGCTTTGGGCGTCGAGAACGCAGGGCTCCACTTCCATTCCATCCTTTGCGTCTGCGGCTTTGAGGAACCATGTCGCTACTCCGTGGCCGAAGCCGCGCGAGCCGAAGTGCACGCCGATCCAGACGCGATCGTGCTCGTCGGTGAAGAGGTCGACGTAGTGGTTGCCGGAGCCGATGGTGCCGAGCTGTATGGCCGCTTTCTGCCGGAGCGGTGAGGTGGCTTCGAGATCCCAGCCGGGGTGGTCGCGCTCGAGCATTGCGTGTTCTACGGGCTCGTTGTTTTTGCGGCCTACACCGAAGCTGATGGTCGACCAGATGTCGTCCATGATGGCAGCGATGCGCGGACGCAGCTCGGAGCCCGGCATGTCGAGACGTACGGCTTTGTTGCCGCAGGCGATGTCGAAGCCGACGCCGGAAGGGCTGATGGCGTCTTTGTAGGCGACGACTCCGCCGATGGGGACGGCGTAACCGAGGTGTCCGTCGGCCATGAGCGCGGCGCGATCGGCGGTGCGGGCGCAGGTTTTGATCTGGTTGATGGTCTTCTCTTCGTGCTCTCCCCAGACGGGAATGTTGGCGATGAGTTTCATGACATTGCTGCTTTCTTTCTGGCCGGTGAGTCCGGCTGTTGAGGCGCTTCGTCAGGATGCGCGGGTGATTGTTTCATGCAAAGCAAAGCCCCAGCTTGTGGGCTGGGGCTCTCGACGAAAAGCTGCTGCAGATGCAGGCTATGCCGTGGATGGACCCCAGTCCAAGGAGAAGAGATACGCGGACGCTAGCGGTTTGGGTTCGCTGACGTTGCGGTGGCTTCGTATTGGATTGAGGTTTTGCATTTGCGTGTGTGCTCGGTGAGCTTAGTTACTACAACACAGGTTTTGGTGGTTTGGCAAATTTAGCTTTGCGGATCCCACCCTTGTCACGGTGGGGCTGTGACAAGGGTGGGGCACCCTCGTTTGTTTCTGGTCTGCAAAAGACAGAAGCAGATTCCCTTCGGGAATGACAGGCAGAAAAACAAGAGCAACGGCAAAAACAAGAGCAACGGCAAAAACAAGAGCAACGGCAAAAACAAGAGCAACAGCAAAAGCAACCGCAATAACTAATGCGAGGGCATCAGCGATGATGCGCTGGCAGGCCTAGTCGAGGATCAGCAGGTCGGAGTTTACCAGGCTCTCGGTTAATCGATCGAGGGCTTTGGGGAGTTTGCTGTTTACGGTTCGGACGCTTATGCCGAGGAGTGCGGCGGCTTCGGTTTGCGTGTACTCCTGAATGATCACGCGGGTGATCAGCTGACGATCTACGAGGGTAAGTTTTTTGAGGCAGCGTTCGACGTCGAGGACGAAGATCAGGGCGTCTTCGAAGGTTCGGACGCGGCGGCTGGAGACCCATCCCTGGCCGACGGATTCGCCGAGAAGGTTGGGAGAACGGCCAACCTGCATGGAGGCGTACTGGTAGCGTCGCAGGAGCTTCTCGGTGTGCTTGCGGTAGAAGGCGTAGCTGACTACGGTTTCTGCCTCGGGCTCTGGTTGCGGCTCGGGCTTTGGCAACCGCCGCTGGATGTGGTGCACGGCTGAGGCGAGGAGCTGGGGTTGAAGAGTTGACGACGACTGGGCCCAGAGCAGGGGGAGCTGGAGGACGGCGCTCATTGTGCACCTCCGGTGAGGAATGCGTTTGAGGAACGCGAGGCCTGGGAGGCGAGGTGCGCTAACGGGGTATCCCAGGGTTCGGAATCCCAAGACTTCGGGGTGTGGGCGTCAGGACTACGCTCCGGGACACTCACGCTCCAATCGTTTTGGGTGCGCAGGCTGCGGATGGATCCGTTGAGCACTTCACGCGGCGAGGCCACGGCGAAGACCGTTGGTAGAGATACTTTTCTCGGTCTTCCCCGGCGCCTGCGGCTTTGGGGTGTTGGAAAGTCTTTGAGCTTTTCGTTGCAGGATGAGCAATAAACCCGGCATTCAGTCTGCGTTCTGTACCAAAGGCAACCGCAAATTTCGCAAATTTTCAGAAAAACGCGCAACTCCATGGGTATATCTCCAGAGGACTCTGTTCGCCCGCAGTCTGGATGTCTGTTTGAGCAGACTACAGGGGATGGGGGACTGGTCGCCGCCGTACAGGATTCTGGTGTCCTGTTGGGGGTTGGCGGACGGCTTCCCTTGGTATGTGTTGATGCTCATGGCGCGCAGGTCCTGGAAAACTCGCAACTGTTGTTTCCCGCTGACTGATTGCTCAGACGGCGGGCATTCTCTGAAAGGGAAGCCGGGGCAGTCGACGCCAGCCGGTGAGGGCAGGCAATTTTGTGCCCAGAGTTTTCCTCCAACAGTGTTTGAGAAAGTGAGGTAAATCTATGTCTCGCAATCATCTGCGTCAATATCTCCGGCGCCGATATAGCACCTCCGTGTGTAGCGGGCGAGAGGACTGGCAGATATGCTGCGGTTTATGGCTGTTTAACTTTTCTGCCTGCAAAGGTCAGGAAGCAGGACGTTTTCTGTCTGTGAATTTTCCACATGAACTTTTCGCAACTTCAAGAGAGGGTTCGTCTCGAATTGCTGCGCAGGATCGAGCGCGGGACGCTGAGCGTCTCGTTGTTGTCGCGGCAGACGAAGTTGGGTCAGGGGCATGTTTCGAATTTTCTACATGGGCGACGCCAGGTTTCGATGGGGTCGCTGGACAGGATTTTGATAGCACAGCGATTGACGGTAGAAGATCTGATGCCGGCGCAACGAGGGATGTTGCGGGAGGAACAGCGGGCGGAGGTGGCGAAGATACCGCTGGTTTCGCACCCGGTGGCCATCTTTCAACCGCATCTTCAGGCGAGCAGCGTGATTCTCTCGCTGCCTTTTCCAGCATCGCTGGTGACGGGTCTGGAGGAGCGCTGTCCGCATGGGCGGATGCAGTGGGAGCGGTTTGTGGCGGTGCAGATTGGCGTTGACGACGCGCGGGGAATGGAGCCGGTGTTGTTGCCTGAGGGGCTGGTGGTGCTGGACCGGCACTATACCTCGTTCAGACCGTACCGTGAGGGCTCGGCGACGCTATATGGGGCGCGATTGGCTTCGAAGATGGTGGTGCGATATGCGCAGTTTCAGGCTGGGCGGGTGGTGCTGCGGGCACATCAGGCCCATGTGAAGGCGGAGGTGATCGAGGTGGGGGCGGGGGAGTCGGAAAATGATGTGCTGGTGGGGCGCGTGGTGGTGGTGGTGGATGTCTGGTGAGTGCAAGTGTGAAGTGTGGAGTGTGAAGTGCCAACCACTGACCACTTTGCAGTGTCTTTGGTAGCATCGCGTTTGGAGGAACGTATGGAATCTGGTGGTAATGGTGGGAACGGCGTTCGGAGCAATGAGGATATTGCGCTGGATTTGCTGAAGTTTGTGGCGGGTTCGACGGGATATGGGCGGGCTGCTGTGCCTTCGACGGGATTCAGCGGGACTGCGGTGCCCAAGGTTGAGGAGCAGATCAATCAGCTGCTGGATTTATATAGCCGGTGTTTGCATGTGGTGGAAGGGAAAGCGGTGAAGCCGTAGTGGAATCCGCGCGGGCTGGGGGTTCGCGGACGCTGCGGGTGGCAGTGGCTGGGACGGGAGCCTTCGGGCGAAACCATCTGCGCGTTTATCGAGAACTAGCGGAACATGCCCGGGAGGTGACGCTGGCGGCTGCAATTGAGCCGAATGCGGCACGGGCCGAGGAGGTCAGGGAGCGGTACGGGATTCCGGTGTTTGAGTCTGTCGAGGCGATGCTGGCGGCGGACTTGCGACTGGATGCTGTTTCGGTAGCTGTGCCTACGGTTCATCATCATGCTGTGGCGAGCCAGTTGCTGGCGGCGGGAGTGGATTGTCTGGTCGAGAAACCGCTTGCGGCTTCGCTGGCGGAGGCTGACGATCTGGTGGCGCTGGCGGAGAAGCATGGCCGGGTGCTGCAGGTAGGGCACCTGGAGCGGTTCAATCCGGCGGTGCTGGCGATTGAGCCGAAGCTGACGCGGCCGATGTTTTTTGAGGCGCATCGGCTGAGCGTGTTTACTCCGCGATCTCTGGATGTGGATGTGGTGCTGGATCTGATGATCCATGATCTGGACATTGTGCTGACATTTGCGAACGCATCACGGAAGACGGGGGTGAAGGAAGTGCGGGCGGTGGGGCTGCCGGTGCTTTCGCCGAAGGTGGATATTGCGAATGTTCGCGTGGAGTTGGAGTCGGGGTGTGTTGCGAATTTTACGGCTTCGCGGGTTTCGACGGAGCGGGTGAGGAAGCTGAGGTTTTTTGAGCCGCGGCAGTATGTTTCGATCGACTATGCGCGCAAGGATGTGCTGGTGATTGGGGTAGATGAGGGGTTTTCGCTGGAGAAGGCTATGGCGATGGGAGAGGCCAGAGGGTTTCAGGAGGGGTTGCCGGGGTTGACCTTTACGAAGCCTGAGGTGGTGCCTGGGGAGCCGTTGCGGCTGGAGATTTTATCGTTTCTTGAGGCGGTGCGGGGACGGACGGAACCTCGGGTTACGGCAAGGCAGGGGCGTGAGGCGCTGGGGCTGGCGCTGGAGATTCAGCGGGCTATGGTGGAGCATGCGGGGAAGGCTGGGATTTCGGATTTCTTTGTTTCGTAAAGTAATGATGTTGTAGAGGCTGCAAGACGCGCAGAACGATAGATAGATTCGAGTAGAAGTACAAATGCGGGTCCTTCGGCTACGCTACGCTTCGCTCAGGATGACCGCATTTTCTTAACTTGAGGCGAAGGACAAATGTAGGCCCCATTCGACTCATTCAGGGCAGGCTTTCGGCTTCGTTCCCTTAGTCACCTTAGGTCAAGATGACGGCTCTTTATTCGTAGCACTTCTGTTGGATGAGGGTTATTTCCTTCCTGCGAAAGTAAGTTCTTGATTGGGCATTTTGCTCTCTCGATAGCCGATAGAATTTTGGAATGCGTGTGGATGAGAGAGCTAAGTTGGCGCTGGCTGAGATAGCTGCGGATAAGCGCGTGTTGGTGCGGCAGGGTGGGGAGCTGCGGGCTGATGGCGAGTGTGTTGTGCATTGGATGCAGCGGGCGCAGCGGGTTTTGGATAATCCTGCGGTGGAGGTGGCAGTTGCTTGTGGGAACGCGCTGGGGCTGCCGGTGGTGGCTTACTTTTCTGTGATTCCTAATTATCCGAACGCTAACTTGCGGCACTATCACTTTTTGCAGCAGGGGTTGCTTGATGTTGCTGAAGGGATGGCGGAGCGTGGGATTGGGTTTGTGGTAAGAAGACCTATTGATGGGGATACTTTGGAGAAGTTTCTGGAGGAAGTCGGAGCGGCGATGTTGGTGGGGGATGAGAATGTCTGCCGGGAGCCTGAGCGGTGGCGGGTGGCGCTTGCTAAGAAGTTGAGGATTCCGTTCTTTACTGTGGATGCGGATGTGGTGGTGCCTTCTGCGGTGTTTGGGAAGGCTTTTGTTTTGCTGCATCATTTTCGGCCTAAGCTGCATGCCCAACTGCCGGAGTTTTTGAAGCCGGTGAAGAAGGTGAGGGCGGGATATGAGTGGAAGAAGAAGTTATCGAGTTATTCGCTGACGAGAGATATTACTGAGGGGTTTGATAAGTTGGATCGTTCGGTTGGTCCGGTGGATACTTTTGTGGGTGGGACGACGGAAGCGTTGAAGCGGTTGAAGCGCTTTACGGAGACGCAGCTGGCGGATTATGACGAGAGGCGAAATCATCCTGAGGTGGATGGGACGAGCCAGATGTCTCCATATTTGCATTTTGGGCATATTTCTCCGATTACGATCGCGCTGGCTGTGAAGGATGCGGTGAGTCGGGGGATGGCTTCTGAGGAACAGGCGGATAAGTACCTGGATGAGTTGATTGGGTGGCGAGAGTTGTCGGTTTTGTTTTGTAAGTACAACTCTGACTACGATAACTGGGAGTGTGCAGAGGCCTGGGCTAATAAGACTTTGATGGACCATGCGGGGGATAAGCGGCCGTGGAGTTATTCGCTAAAACAGTTGGAGAGGGCGGAGACGCATGATGAGTTGTGGAATGCTTCGCAACGGCAGATGGTGCGCGAGGGGTGGATGCATAACTATATGCGGATGTATTGGGCTAAGAAGATATTGGAGTGGTCTCCGGATGCGGCGCGGGCGTTTGAGTGGGCGGTTTATTTGAACGATAAGTATGAGTTGGATGGGCGGGATCCGAATGGGTATTCGGGGATTGCGTGGGCGATTGTGGGGAAGCATGATCGACCGTGGTTTGACCGGCCGGTGTTTGGGATGGTGCGGTATATGTCGGGGGAGTCGACTGGGAAGAAGTTTGATTCGAAGAAATACATCGGGATGTATGGTCCTTAGTTCTGGGTAAAGCCGGTTTCGGTAGTCTATAGACATTAAATCCCATTAGTCCTGCCAGGGGAATCATGCCAAGTGTCCAGCTTTATCAGAGCGAACTAGACGAAGTTGAACTCATCAGGACCGCTCTCGCGGAGGGCTGTTGTATCGTACCTTGCTACGACTACGAATCGCCGGAAGAGAAAAGGCTCTCTACTCTGGAAGACTTTTTGGGCGCGCGGACCAAGGTCAGACAGTTCTTTTTTACCAGTGAGTCATTCGAGAGAGCGCCTCTTTCCATGCGCGAAATATCGAAGGGTGGGAAGGCTATTTTCTACATTCAACAGAACACCGGAGGCCCATTCTTACAGTTTCTTGGTGGCGGGCTATTTCTTGATGAAGCTACCGGGGAAGATCGAATTCGCCCTGGGCTTCTTTCCTTTTCTCGGCACTATCGGGCTGAAGACTTGTCCTGGCAACATGCTTCGCCCCCTGAGCTTGAAGAGATGTTCAAGCAGTTCCTGAGAGTTATCAAGAAAAACAGCGTGCGCATTAAGCCCGGCAAGAGTGTGTTTTGGCTGGGAAAGGACGCCGAGGTACAGGTCCGTCGTGGCGCCAAGTTGATAGGATACGAAAACTGGTCACTGGCGAGTCGTGGATACGACTAAAGGTCGACTGATTCGCCTCCCCATTCTTCGGGAGCTGCATCGGCGATGGATTGGGTAAAGGTCCAGCGGTGGCCGTAAGGGTCCTGGGCGTTGTATTGGCGTTCGCCGTAGGGGTGGTCGGTAGGGGGTTTCAGGATAGTGGCGCCGTGTTGGCGGGCGTGTTCGCAGTGTGTGGTGGCGTCGGGTACGCGGATCATGGTGAGGTGTGCGGTGTCCGGTGGGATTGCGCCTTCGCCGACGACTAGGTTGCCTTCTGAAGCTCCTTCGCCGATTTTGAGCTGGATGCGGTGGTTGCCGATGCGGAGGCGAATGCGAAAGCCGAAGGCGGCGCAGAGCCAGTCTGCGGCCGCGGTCACGTCGGGGTAGTTGAGGACTGGGATGACCGTGGATGGCGGGACGGAGCGGTTGGTTAGCATGGCTGCCTCTGGGGTGAATGGGTAGGCTAACGCCTACGCCTATCAGCTTTAGCTTAATCAAAGTGGTGGTCTATCGGGTTTAAGAAGCAGATTCCCTGCGGGAATGACAACAAGAAATGCAAGGACAAAAGCAGATCCTTCGCTTTGCTCAGGATTACAAACCTTGTGTAGTGGTGAATACAAAAGGCCCGGCGATTAAGTGATCGCTGGGCCTTTGTTATTGCTTCTTGAGCGCGGAGCGCTCGGGCATTTTGATCAAAGGCGTGGAACGCCTCAGATGCGCATTGGCATTAGGACGTAGCGGTATTTGTATTCTGCGTCGGGGTCTTCTGGGCGCATTTGGCCGGCGGATTGGCCGTCTTTGAATTCGAGGCGGACTTCACCTTCGTTGCCTAATGCTTTCAGGAAGTCGAGCATGTAGCTGCTGTTGAAACCTACTACCAGCGGGTCGCTGGTGTAGGGGGTTTCGATGCTGTCTTCGGATTCGCCGGACTCGTTGGATTGGGCGGTGATCTTTAGCTCGTTCTGTTCCATTTTGATGCGGACTGCTCCGCTGCGCTCGTCTGCGAACTGGGCTACTCGGCCTATGGCGGCGGAGAGTTCGGCGGCGCGAACTACTACGAAGCGGCTGTTGTCGCGGGGCATTACGGCTTCGTAGTTGGGGAACTGGCCGGTCAGCTTGCGGCTGGACAGGGTGCGGTGGCCGATACGGAAGAAGAGCCAGAGATCGTCGTCGGCGAATTCAACGTGTTCGGCTTCGGTGGAGTTCAAAAGGGTTTGCAACTCCGCGAGGGCTTTGCGCGGGATGAGGATTCGCTTTTCGCCGCTTACGCCCTCGAGGGGTTGCTCCGGCTTTTCTACGAAGGAGAGGCGGTGGCCGTCTGTGGCTACCATCGCGATGGATTCAGCCTTGAGGATCAGCAGCGCGCCGTTGAGTGTGTAACGGGACTCTTCATTGGAGATGGAGAAGATGGTGCGGGCGATGAGAGTCTTGAGGACTGCGACGGGAATCTTCACGCTGGCCACGGTAGGCAGTTCGGGGACCTGCGGATAGTTGGCGCGACCGAGGCCGACCATCTTGGTGTTGGAGCGGCCAGAGCGGATCTGGACCCAGTGGTTGTCGAGGAGTTTGATGGAGATTTCGCCGTCCTGGAGGAGCTTTACGTAGTCGTAGAGCTTGCGGGCGGGGATGGTGCAGGCACCGGCCTTTTTGACTTTGGCTTTTGCGGAGGTGCGGATGGCCTGGTCGAGGTCAGTGGCGGTGATGTTTATCTGGCCACCTTCGGCTCCATCGGTTACTTCGACGAGGAAGTTGGAGAGGATGGGGATGGTGGTTTTGCGCTCGACGACGGACTGGATGGCGGTGAGTTCTTTGAGGAGGTCCTGACGGGTTACGGTGATCTCCATGACGGCTCCTTGGGCGACTGACCCCTGAGTGGTTGAAGTGGGTGTTGCTGCTTCGTTTTCTAGTTCCAGTCCTGGCATGCTTTGTCCTCTTGAGGAGCGGGGTTGATATTAGCCGTTATCGGACGTGATGCCACTCTACACCACGGGGGTCCTGACTCGGAATGGGCTGTGTCTGTGGCTTCGACCTGGATTGATTGTAGTGAAGGCGATGGATGGGGTGGCGTGGAAAACATGGTTGTTATTGGGGGAAATGTGGGTGTTGGGCTGTTGGTTGGCTTGTTCCCAGTTTGGTGCGCGAAGGCTGGGAACGGGATGGCGAGGACGATTGGGATGATGGCTTTGTCGAGATTGCGAGACGGGTGTGAATTTAGAAGCAAGAAAGAGTTATTAAGCCCCGCCGTAGTACCCATTGTGGTCGGAAAAGTGGAAATA
>Ga0206936_1157_pt1 | contig 17669 bp, 8 predicted proteins | sample Alteio_BWOrgHeat_14_FD_152922 | JGI IMG/M metagenome (GOLD analysis project Ga0206936, IMG submission 152922) | Enriched cells from forest soil in Barre Woods Harvard Forest LTER site, Petersham, Massachusetts, United States -... | ecosystem: Environmental > Terrestrial > Soil > Temperate forest > O... | reverse complement strand
ACAAGTCGTGGATGAACTTCAATCGGCGTGTGCTGGAAGAGGCGGCGGATGACTCCAATCCCATTCTGGAGCGGGTAAAGTTTCTGGCGATTACCGGCAGCAACCTCGACGAGTATGTCGAGATTCGATTGGCGGGGCTGCTGCAGCGGACAGAGGATGGCTACACCGAGCCGGGGTATGACGGGCTGCGGCCGCAGGAGTCGCTGGATGTACTCACGGCGGAAATTCAGGACTTTGTGGCTGCACAATACCGCTGCTGGAACGAACAACTGCTGCCGGAATTGCGCCAGCATGGCATACGGATCCTGACGTGGAGCGAGCTGACTCCAGAACAATGCAGCATGGCTCACGCTTACTTCCAGCGAGAGGTCGATCCCTTGCTGACGCCGATCACCATCGACCCGGCGCATCCGTTTCCGAGAGTGCTCAATCGAGCGCTTTGCCTGGCGATCCTATTGCGGGCCAAACGGCGAAGCTCCGGACCGGTGGTGCTGGGCGTGCTGACGGTACCTCGGGCGCTGCCGCGGTTTGTACGGCTTGCCGACGCCAGCGGGAGTTGGGACTACGTCCTGATGCAGGATCTAATCGCGCAGAACCTGAGCGGCATGTATCGCGGATACGAAGTGCTGGCGCAGGCCGCCTTTCGGGTAACGCGCAATTCGAATCTCTATTTCGAGGAAGAGGAAGCGCGGTCGCTGCTGGAGTCGATTCGCAGCGAATTGCATAACCGGCGCAAGGGCGATGCCGTGCGGCTGGAGATCGTAGCCGATGCGCATCCGGACATCGTTGACAAGCTACGCGTGAACTTTGAGCTCGACACATCGCAGGTGTACCAGGCGGACGGGCCGGTGAACCTGGCTCGGCTCATGTTCTTCTACGGGGATGTTCAACGGCCGGAATTGAAGTTTCCAGCGTTCACCCCGAAGTTGTTGAATCTGAGCCGCAAGGTCTCAGACCTCTTTGAAGATCTGCGACAGCGGGACATTATCCTGCACCACCCCTATGACTCTTACGAACCGGTGGTGAGCTTCATCCAGCAGGGAGCGATCGACCCGCGCGTCGTGACCATGAAGCAGACCCTTTATCGGACCAGCACAGATTCGCCGATGTTCCAGGCGCTGACGGACGCTGCGGCTTCAAAGGAGGCAACCGTAGTAGTCGAACTGATGGCCCGGTTTGATGAGGCGTCGAATATCAGTTGGGCGCGCAGCATGGAAGATGCGGGAGTCCAGGTCTTCTACGGAGTCGTCGGACTGAAGACGCACTGCAAGCTGGCCATGCTGGTTCGGCGCGATGAGGATGGAGTGACGCGGCGCTACTGCCACCTGGGAACGGGAAACTACAACCCGGTGACAGCGCGTTTCTACACAGACCTGAGCCTGCTGACAAGCGATCCGGCGATCACAGAGCAAGTCCACATGGTCTTCAATTACCTGACGGCACACGCGGAGATTGACGACTACAGGCCGCTCCTGGTGGCTCCGTTGACCATGGCAGAGACTTTTCTGCAGTTGATCCGTCGCGAAACTGAACACGCTGCAAATGGCAAACCGGCGCGCATCATAGCCAAGATGAATGCACTGCTCGAGCCTTCGGTGATTGAAGCTTTGTACGCAGCCTCACAGGCAGGTGTAGAGATCGATCTCATCATTCGCGGAGTGTGCACATTGCGGCCGGGAGTGAAGGGGCTGAGCGACAACATCCGTGTGCGATCGGTTGTAGGAAGATTTCTGGAGCACAGCCGCATCTTCCACTTTGCCAACGGGGGCCGCGAAGAAACCTACCTTGGCAGCGCCGACTGGATGCCGCGAAATCTCTTTGAGCGATGCGAAGTGGTCTTTCCGGTGAAGGACAAAGTCGCGAAGGCGCGGCTGCATGACGAGATTCTTCCTGCATACCTGGCGGATGTCGCCAAAGCGCGCCTGATGCAGGAAGATGGAAGCTATGTGCGCGCCGGCTCTCACAAGAATGACGGCAACCGAAAGTCCCATGGATTCAGCGCACAGGAGTTCCTGATGAGGCGGGCTGAGGGCAAGGTTGACGTGGATGGGATTCCCAAGAGCGGCAAACCCGTCGCGCCTGTGACCGAAAAGCCAGCGGTTACCGAGAACGCGGCCCGGGAAATAGGCGCTGCCGACTAGCGTCTGTAAAACTTCCTGGAAGGCATTCCTTTGGGTTAGTTATGGCGAGTCACTGAGACCGATGCGTTCTTTTTGATCGGCGCGGCAGTGAGCTTTGCGTACTCTGCTTTGGCTGCTTTGAGCGGAGGCAGATCAGGATCTGCATCTTCCCATATCTGTAAAACGACCTTGTACGCGAATCCTGCGTCTACAAGCTTGTCCTGCTGGACCAGAGCGCGGGCGAGGCCCAGGCGAGCGAGTGGAAAGTTATGCGACAGGGGCTCGATGCCGGGATGCTCGATTATCTTGCGAAACTCCGCCTCTGCAAGGACTGGCTTTCGATCAGCAAGATAGCCCCGACCGCGAAGCATCGGTACCGCAAAGCCACGCAGGTCGTACGGATAGGCGGCCTGCAGAGCCTGAATGGCGTCCGCCGGCCTGTGCTGGTTCAGAGCGATTGCAGCCCGCACTTGAGGGCCTTGATACTGCTGCCACAGAGTTGCAGTGGGGTGGACGTCGAGTTGATCCTTGAGCAGATCAGCTGCGCGTGTGGTTTCGCCGATCGCGGCCCAGGCTACGGGAACGTCTGCCGAGTCAGCTGTTGTCGGCAGGCGGCTCAGAAGCGTATGGGCAGAGTCGGGCAATCCAAGCTCGGCCAGAATGCGCGGCTCACTCTCCAGCAGACGGTTGGCTTGTTCGTTCTGTCCTTGCTTTCGATAGCTCGCGACAGCATTCAGAAATGTCGCCTGGGCTGCTTTGACCTTTCCTTGGGCGAATTCCATGAGCCCTTGCTGTTGCAGCATGGATGATTCTGCGGGCGTATCTTTGCCCCAGGCCATCTGCTCATCCATTGCTGTCTGATCTATGTGTATGAAGGCTATCTGGAAAAGGAATCCATGGATTTCTTCGCTGTCGAGGCGACGGGTGATGGCCAGATGACATGTGGAGGCAGCCTCGTCGTATTGGCCTAGATGCATTTGGGCACGGGCGAGAACTTCATAGGAGACATCATTGGAGGGGTCGAGTTCGAGCGCGCGGCGCGCGGGTTCAAGAGCTTGTGCTGCCTGGCCGATTTCGATTTCAAGAACAGCGAGATTACCGAAGGGTGCGGCATTGCGTGGATAGGCTTCGGACCAGGCTTTGTTGTTGCGAATACTCGCCTGCAGGTCGCCGGTAACGAGATTATGGAATGTGGCGGCGATAAAGAAGCGGCTCTCTTCATCGACGGTGTCACGCAGCTCATAAGCACGGGTCACGCTGGCGATAGCGAGGTCACGCTGCCCGAGGTTTGCGTGTGCTGTTCCCAGGTCGGCGTGGGCAAGCGCAAACCTGGGATCGATATCGATGGCGCGATGGAGAAGCGGTATCGCATCGCTGTATTTGCCAACTGCAATGAGATGGCTGGCGTCGGCGTAAGCTTTGACCGCCGGGAGCGAAGGAGCGCGATCGGCGAAAAGAGGCCGGTTGAATCTCTCAACCGATTTGCGCGGCTCGCCCAACTGCTTGCGGAGATCGAGAGCGACTTTGTCCAAAACTGCCACAACCCCGTCTGGGGTTTCCGCAATGCCACGGCTCTCGGCGAGCGTGCTGCCAGTGGTGCAGTTGAAGGCACGGATGGTGATGAGATAGTTCTGTGCCAGGCGACGGAGATCTCCGGTGAGATAGGCCTGATTGTTGAGTCGCAGGCAGACGGCGCGAGTGAGTTCAAGCGCGGTTGGCTGCGCAGTCGATAGGTTCGACGCAGACCTCTCAGCCCTCTCCTGGTTCAGTAACTCGGTGACTTTCTTATCTGGAGTGACGCGAAGACTGGGTGATTGTCCAAGGTCAATGGCCAGCGCGGTTCGAATCGACAGGTCGAAGTCCGCGTTGCCCGTGGAGTTATCGAAGTCTCCAATCATGAGGCCTTTGGATTGCTGGTTTGCGGCCGGAGGAGATGGGTGAAGCGAACGCCAAATGAGCCAGCTACTGAAAGCCAGAATCGCAACAATCCCAAACAGTGCGGTGATCTGAAGCGGTCCGGGATTCAGAAAAGCTCCGAAACCGCCTGAACGGTTTTCGGGCTCTGCCGACTCGTCGTCGGCTGCCGGGATTGCTTCTGCTGGTTTAGGCGCCTGCGCAACGGGAGCCGGAGGCGGCGGCAATGTACGCTGGTTTGCCTGCGCTTCGGGCTGAGGGATTTCTGAAACCTTGGAGTTGAATCGGTAGCCCTCACCCGGGATGGTGACGATGAGTTTGTTGCCGGGCTGAGAAGCAGTCAGAGCTTTGCGAAGGAGAAAAATATGCTGGCTGAGGGTGCTTTCTTCAGCGAAGGCATCAGCCCAAAGAGCATGCAGCAGCGCATCCGTGGCAATGGCTCGCTGCGGATGGGAGATCAGGAAAGCGAGCAGATCGAATGTCTTGGGGCTGATCTCCACGATGTGCCCGTCGCGCCGAAGAGTTCGGTGCGCAAGGTCAACTTCGAAGTCGTTGAATCGGTACTTGCCTTGCTTCTTGAGAGACATAGCGGAGGACTGAGACAGCGACGGAAACCTCGTCATGGATGCTTAGGCCTGCGTGCACAAGCCGGGAAGTAACTACGGTAACAGGCGCAGCGGGGCAACACAATGCGGTTGCATACGCAGGCGACGTGGATGCATGCGATCAGGGTCGAAATGGATCTAGAGATATCGCGGAACCTCGCTCCATTTAGAATGGGCTGTAGAGCGAATTTCTTCGCACAGAGAGCAAAGACACCTTGGCGACACTTTTAAATGGACAGGGACTGACGAAGTCCTTTGGGGCTGCTGCGCTCTTTCGCGAGATCGGGTTTGTAGTGGATGAGGGCGACCGGATTGGGCTGATCGGCCCAAACGGTTCGGGGAAATCCACACTGCTGGGCGTATTGGCAGGAGAGATCGACACTGATGAGGGCGAGGTTGCGCGTCGTAAGCTGACGCGCCTGAGCTATGTGGCCCAGGTTTCGGAGTTCGCTGCCGGAGTAACCGCGCGCGATGTTATTCACGCAGCGTTGAAGGAGGCACGGGTTCACGAGAGTGAATGGGACGGACGGACGGCGGAGACGCTGGGGCGAGCGGGTTTTGAGAATTTCGAAACCCAGGCGAACACCTACTCCGGGGGCTGGAAGAAGCGTCTTTCGATCGCTCAGGCACTGGCGACGAATCCAGATGTACTGCTGCTGGACGAGCCCACTAATCATCTCGATCTTGCGGGAATTGAGTGGCTTGAAGAGTTACTTGCGACCGCTCCTTTTGCCTGCGTGGTTGTGAGCCACGACCGGTATTTTCTTGAAAACGTGGCGACTGAAATGGTGGAACTGAATAAGCAGTATCCCGATGGATTGCTGCGTGTGCATGGCAACTACAGCCAGTTTCTGGAGAAGAAGGAAGAGTTTCTGGAGTCGCAGGCCAAGCGGCAGGAGTCGCTGGAGAATCGCGTCAAGCGCGAGATGGAGTGGCTGCGGCGCGGCCCCAAGGCGCGCACGACCAAGAGCAAGGCCCGCATCGATTCTGCGACAGAACTGATCGGCGAGTTGAAGGACATGAAGGGCCGCACGCAGGTTTCAAGTGCAGGCATAGATTTCTCGGCATCGGAGCGGCAGACCAAGCGCCTCGTTGAGTTGAAAGACGTGCGCTACAGCATTGGCGAACGGACGCTGCTGGATGGGCTCAACTTCAATGTCACAGCTGGCATGCGAGTAGGACTTGTGGGACCGAATGGCAGCGGCAAGACAACGCTGTTGCGATTGCTGCTCGGCGAGTCGAAGCCGGACGTGGGTGAGATCAAGCTCGCTAACATGCTGCGCATCGTGTACTTCGATCAAACGCGTGTATTAAACGAAAAGGTCACCCTAAGGAGAGCACTCGCTCCCGAAAGCGACTCGGTTGTCTACCAGGATCGCGTGATCCATGTGGCATCGTGGGCATCGCGCTTTTTGTTCACAGGAGAGCAGTTGAACCAGCCTGTCGAGCGATTGAGCGGTGGAGAGCGAGCGCGCGTGCTGATTGCCAATCTGATGCTGCAACCGGCGGACTTGCTGCTGCTTGATGAGCCTACCAATGACCTTGATATTCCGACTCTAGAGATACTCGAAGAGAGCTTGCTCGAATATAGCGGCGCGCTGGTTTTGGTAACGCATGATCGTTACATGCTGGATCGCATTTCGAACGTGGTGTTGGGCCTCGATGGCATGGGGAATGCCGAGCGATTTGCGGACTATTCACAGTGGGATCAATGGCAGGCAGATCAGAAGAAAATTGCGACAAAAGCTGTCGGCGTAGCAGCCAGATCAGCGACTGCGGGGCAGCCTGCAAACGCGGAGCAGGAGAGCGGAGGGTCTGCTGGCAAGAAGAAGTTGTCTTATATGGACGCCAGGGATTACTCAACGATTGAGAGCCGAATCGCTGTCGGTGAGGCATTGCTTGCCGAGAAGAAAGCTCTGCTGGAATTGGCGGAGGTTGTCACCGATGCATCAAGACTTCAAACGGTGTTAGCGGAAGTAGAATCTGCGCAAACCGCTGTCGATGCACTGTACGCGCGATGGGCCGAGCTTGAAGCAAAACAGTATGAGTTAGGCTAACTTCAGGAGAAAAGGAAAGGGGTCTCCACTCCCCTTTCCTTTTACTCCGCACCGAATCTAGATATCGCACCTGGACGGATGTAGACCGCTAAACAGCTAATGTCCGACGTGGATGGTGGACAGGCTATTGAATAGTCCAAAGGTCTGTAACAGCCACAGTACAACCACAATGACCACGACGGCATTCAAGATGGATTTGATTGTGCCCTGCATCGGAATGAAGCGATTGATAAGCCACAGCAAGACACCAACTACGACCAATGTCAACAGAATATTGAGCAATGGCACCTCAACTACTGCCAATGCGAGGGACGTAAAAAGTAACGGCATAGCTTCCTCCTGACAATTGTTGTTGATCAAATCAACACCTCTGCCGACTGGGCTCAACGTTCGAGTCCGGTCGGCATTCGGCATCAAAGCCGTTCGGCCCGGAGATCAACTACCGGTTCAACTACTTGCCACCCGCCTTCGCTCTGGCAACTGTTGTGGATACCTGCCTGACAAACACTTCGCCGGAAGCAGGCGTCTTTACGCTGCCGGAGAGAACCGTGCGAAAAGGTGGCACGTGTCCATAGATAGCGCGGGTCGAATCATCATCCTGTTCTACGACGGCGCCTTCAAGCGTGAGACCAGCGAAAACGCCCTTGGTTCGCGAGTAACTCAGGATTTCGGTATTCATTTTCCAGTCGGTTCCAGCTACGGCCTGGCGGCCGACAGGGCCAGCAGCAACGGCACCTTCACCGCTAAGTTCGAACTTGCTGGAGAGCAGCTGTTGAACGCCTCGATCATTCATCACAACCATGATGAGGTCGACGCCTTCCACCCCAATCTGCAATCCCCAACTGCCGCCACCCACGGATACGAATGCAGGCGCACTCCAACCGGTTGCCGTACGGCACGACGCAACACCGCGTCCGTGCTTACCGCCAAAGACAAATCCACCCTTGATGAGATTGGGAACAACGATTATGCACTTTGTGTTATCGAGAACGGAGTTTGGAATACTGTGATCCGGGGCCGCTTGAATGCTCTGCAGAACCTCTGCCGCGGCCTGCAGCCGTGCTACTGAATCTTCGTGAGCTGACGCTCCCCAAACGCTTGCGCTACCAAAAACGAGAGCACCCGCAACTACAATCGATGTAAATTTCACTGATTCATCCTCCCGGAATATCTTGCTAATTTGCTAAGGTGATTAAGAGCTTAATGGCGTGCTTAGCACAGGCGATCAAGATGGGTGAAAGCGCCACCTATTCCTTCTTTAAGTCTGGAGCAAAGCTCTCTTAACGATTGGTCTATAAAGATCAATCCTGCGGATTTAGTTTCATAATCCGTAATGCGGAAGGGCCTTCACCTGTATCAGCGATGAGCTAATTCGATTGCTTCGCCGATGTGGTTTTGTCGGCATTTTTGGCCGCTGGAATTGGCGTGCCGATCGGATAAACGAGCACCTTAACAATGCCCCAATCGCCCTTGGATGTCTCTCCGGACGGCTGTTTACCCAAGGCAACCGTCTTCAGCTTTGTGTCGTCGAAGCCGTAGTGTTGCACGATGTAGTCGTACACTACGAGCGCGCGTCCTTGCGAAAGCGTTAGGTTGTTCTCTGAGTTGCCGGTCATTCCGGTCGAAACCTGGATCACGGCGACTCCGAAGTCATTGCCAGCCAGGTATTCACCAGCTGCATTGAGCGCTTTCTGCCCCTTCAACTTTGCTGAATCCTGCTTGTCGAAAAGGTCTTTCGCCTGAAAACTGAATTCCTTGACGGGGCTCGCCTGCGGGACACTCTCGATCTCATCACGGCCAAGTTCGCTTGAATCTTCGTAGCCCCTGTTTTTGAAATAGCCGCGCAACAGGAAGTTATGTTTCAGTGCTTCCATGTTGTCCTGAAAATCCTGAACGCCTCCCTGTGCAGAAGCGACTGTCGAGCGGGCGGTGACAGCAGTCTGATTGATGTTTTCATAGAGAGCTTTGTCATTGACCAGAGCGCCGACGGTACCATTTCCGCTGTCAATCTTCGCGCTTACTGAGTTCAAGTGTTCAGACACCTGCGTAATATTTTTCATGGCTTCCTGACCGGATGCGAGCAGGCCATTCGCCTTGTCGAGAATTGCGGCCATTTCGAGTGGCGGAACGCTGGCAATGGTGTCGCCGTCTTTTACTTCGGGCTGGCCTGCAGAGCCGAAGGAAACAGCAACGTACTGGTTCCCCAGCAGGCCTTCGGTTTGAATCGAGGCGACTGAGTCCTGCTTGATGATGTCGTGTGTCGCCTTGTTAAGTTGAAGGCTTACAGTGACTTTTCCGCCGGCGTTGTGGGGCAATTCAATCGACTTAACCGTACCGCTGTGAACGCCTCCGACGAGAACATCCGCTCCGGTTTCGAGACCGGCGACGTTGGCAAACTGAGTGTTCAAGGCATACGTCGAACTGAACAGGTATTTCTTGCCGCCGATAATGAAAATTCCGAGCGCCAATATACCGAGCGTTGCGAGAATAAAGGCGCCAAGTCGCGCAGATCGTGACATAACTTCTCCTAGAAATCCCTATGCAGAAACTGCGACACAAATGGCTCATCGCTCTTCTGCAGATCATCAAAACTACCCTCAATAACGACCTTGCCTTTGTCCATAAGAGCAATGCGCGTGGCGATGGTTTTAGCGCTCACCATGTCGTGGGTCACGACGATGGAGGCCAGCTGATGCTCCCGTTGTAACTTGAGTACCAGCTCATCGATCTCACCTGAACTAATGGGATCGAGCCCAGCTGTGGGCTCATCCAGCAATAGAATTGAGGGGCCAAGCACAAGGGCTCTCGCCAGCCCGACACGCTTTTGCATACCGCCTGAAATGTCGGCCGGCATCTTGTTGGAATGCCCTTCGAGGCCCACTTCTTTCAGCAGATCATTGACACGATCTCGCCGCTCTGAATCCAACATGTCCTTGCGATGATGGACAAGAGGGAAAGCCACATTCTCTTCCACGGTGAGAGAGTCGTAGAGCGCCGCATGTTGGAAGAGAAATCCCATCTGGGTCCGAACTTCGTTGATTTCTGCGGCACTTGCCGTCGCCATGTTCTTGCCCAAAATCATTGCTGCACCAGAGTCAGGAACCTGAAGACCGATGATGATACGCAGCAGAACGCTCTTGCCGGTACCGCTGCGTCCTAGTACGGCAAGAGTTTCCCCGCGACGAACCTGAAATGAGACGCCATCGAGAACCTTTTGCGGACCGAAGGACTTAGTTACTTGCTGAATATCGATCGCAGGTTCGCCGCTCTCTGTCGATTTGTTATCGGCGGGCTTTGGTTCCTGGCTGACTGGCATCATCGTGTTTCCTTACTCAACGAGTTATCAGGGAAAGAGCAGCAGAATTACCTTCACCAGAATTACGTCGGCGAGGATGACAAACAACGACGAGAGCACAACCGACGTGGTTGCAGCGCTGCCCACTCCAATGGCGCCACCTTTTGCACGCATCCCCTGGTAGGAGGCGACAGTTCCGATGATCATGCCGTAAACGCAGGTCTTGAACGTTGGAGGAAGAAAGTCTTTGAAGCTCGCGCCTTTGAACCCATCACTAACGAACCTTACCAGCGTGATTGGTTCAAGGAAGGCAGTTGCGACCCACCCAAACAGGACTCCAAAAAAGGAAGCCGCCAGCGTGAGTAATGGCAAGGAGATAATGCAGGCACAGATTCTTGTCGCTGCAAGCAGCTTCTCAGGATCAACGGCCGAAGCCTCTATAGCATCGATTTGTTCTGTAACCTTCATCGCGGCAAGCTCAGCACCAATTCCTGCGCCGACGCGACCGCTCACGATTAATCCCGTGATGATCGGGCCCATCTCTGTGACGATGGAAAACACAACTGTGGCCGGCAGCAGCGATTTGGCCCCGAATCGTACGAGACTGCTATGAGCTTCGAGCGCCAAAACGACGCCTATGGCAGAGCCTGCGAGGGCGACAAGAGGAAAAGATTTGGCCCCGATTTCGTCAAGCTGCCGGACGAATTCCGCAACTTGAAAAGGAGGAGTGACAGCCGCACGCAAGACACTCCAAACGAAGCTTCCCAAGTCGCCGAACCATTCCAGCATCCCGATAATGGGATTTGGTCTCAATTCTCCTGTTGCGGTACTGGACATTCCACTCCCCGAGAAGTTAATGCGGCGCGATTGCCGATCGCGCTAACTTCCAATGCTCGGCAAGAGCTACCTTGCCAGTTTCTTAAGATAGAGGGACGTGCGGGGAAGTAATGGCCAATAGCGCTCACTCCGGGGGCTTAATCGCTTAACTGTGCGCTCAGGGTGCAGTCTTGAATACCCATTCACCCCATAGGTTTGGCGTAAGTTGAGCTTCGCTGGGAACATCCGAGGTGATGCCGGTAGCTTTGTTACTCCAGTAGACTCGCTGCGAAGTTTGAACCGGGCTACCGCGAAGGATGCCGATGTCGGCTTTGATCCTGTCGCCTGCGGCTGGTGCGAGTCCCAGTGTCTGGAGCGGGATGGAGAAGCTGTAATCGCCCTTGGACGCGTCGAATTGGAGCTGGCCGCTTACATCCTCAACCTTGTCGATAGTAATGGTGCGGTCTGGAGAGCTAAAGGGCACTGGATTGGTTGTGCCGGGAACGACAGCGCGATAGAGCGTTGCTCTCGGCTTGCCTTGAACGAGATAGACGAGCAGGCGAATATCGCCCGTGACTGGCGTCTCGCGATTCGGATTCGCATGCGGGTTCGTCCCAATCATAAGATCGAGCGCGCCGCCGCTCTTGAATGGCGCATTCGCGACAGCGCCAGAGTTAACCAGGAGATTTGGTTCGGTGGTACGGAAGGCCGCATAGAGACGGCCACCCGCGATGGTAATGGCTGCTTCGACGGAAGCAGCCAGGTCCGCAAATCCGACATTGTTGATACGACGATCGACTGTGGCCCAGTTAAACGATTGCGGGTTCGCGATCAGGCTATTGAGTTGCAGCGCAGAACCAGAACGGATGGTGACCTCCAGGCTCTTCTTGCCGGCTTGAGCCTGGCGCTGGATCTCCTTTTGCTGCATGAAGCGCTGAGCCTGATCTAACTGATCTTTGGTGACGTTGATGGTTGAGGGTTGCATGGTTTGTACACTGCCAAGGCCATCGACCCGGACGATGCTGACGCCTCCTCCATTTCCGACATAGATATTGCCGTCGGGGGTTTGGGTGAGCGAAGGGAAGAAATCCTCGTCATGAAGGGAAATGTCGTTAAGCAACATGTTGCGCTGGGCCACGGGCATATTCCATGGCTTACCGGTGCGTACGTCCTGAAAGAGCTGAGTGACATAGAAGCCGTCCGCAGTGAAAAGATACAGGTCCCCGAAGTTCCCATTGATGCCCCACAGTGGTGCTGCGGTTGAGCCGGCGGGACGTACGAATTCACCCAGAAGGCGTGTGGTTCCAATTAGCTCGCCTGGATGATCGGCGACGGGCGCGCTGTGCGCTGGGTGCAATCCAGGCCAGAGGCTCGGATAGCTCCATCGATGTCCGTGACTGTCGATGCCGCCTATGCTTTGAGGTGCGAAAGGCAGTGGGGCGGTAGTGAGCACGGTTGCCTGTGGCGAATAGAGTATCTGTCCGCCGCCATCGGAACTCTGTATTTGCGCTCCATCCACGATGACTTCGCCTTTGTGAATGTCGTAAATCGGTATGCCTTCCGCAGTGACTTTTACGGGTGCAAAGCGCGTAGCCTTTCCATCGACGATGGCGTCGTACATGGCTAGATTTGACCCGGGCAGAGTGGCATCGGACATCATGGTGATCGAGCCGGTGAACGCCTTGAGAAACGTCACTTCGTCTGGATCGACCTTCCCGTTGTTGTTGGTATCAGACCAGGAGAAAAGGACGGAGTTCTTTGGATCGTTGCTGAAAAGATCTGCGCCCTGCGGCCATTTGGGCTTGAATACATCCGTCCTGAGTAACTGCCAGTCGTTGGCTTTGCCCAGCGCAGCTACGGGACGCAAAATGCCTGCCGTTTCCAGGTAGAGAAAAGCGGTGCTAATGCCAAAGGTTGGGTGCCCGATGAATGTGTTCGTGAAATAACGGCGGTGGTTGTTGTAGAGAACCGTAGTCGGCCCACTGTAGGGAGGAAAAGGTATTTCATCTTTGCCTGGCCGATAGAGGACAGATGCAAGGCTGTTGGTGCCGGCCTTCCAGTCGAGTTTGAATTCCATCCCGTGGTAATAGAACTTTGTCTCGTCCGTCGGATCGAGAGAGCCTCCACCGCCATATTCGGCGGGACCATAGAAGGCTTTAAGAAGTTTGCCGTCAAGCGTCCACAGACTCACTCGTTTGGGCTGGAAGTCTTCTTCGGCAACCCAGAGATGATTGCTGCTGTCGATCGCCAGGCCGCGCGGTTGATTCATATGCAGTTCGTCGTAAGGGCCAGCCTTCGACGGACCCACGCGGCCGATCGCACGCAGAAACTTGCCCGCCGTCGAGAAGACTTTGACCTGATTGGAATTTCCTCGGTCGCTGACGTAGATGTTGCCTCCGGCATCAAGGGTTATGCCGACTGGGTCTTCGAGGCCTTCTGATATGAGAGCCTCCGGCTTTGGAAGTTGCTGAGGAGTGAATTGCGGGGTGACCGGCGGCAGGCTATAGCGAATCAACTGAGTGCCGGTCTGTGTACCAGTGAGGACGAGTAGACGTCCCCGTGCATCAAATGCAATGCCCCGCGGGTTGGTGACGGACAGGAAACCAAAAGTCTTGCCACTGGTGGCATCGGCAAAGAGCAACTGGTCTTGCCGCGAAAGGCTCACAACTGCGAGGTTGTCATGGACTGCAATGCCGGCAATCTGGTCGGTCCAGACAGGCCTCCCTCTTTCGTCGCGGGTGAGCTTGCTGCCTGGATCGAAATGATAGTTCAGGATTGATTTGTCGGCGTGCGGGGTAAGCGCCGTAAGACGGATTACTCCGATAGGCTGTTTCGCGTTTGTTGCAGTCTGGTCGGTCCATGCCGCGCCGACGTAGGCGTAGAAATCAGGGTTGGCATGGGTGCCGGTGTCCCGAGCGAGATAGGGGGCGGCAGTCCATGCACCGCCAATCCAGCCGCGGCCCCCTTGCTTGTTGCCTTCGAGGTCGACCCAAGCCAGGCCTGAGCCGCCCTCGCTGACGTAGCTGCCGAGATAGACGAGAGGCTTGCCACCGGGAGCTTTTTCAGCAGGGACGTAGAGTGCGCTTGAAGCCGGGGTGTGATTGGTCAGCCAGCCACCAGTGCCATCAATTGTGTCCCATATTGGATGGCCGGCAGAATAAACCGAAAATTCGTAGTGGAGATCGATGGCCTTGTGGGTGATGCCGCGCACCTCGTATTTACCCGGTGCTACGAAGTGCGTGGGGATGAGGTAGGTTCCGTGAAGCGCGGCGTCGGCATTGCGGCCAAGGTCATCGGTGCCGTCCCACCAGACGGTGTTGGGGCCAGCTTCGAACCAGGTGTCGGAGACCAGATTTCGGACGCGATTGCCCTGCGCATCATCGATTACCAGAGAGACAAAGGCAGGAGTTGCGAGCGTGAAATGGACCGGGATGGGAGGTTTGGGTTCATTGTCGGCTGCTAAAGGCAGGATCGCAGTCTGCGGGTCGCTGGCGCCCAACGGGGTGAGGGCCATCAATTCACCTAACCACACGCGGTTGCCGTTACGGGTCTTGCCAATAAGGTGCGGATGGCCTTCGTTCGCGACCTGGTTGATTCGAAGCTTGACGGCGCGGGTAGTGACGGTCTTTCCAAAGTCAATCCAATCAATACCGAGAAGGTGCGGATACTGATTGTGGGTTGCGATCGGCTGTCCAATACTGCGCCAGTCTGCATCGGGAGCATTGCGCGGGTCGATGTTGTCCGGGCCAGAGAAAATCTGGGCATCGGCTGCGTTGAATCCAGCCCAAAGTGCGGCCAGGCCTGCCAACGAAACTGGATGAGGCCAGGTCAGCATGATCCACTCGGGCGAAGACGCATTGACCGGATGCGGGAAGGTTGGACCGTTGTCCCAGGCGAGCCACGAATCGTGTTTCTCGTTGATCAACAAAGCTGCCGCGGCACTGTTAGCGCTGGTGTTAACTATCGCCTGAGGAGCGAGATTCGCCAGTCGCGTGGAGAGCAGATAGGCGCCGCAGAAGACGCTGGTATACCTGGAATCGCTCGCGGCGGGCGTGTGAGTGAAGCGGAGGGCGCGTGTTTTTGTGCCGGGCGGAAGAATCCAGAGCGCAAAGCTATCTTGATTCACCTCAGCCGAAGAAACCTGACGGTTGAACACACGCTGTGCCGGAATCCACTGCGATTCGTCGGCAAGGTTTCCGGGATAGGGTGCCTGGGAGCGGAGAACGCTCAGTTGGTCTCCGCCGCGGACGAGTATCGAACCGACTGCGAGCGGGCTCTTGAAACCAATGCGCAGGTGGCGGATGCCGGGATTGGAGGAAGCGCCGTATTGAATCAGTTGTCCTCCCGATTCGGCGGTTTGTGTCCACATCGACTGGCGCAAAAAGGTTTGATTCGCGACAGGTCGCTCGGCCCCGTCAACCCATTCAGCCGACGCACCATCATCGATTGCCGCATCGGTAAGCACGGTTGCGAATGGGCCCGATTGCGGTTGCGGATGGTCGACGCCGAGGGCTGAACAGGCACCGAAACTCATCCCCACAAGTAAAAGGATCGCGGTGAATGAGATCGCCGATGAGTTGGTTCCGGACTTCATACGTGCCTTTGATTGTGTTGGATGCAGATTTGTGACGACGAAACGGCGCGAGCCGTGGAAACCGTTGAATTCTGGCGCCATTACGCTATACCAGCAGGTAACACGGACAGTTTGCGACTGCCTCCTTCAGCGCCGTACAATCTCTTGCACAGGCACGGTCCGTCCAGGGCCGCAATCTGTTGTGCGCAATTGAGAGCTAAACCGGCCGCCCGATCTGGAATTGCTGCAGTAAGTGCAATGTCCGGCGAATAGCCTGGGAAGTTTCAGAGAAGGCTCTCTAACAAGACTCAGAACGCATCAACCTCAAGACGCAATGGGAGAGAAACATGGCAGACAATGCTCGTAAAACAGGGGCACGGTACCCCGGCATCCGCATTACCGCCAACGGCAATCAGCTCATTGCGTACCATACCGAAACCCGAATTGCCGACGCCGGTGTTTTCTATCCTATTACCCCCTCGACTGAGGGCGGTGAACTCTTTCAGCAGGCGTACGCCGAGGGCAACCTAAATGTCTTCGGGCACAACACCATTGCCATCGAGACAGAAGGCGAGCACGCGGCGCAGGGCGGTGCGATTGCGCATTCCGTATGCGGCAAGCGCGTCGTCAACTTTACGTCCGGGCAAGGAATTGTTTATGGCGTGGAGCAGTATTACCACGCTCCCGGCAAGTGCTCGACGATGGTGCTGGAGGTTGGCGCACGCGCTCTCACCAAGCATGCGCTGAACGTACATTGCGGTCATGACGATATTTATGGCGCCCTCGATACCGGCTGGATCATGATCTTCGGCAAGGACTCACAGCAGACTGCCGATCAGGCATTGATCCTGCGTCGCGTGACGGAGTTGAGCCTGACGCCGGGCATGAATATCATGGACGGCTTCCTCACTTCGCATCTGGAGCGGACGTTTTACAAGCACGAGTCGGACCTGATTCGCGAGTTCCTCGGCGCACCCGAAGACATCATCGACACGCCGACCGAAGCGCAGCGGACGTTATTCGGACCGAAACGCCGCCGGGTTCCCGCGATGATCGACCTGGCCAATCCGCTGCTGCTCGGGCCTGTACAGAACCAGGAACACTACATGCAGGGCATCGTTGCGCGTCGCAATAACTTCATCGAGCCGATTCTTGAAATGCTCGAGGCCGCGTACAAGGACTTTGCCGAATTGACCGGACGCTCGTATGGACTGCTCTCTGAATACAAGTGCGACGACGCGGAGACCGTCTTTGTTTCGCTAGGTTCGGCGGCGGAAAACATCGAGGCCGCTGTCGACTATCTCCGCGAAACGCGCGGTTCTTCTGTCGGTTCGATTCACGTCAATGTGATTCGTCCCTTCCCCGAAGCGGCGATCGTGAAGGCGCTCAAGGGCAAGAAGAATGTCATCATTCTCGAGCGCACGGACGAGGGAATGTCCGGCGACAATCCGCTCGGACGCGATATCCGCACCGCGCTTAACAAAGCTGTCCAGGGCGCGATGCTCTATGCAGGCAGGCCGCAAGACGTAGCGCTTCCGGCGATGGAAGCCTCGGAAATGCCAACCATCTTTTCGGGTACCTATGGTCTGGGTTCGCGCGATTTCCGTCCCGAGCACATTATCGCCTCCTACGAATACGCAACCATGGGCACGGCGCGCAAGGATGGCAAAACGGCTGCCGATGGCGCATCTTTCATCGTGCTGGGCATCGATCATCCTTACGCAGTCAATTCGAACGAGACACCCTCTCTCTTGCCGGAAGGCGCGGTTGCGGTACGCTTCCACTCTATTGGCGGATGGGGCGCGATCACTACAGGCAAGAACCTCGGCGCAATTCTCGGCGATCTGAATGACACGCTCTTTGAACGTGATGGCCTTGTGGACGACCTCGGCAATCCTAAGGAAGTAATTCACGTCAGCGCGAATCCAAAGTACGGCTCGGAAAAGAAGGGTGCGCCTACCAGCTACTTCATGGTGGCGGCAAAGGATCGCATTCGCGTCAACTGCGATCTTCGCCACGTCAACGTCGTCCTCTGCTGCGATCCCAAGGCGTTTACGCATACCAATCCGCTGGATGGCATGGCGCCGGGTGGAAGCCTCGTCTGGGAGTCCGACGAGACCGGCGAGCAGGCCTGGGAGCGGTTGCCGCAGTGGGCCCGCAAGCAGATTGTCGATAACAAGATTCGCGTCTTCACATTGCCGGGCTTCAACATCGCTCGGAATGCGACAGACCGGTCGGATCTGCAACTGCGCATGCAGGGTAATGCCTTCCTGGGCGCATTCTTTGCGG
>Ga0206936_1156_pt1 | contig 17757 bp, 14 predicted proteins | sample Alteio_BWOrgHeat_14_FD_152922 | JGI IMG/M metagenome (GOLD analysis project Ga0206936, IMG submission 152922) | Enriched cells from forest soil in Barre Woods Harvard Forest LTER site, Petersham, Massachusetts, United States -... | ecosystem: Environmental > Terrestrial > Soil > Temperate forest >... | reverse complement strand
GCCGCACATGCCGTGGACTCCTCCGCCGGGCGGGGTACTGGCGCTGCACAGGTAGAGACGGCGGTTCGACGTTCGATATTGCCACGACGTGGGGCGGAATACGAGCTGGCCCAAGGTCATGGCGCCGCCCGAGAGGTCGCCGCCTACGAGGTTGGGGTTCCATGCTTCCAGGCTGGCGGTGCTCCAGACTTTGCGGGCCAGGATGCAATCTTTGAAGCCGGGAGCGAAGCGTTCTACCTGGGCCTCGATCTGCATAGTCAGATCGCCTGAGAAGCCATTGGGGACGTGGCAATATCCCCAGGCTGTGTGTTTACCGGCGGGTGCTCGCGAGGGATCGAAGAGGCTGGGCTGGGTGACGAGGACGAAGGGGCTCGGGGCAACCGAGCCGATGGAGCCGGTGGATTCGGGCGATCCGGGATTATTCCACGCAGATTGGCGCCAGGGGGCGCGCTCCGAGGCGGCAATTTGTTCCAGAGGTCCGCCGAGATGAACGGTTGCCGCCCGGGAGCAGTCTTTCGCCTTCCAGGGGATGGGTTGAGAGAGCGCCCAGTCGATCTTGAAGGCGCCGGGGCCGTAGCGATAGGCGTCGAGACTGCGGCGGTACTTCGGGGAGATTTCGTCGCCGGCGATTTGGTTGAGTTGGCGTGGGGAGATGTCGCACAAGATGGCGTCAAATCCGGCAAATTCGGCCGTCGAAGTGATCATTCGTCCGGTTTCGATACGGCCTCCGATGCCGCGGAGATACGATGCAAGGGCTTCGCTGATGGCCTGGGCCCCTCCGGCGGCGATAGGCCATCCGGTAGCGTGCGCGGCCGCACCCAGCACCAGGCCGACTGCCGAGCTGAAAGGGCGTTCCAGCGGCAGAACGGAGTGCGCGGTAGAGCCTGCGAAGAGGGCACGGGCTCGTTCGCCGTGAAAGAGGGTCCGGGCAAGGGTGGTTGCCGGGAGTGCCGCAAACATGCCGAAGCGGGCCATGAGGATCGGATGAGAGGGCAGATGAATGACCGGTCCCAGAATCTCTCCGCATAAGTCTGGCCAATGGGCGACGAGGGGCTGCATGAGGCGCAGGTAGGCTTTCGCGTCGGAGCCGAGGTTGGCTGCGGTTGCTTCGGGATCATGCTCCAGCATGACCGCGGTGCCGTCATCGAGGGGGTGGGCGAGCGGCGCGTCGGGTTCAATCCAGCGCAGGCCGTGGCTGGCCAGGGGCAGGGAGCGGAAGAAGGGGCTGGCTACGGCCATCGGGTAGACCGAAGATCCCAGATCGTGGTGGAAGCTGGGGAGGGTGACTTCGCCTGTTGAGGCCGCTCCGCCAATAGTTTCGCGGCCCTCATAGACCGTTGTTTCTACTCCGGCCTGCGCCAAAGTGATGGCGGCGCTCAGGCCGTTGGGTCCGCTGCCGATGATGGCTGCTTTGAACATAGCTTTGTGCCGATGGAGCCTGCCGCGCTGCTGACGATCAAGTCCGAAAGTATCACGACCGTGTTTTAACGTGCCGTTGCGGACAATTCACACAAAGCCGCACAGAATCTTTATGTCAAACCGTCGATAATGAGAGGGTTGCAGTTTTTGGTTCCGGCCGCTTTCGGGGTAGGCTTATTCGACCTTAGTGGGGTTGACTGCCGCTTGTGTGGAACCTAGACTCATCAGGTTTGATCTGGAGTCAGCGGTTCCCAGGTCAGGCAAACAGTGACTCGAATCAGCCCCGCCTGCAGGCCTCGCTGAAGACGAAACGTGTCATTGCGGAGAAAGGCCCCGTGCAGGACCGAATACCGGACTACATTACCGGACCGAATCATCGAACCGCAGTACCGTCCCGCTGCGTCCAACACTCTGTACCAGCATCAACAAATGCCGATACAGTCTGCTTGGAAGTCTCACTATGAGATAGGCAGCGCGCCGAGGGAGCAATAGCCCCCGTCGTAAGGAATTGGAGAGAAATTTAACATGGCAACCACTATTACGCTCGAGCAGGAAATCAACCCATGGGAAGCTCAGAGCGCTCGATTTGACTTTGCAGCACGTAAATTGAACCTTGATCCAGGCCTTTGGAAGGTTCTCAGTTCTCCCTCGCGCGAGATCATCGTGCATTTCCCCGTACTGATGGACGATGGCCGCATTGAGCTTTTCACCGGCTACCGTGTACAGCATTCGATCGCCCGCGGGCCGGGCAAGGGCGGCATTCGCTACGCCCCTGATGTCACTCTTGACGAAGTACGCGCATTGGCCAGCTGGATGACCTGGAAATGCGCCGTCGTCAATATTCCCTTTGGCGGAGCCAAGGGCGGCGTGATCTGCGATCCGCGGAAGATGAGTCAGGGCGAACTTGAACGTATGACCCGCCGCTACACGTCGGAAATTATTGAGTTCATCGGACCAGAGAAGGATGTTCCCGCGCCTGACGTCAACACCAATGAACAGACAATGGCATGGATCATGGACACCTACTCGATGCACATGCGCCAGACCGTCACCAGCGTCGTGACCGGCAAGCCCCTGAACATTGGCGGCTCGCGTGGACGTCGCGAAGCCACCGGTCGCGGAATCATGGTGATGTGCGACGAGAGCCTGCGCTACCTGAACATGTCGCGCGAAGGTTGCCGGGTCATTATCCAGGGCTTTGGCAACGTCGGCTCGAATGCTGCTCTCCTTATGGCCGACGCCGGGTACAAGATTGTCGGCATTGCCGAGTATGATGGCGGCCTCTACAACCCCAACGGAATCGACATCCATCAGCTGCTGGCTTACAAAGAGCGCAACGGCACGACGCTCGGCTTCAGAAATGCCGAAGCCATGCCTTCAGATGAAGTGATGCTTACCGATTGTGACATTCTTATTCCAGCAGCGACCGAGAATGTCATCACGAGCCGCAATGCTGACCGCATCAAGGCCCGTATTTTAGTTGAAGGTGCTAATGGTCCCACAACCGCTGTTGCTGATGAGATTCTGGCTGATAAGCGTGTCTTCGTCGTGCCGGATATTCTGGCTAACTCGGGAGGAGTTACTGCGAGTTACTTCGAATGGGTGCAGGATCGCCAGGGCTACTTCTGGAAGGAAGCAATGGTCATCGAGCAACTGGAAAGCATTCTGAAGGAAAGCTTCGATGATGTGGTGCGGTATTCCGAGGCGCACAACGTGAACAATCGCATTGCGGCTTACATGCTTGCAATCGATCGCGTGGCTCTGAATATCAAGCAGCGCGGGATATACGCTTAGATCGCTTTGCTTGCAACTTGTCGTATAGCTATGCCGTGGTTTGCGCCACGGCATAGCTTTGCGCTTTCCCGATCCTCAGTAGAGATATTTATTTTGGCCCACGCAGCATCTTTCCAGCATCGATCGGCGCAAACCCCATGCAGAGTATCTATACATTCGCGAAGATTTTTGCGGATCGTATGAATGCCAGGTCGTAAGCTTTGTCTTATCTGTTACTTGCAGCGCGAGTTATATCATTCACATAAGAAGTAAGTATCCAGGAGTTATTCAGTGACTCTGACCAGCCTTGTTTGGGCTGAATGTTTTGTTTTGTGAAAATGTGCGAAAAAACTCAGTCATAGGAAAATTATTGGGTAGACTCTTATCAATTCCTGTCGGGGGTACTCGCGGATGGAAGCACGATCTGACTTGATCTACGATGTCGGCCTGTTCGATGGTGTAGACACGGCGTACTACCTCTTCCGTGGATATAACGTAGTCGCGATTGACGCGAATCCGCTCATGATAGAAAAGGCGAGATCGCGTTTCCCAGAAGAGATTCGCACAAAACGGCTGACACTGCTGAATGTTGGTATCTCGAACACTCCGGGGACTGAGACATTCTGGATTTCTGATCATCCCGATTGGAGTTCATTTGACAGGACTATGGCATCCAGAACCGGAGTCGCAACTAAGTCTGCCGTGGTACAGACTATGCCATTTTCAGAGATTCTAAGTGAACATGGCGTCCCGCATTACTTAAAAATTGATATCGAGGGCCATGACAAACTCTGTGTAGAAGGTTTGAGCAGGGACATGCTTCCGACGTATATTTCGGTCGAGTCGGAATGCGCGATAGATTCCAGGACATTATCTGACGACGATGCCTTATCCATGTTGAAGTTACTTCGGCATGTTGGTTATCGACGGTTCAAGCTGGTGAAGCAAGCGACGTGTATGTCTATCAGACCTAACTCCGCCGCCAATTTCTGCGTGAGCCTTGTAAGCAGCGTTGCACGAGGACGTCTTCAGGTCCGAGGCCTGTCTACGATAGCTTATAAATTTACTGACGCTGCGCGAATCGAATCAAACCTTGGATACGCCTTTTCTCACGATTGCAGCGGTCCCTGGGGTGAGGATATTCCCGGCGACTGGATGGACTTTGAGAAAGCCTCTTCAGTCTATCTGCGGACAAGGCGGGCATACTTTTCGAGGAAACAGGCCGTTTATTCATTCTGGTACGATTGGCACGCGACATACTAGTGACGCATTGAAGGCCATCGTCAGGCGATTGCAAGCGTGCATAACTCCGCGGCATGCTGCTCAATCTGTTGTTGGATTCTCATGGTCAGTTGTAAAGTCGCAGACGATCATGGTCAGGTCGTCGTCTTGCGATTTGGACCACTCCTGCACTGAGTCGACGACCTGGTTGGCGGCCTCGGACGGGGGTAGCGTAGCTGTGCGAGCGATGATTGCGTGGAGGTTTTCTTCGTCGTAGAACTTGCCTTGCGCGTCTCTCGCTTCGAGGATTCCGTCGGTGTAGATGATCAGGCGATCTCCCTCTTTGAGGGGCTGCGTAATTTGTGTGTAGGTGGCGGTTGCGGTGATCGCCATCACCAGACCGTTCTCGATCACTTCGGAGACATGGCCGTTGCGCAGCAGCAACATCGGCGGGTGACCTGCGGCAGCATACCGAAATTCGCGTGCCTGGGCATCGAGATGGACGTAGGCCGCGGTCACGGATTGGTCCTGAGTGTTGCCGCAGAGCGCGGTGTTCATACCGTCAAGAAGCTGGGCGGGGTTGGTGGAGTTGGCGCGTTGCGAACTGGCGGCCATCTTAACCATCGACGCGATGAGGGCAGCCGGGATTCCGTGGCCTGAGACGTCTGCGATTAAGATGCCGGCCTGGGTTGGGCTTACGCTGACGAAGTCGTAAAAATCACCGGCAACAGTCGTCATGGGTACATATCTGGCCGCAACGCGAAAATAGGCAGACTCGGGAAATGCGCCGGGAAGGATCGACAGCTGGATGCGGCGGGCGGTTTCAAGCTCGCTGCGCATTTCGTCGAGTTCGTGATCTCGTCGCAAGATGTGGCGAGCTGCGACATATCCCAGAGAGCCCAGCAGGACCGCAAAACAGAACGGTTCCACGCGAGGGAGGGGTCTGAGTGCGCGCGCGATGTTGTCCCATAGGGCGCCGAGGACGAAGCACAAGAGTCCAATCCGAATCGCGAAAGCGTCGGGCTGTGTCTTTCTCATGAGGTGCGATCGAAGCGCGATGGCAGGCAAAGCGAGAATGACCAGAGCGTTGTTGATGTATTGAAATTCCGGCCGGGCTCCGAACAGCATTGTTGCAGCCACGAGCACAGCAAACATCAAAGCCAGCGTCGAGGTGACGATCCTTCCTTTTCGACCCAAGAGTCCGGAGGCCTGAAAAAAGAAGAATGCAGGGATCGGCACGAGGTAGTTCACTGCCGCCTGCAGGCGCTGAAAGAACTCGTTGTCTGGCAGACTGATGCGCAGCACTTCAGCCTCGAGCCAGAGCCGCTGGCCGTAGAAAAATGCGAAAAGAGCGAGAAAGATCAACAGGGCATCGAATCGGCGGCGCAGGAGGCAGAACGCGGCGGAGACAACGGCTACAGTGGTGAACGCGGCTCCGAGAAAAAGATAGGGCTCATCGCGATGAAACGCCCGCAGCACCTGATTGGCGCTCAGTTGGGTGTCGATCAGGTACATGCGAATGAATAGTACATGCAGGTTGGAGCGTCGTGTCCAGTCATATTCAGTATGGATTTTTGTAGACGCATATAATGCGTCTAGGTGAGGGGGTTCTCAGCCCGCGCCATGGATGAAACTTGAATCTGCCCAACTCCATCACGCTGAGCCGCATCGTCATGATTCCGTTGCTGCTCTGGATACTCTCGCCGGTCTTCCCGTGGAAGAACGAGGCGGGCGTGCAGGAGATGATGGCTTCGATTCTGTTTATCCTCGCCTCGATCACCGATGGCGTGGATGGGTATCTGGCGCGCCGACGCGGGCAGATCACCACGATGGGCATACTGCTCGATCCGCTGGCGGACAAGATCATGGTGACGGCGGCGTTTATCGCGCTGGTGGCGTACAATCCTGCGGTCGTCAAGGTATGGATCGCGGTGGTGATCATCGGGCGCGAATTCCTGATTTCAGGGCTGCGTTCGATTGCGGCTTCAGAGGGATTCACCATTCAAGCCAGCGATCTGGGCAAGTTGAAAACGGTGATCCAGATCGTGGCTGTGGTGTCGGCGATCCTGGCGCACCGCTGGTTCCAGTGGGATTTCTGGGGATTCATTGTGCCGGTGAAGTGGACAGCGGTGACGGCGATTTATTTTGCTACGGCGGTTTCGGTGATTTCGGCGATCGACTACTTTATCGGGTTCTGGAAAAAGATCGATCACGCCGCAGCAGACCGGCGCAAGTCGTTTGTGATGACGCGGAAGGGCGGGCGAAGTATCTCCCCGGTCGAATAGCTCCGAGATTGAGTCCATGAAAAAGCCCCGGCTTGTGCCGGGGCTTTTTGTGCGTAGATGCCGTGCGTTGATGTGGCTGGGCAGAAGCGGTTATACGGCAGCCAGAGCCGGCTCCAGCGGAACGGCGACTGGAGTTGCGGGCTGTGTCGCGGCGTGAGCGGGTACGTGCGCTCCGCGGGTGAGCCGATGAACGAAGTGATACGGGGGCCACGGGCCTGAAAGCTGCATGTGGCACTCGCGCATCATCGCGCTGGTGGTGGCGTACTTGTTGTGGTAGCGCTCGACACACTTGCGGTCGATCAGGTGGGCGATGTCGAGCAGCATTTTGCCGCTTTCGGTCAAGCGGCAGCTCACTTCTTCGTCCAGGGGGTTGAACATGCGGTGCATCTGGAAGCTGACGGCCCGGGCGCGGGTCTGACGTTCGCGCTGGCGTGTCGCGCTTTCGCGCAGGTTGGAGAGATATTCTTTGCCCACGCCCTCGAGGGGGTGATGCTTGTCCAGATCCTTGCCGCAGCAGTCATCGACGTGGATCTTGAGATGCATCTCAGTCTTGCCGTGGAGACGCTCGAGATTGTTCTGGAATTGTCGCTGGTTGGAGCGGATCGACTTGCGGAGACCTTCGTCGTCCTGAAATACAGTTCCAAAACGGAACGGAAGGACGGTTGATTGTTTGAAACAGTCAGCGATCACTCTGGCGTGGTCTACACCGGCCTTCTGATTCATCTGGTCTGCCGGATTGTGTTCGCTGACGACGATTGCCAAGTCACTGGCGGGGTAAAGAAATACCTGGTTGCCACTTACTCCAAGTACGGATTCAAGTGGAATTGGTTTGCGGTGGCGGGCTAACTCGGGAAAGGATTGTTTTTCAGCGATGCAATAGGCATACCATGCCATAACGTACACACTCCAAAGGGACAGCGTGGGTATTCGCCGCGCCTGTTTGTTTTGCTTTCTACGTCGACCGTTGAGTTGTTCGAACCAAAATTATCTGCATCGAAAATCTTGCAATCCTGTCCCCGATACATAAACAGGATTGAGCTAACGCGAATACTAGCCTCTACAAAATACGACTGGCAATCATTCCTCTGGCGAAATCCCGAAATGAAAGCGTGAAAGGGAAAATTAGTTTCACGATATAACAATAATATTTGATATTCAGAAAATTTACAGAAGAAAGCGTATTCATCGCAACAAACGTCGGTTATACGGCGCATAACCTGACGGGCATCAGAATGACGGCAATCGAGAAAAGAACACGCAGCCGCTGCTGTCAGCAGTGTGTCAATTTCGCACTTCCGGGAGCGGGGATTCTAGCGAAGGATATGCTGAAGCTGGACGAGGAAGTAAATATTAAGGCCCAGCGAGATGAGGAGAAGCACCAGGCCGATGACGGCGAAGGTGCTGATGCGGCTACCCACTGAGCGGAGGTCTTCAACGAGCTCCTGCTGTTCGAGGGTATTGCGGTCGGTGGCTTCGCGGACCCGTTCGAGCTGGTCTTCGACCTGTTTGAGGTTGGTTCCCTGTTCCTGAACCTGGGCGCGGAGTTCCCTGTTGCTGTTGCGCACTTCTGCGAGGCCGCGCTCTACAGGTTCCAAGTCAACCTTGACGATCTGGGGCTGTGGCGGGTGGTGGCTGGTTTGAGAAACGACCAGAGAGCTGATGGCGGTCGCAAAATTGCCGTCGAGAAGCGGTAGAAGCCGCTGGACGAGAGGAATCGCGGATCTAACAGCGGCAACGGCTTTTTGCAGGCCAGTCTTGGGCGCGTTTGGATCTTCGGCCGCGGCTTGCGCAGGCAGAGTGCTTGGCGTGGGCGGCGCAGATGCTGTGGTTCCGGTTGGGCTTGTTCCGACTGGGCCTGTTCCGAATGGCTGGCTGCCCGCGTGCCCGGCTCCGTTAAAGGAATCCGACTCGTACCGGTAGGCCGGGAAGGGTTCGGCTGGAGCGGGCTGGACTGGCGCATGCTGGATCGGCGGCTGGACCGGCACATACGGCGGGGCGGCCTGCGCGCCGGAGCGTACCCCGGACTGGTAACCGGAAGAGCCTGTCAGCGGAGAATAGGGCGATGCCGCCGGTGTCCGCCGCACGTAGTCGAACGTTTCATCGGGCGAGGTGGTCGGTTGGCTGGTCTGACTGCCGGCCTGGTGCCCGTTTGAGGTCGTCGCGGAGGATTGCGAGGTGGGTTGCGAGGTTCCCTGATATGGGCGCAGGCGCGGTTCAGGAGCGGGGTCGCTCATCGCCTGCATGCGCTGGCCCAGTTCTCCCAAACCCAGATGCTGCGGATCGTTCATCGTTACCTTTCTCTATTCAATATATAGAGGCCGACGGACCAGGAACATGGAATCGGGAGCCGTGCCTGCTTTAACCGGTGCCCTGTTCAAATTTGAGTTCAAATTTGTGTTCAATTCTGTGCTGAAACGCTTGCAGTTAATGGGGTTTATTGAGCGCGTAGAGGACGGTGCGCAGCATCTCCGTTTCGGGGGCGGGTTTGCCGGTCCACAACTCGAACTGACGAGCGCCCTGATAGACAAACATTTCGATTCCCTGGATGGTGGCGATGCCCCGTGCGCGAGCGGCCTGGAGAAGCGGCGTTTCGAGCGGGTTGTAAACCAGATCAAAGACGACGCGGGCCTTCCATTTTTCCGAATCGAGGGGCAGGGGATGAGGGTTACCGGTCATGCCGCATGGCGTGGCGTTGATGAGTACATCAAATTCGTTTTCAGAGATCTGCTTTTGCGTAATTGTGACTGCGCCCGCGGCCTCGGCAAGTTCTTTGGCGCTTGATTCTTTGCGGCTCCAGACGGAGACTTTGGCACCTTTGTCCGCGAGGCCATAGACGGCTGCCCGGGCTGCGCCTCCGGCGCCGAGAACAAGGATCCGCCGGTCTTTGAGCTGCATGCGCTTTTCCAAAGGCCGGATGATGCCGGCAACGTCAGTGTTGAATCCGTAGAGCCTGCCGTCGGCGCCGAGCCGGATCGTGTTGCAGGCACCAAGCTTGGCGGTCAGCGGATCGACGTTGGCCAGGTGCGGGAGCACAAGCTGCTTGAGCGGCATGGTCACGCTCATGCCACTCAGAGGAAGCCGGCGGGCGAGGGTGAACAGGTCGTCGACCGATTCGGTCTTGAGCGGCAGATAGACGGCATTGATGCGCTCGCGATGGAAGGCGGTGTTCTGCATGAGCGGTGAAAGAGAGTGCGAAATGGGGTTGCCGGCTACCCCGTAGATGCGTGTGGCCTGATCGATCTGCTCGATGTGGTAGAGGTCCTTGAGGGCTCGCGCGGTCACTTGCCCGCTAGCTGTCGGCGCGCCGTTGGGCGCGGAGGCAAAGGTAAAATCCGATCCCGCACGCAGACTCAGGACGCGGCTGACGATGCCGGCTTCGCCCATGGCGATGCCCACCAATTGCGCTTCGCCCGATCGCTCGGTGATCCAGTTGAGCAGATTGAGGCTATCGGTGAGGGTGTGCGCGGTGTTGACGATCTTTGCGAAATCAGGCGAGAAGCGCTGGATACGCCGAAAGGCGGCTTCGGGGTCAGCGGCAGACTTGAAGTCGTGGAAGCTGATCATGATTGGGGTGCCGAGGTCGCGCAGAGCCTCGAGTTGTGCGGTGATGCATTCTTCAGCGGACTCGATCTCGAGATCGAGCAGGTCGAATCCGGCTTTGGCGGCATGAGTGAGGATGGCCAGTTCTTCGTCGAGGGTTCCGGTAAAGCCTCCGCCGTGGGGCTTGCGGCGGCAGGTGGCGATGGCGGCCAGGTCTTTGTGCGTGTCGAGAAATTTGGCGATGGGGGTGACGGCTGCCGCCGGTTTGTTCACCGAATCGATGCGGAACTCGAGGAATTGCGAATCAGGCAGGGCAGCTTCGGCGTGTTCGAGCAGCTCGGCGACGGTATGCCCCTGCAGAGCCACGCAGACCCGGCCCACCCGGGACCGGAGGTAAGTTGCTGACGAGATGGACTGGGTTTGCGTCATTACAGCAATTGCGGCATCTTAGAACGCCCATCGTCGCAACGCAAGTAACATTCGTCAGATAACAGTGTATTGATGGATGAGGCGTCAAAGTCCGCGACTAATCGCAGGGAAGATGGTGGGCTGTTTCAGGATATCTTTGATATCTTTCCACAATTGGTTCCCGATTCAGTGGCCGGTGGGTCTGCCAAAGGTGAGTGTGCTGTGGCAACCTAGAGGTTTGGAGGCGTTGCGAAATGGGTACTTTGTCGAGTGTTGTGCCGGATGCGGTGTTGGAGATTTCGACTGCGATTCATGCCTGGGAGGCAGGTCCGCTAACAGCGGAGGGATTCAGGGAGTGGGTTTCTGGCCGCCTGGCGGCGCATGAGGCGGCGATCGCTTCGCTGCTGGCTGTTGCCGGTCCGCGAACGCCGGAGAATTCGCTCCGTCTGTATGACATTGCTATCGAGCAATTGAGCTTGGCCGGGGCGCAGGCGGGGGTGCTGAATTCTGTTGCGGCGGACAAAGCTGTGCGTGATCAGGCCCAGACGGAAGCGCAGCGCATTGCCGAGGCGGGAACCACCCTGAGCCTCAACCGCGATGTCTATCTGGCGTTGTCGGCGATCGATCTTGACGGCGCAAGTGACGCCACGAAGCACTACGTCCAGAGGATGCTGTTGAGCTATCGGCTGGCGGGCGTGGACAAGGACGATGCGACGCGGGCGCATCTGCACCAGTTGCATGAGAAGGCGACGAAGCTGTCGCTTGAGTTCAGCCGCAATGTGCAGGAGGGCGGCAAGACTGTTGTCGTCGAGAATGCCGAGGAGTTGGAGGGGCTGCCGGCAGACTATCTGGCGCGGCATACTCCCAACTGCGACGGACATTATGTCATCAGCACCGATCAGCCGGATATGCAGCCGGTGATGACCTTTGCCAAGAGCGACGCGCTGCGCGAACGGATGTTCCTGGCGTACAACACGCGGGCGTATCCGGATAACAAGCAGATTTTGCTGGATCTGCTGGCGACGCGGCAGGAGATCGCGACGCTGCTGGGTTTCTCAAGCTGGGCGAACCTGGCGACGGCGGACCAGATGATGGGTTCGGCGGCGAATGCGCGGAAGTTTATCGCCCGGTTGGAAGAGGCGAGCCGCGAGGGAGCGCTGCGCGAGGTGGAGATGGTGCGGGAGTTTGCTCAAAAACAGCGGCCGGAGCTTGGAAAGCTGAATGCCGCCAGCCGGGGCTACTGGTATGAACAGTACAGGCGCGCGGCCTTCGATTTTGATTCTCAGGATGTGCGGCCTTACTTCCCGTATGCGCAGGTGGAGCAGGGAATTCTCGATACGGCGGGGAAGCTGTTTGGGGTCCAATTTCACCGGGCCGTAGATGAAGGGCGGCCTGCAATGGGCTGGCACGGGGATGTCTCGGTATGGGATGTGCTCGACGCCGACGGTGAAACGCGCGTTGGCCGGTTCTATCTGGACATGCATCCGCGCGAAGGGAAGGACAAGTGGTTCTCCGCCACGCCTGTTGTGACTGGCGTGCGGGGGCGATATCTGCCCGAGGCCGGATTGATTTGCAATTTTCCGCGGCCTGAGGTGGATGAGACTGGAAAGACTGTCGATCCCGGACTGATGCAGTACAACGACGTTGTGACTTATCTCCACGAATTTGGCCACCTGATGCACGCGATTCTGGGAGGGCATACGGAGTGGGCCGGACTTTCAGGATTTGCGACAGAAGGCGATTTTATTGAGGTTCCTTCGCAGATGCTAGAGGAGTTTTTCCGCGATGTGACACTGCTGCAGAGCTTTGCTCATCATTACGAGACAGGTGAGGTGCTGCCTGAAGAACTGATTCGCAAGATGAAGCTGGCGGCGGCATTTGGGCGTGCTGACGGCATGCGGACGCAGCTGTATTACACGACCCTTTCGCTCGATCTGCATGACCAGGATCCGGCGGGGATCGATCTGGATCGTATTACTAAGTCGCTTTACGAGAGCCTGCAGCCGTGGCAGTGGATCGATGGCAACCGGATGTATGCCAGCTTCGGACATCTGATGGGATATTCGTCGAACTACTACACCTATGCGTATGACAAGGTGATCGCGCTGGACTTCTTCGCGCAGTTTGATCGGGCGAATCTGCTGGATTGTGATGCTGCATCGAAGTATCGGACAGCGGTGATCGAGCAAGGCGGGTCGAAGCCCGGCCGGCAGATGGTGCAGGATTTCCTGGGACGCGATGAGGAGTTCTCGGCATTCAGCAACTGGCTCAATGAGGAGTTTGCTGAAAACGCGATCGGCTGATCGATAACTGGATCCGTCTCCTTCCCCGCCGCATGGACTATGATTCTGCGCATGGCGAGTACGCAGGATTTTAGCGGCAAGTGGGCGCTTGTGACAGGCGCGAGTTCGGGGATTGGTGCGGAACTGGCGCGGCATCTGGCTGGGCATGGCGCGAAGCTGATTGTGACCGCCCGGCGAAAAGATCGCCTTGATGCGCTGGCGGCTGAACTGACAGCTCGCGGCACAGAGGTTCGCATTGTGACCGCGGACCTCACGCAGCCGGATGCTCCGCAGGCCATCTTCGACGCTACGGAAGGTGCGGGGCTGGCGGTGGATATTCTGATCAACAATGCCGGCCTGGGGCAGTATGGCGAATTCATAAAGACAGACGCCAGTCAGGAACTGGCGCAGATTCGTGTGAACTGTGAAGCCATGGTCAACCTAGCTCGACTGTTCGTGCCGCGCATGGTGGAGCGGCGGCGAGGATGGGTACTTGTGCTGGCGTCGGTGGCGAGCTTTCAGCCGGTGCCGTTTCTCTCAACTTATGCAGCTACCAAGGCCTTTGATCGTTTCTTTGCGCTGGGGCTGGCGGAGGAAGTGGCTCCGTTTGGGGTGAAAGTGACTGCGCTGTGTCCAGGGCCGACGGAGAGCGAGTTCTTCGATGTGGCTGGAGCAGGGAAGCTGAAGACCAGAAAAATCCAGTCTGCAGAAGAGGTTGTGCAGCGCGGCCTCGAAGCTCTGGCCAAAGGGAAGCGGACGATTATTCCCTACTTTGGTGGAAAGGCGACTGCCTTTGTTGTGCGCCTTGTGCCAGTGGGATTGATAACTTACTTTGTGGCAAAGATGGCCCATCCGGACAAAGTAGCCAGGCAGGGATAGAACTCTACTGAGTGGCTGCGGGTAGTGTTTCAGGAATCCGATTGCTCGCGGCGACGACAAATGAATTGAAGAAATGGTCGATGTCGTTTTCGCGCCGCGCGGCCGGCGATGGAGATGCGGCAATGAGCATGTAGAGCCGCGTTCCTGCATAGACGAAGCGTGTATCCAGGATGCCGCCGCCGGCGTTGTGAGCGACGATATCGCGGCCCGGGTAGCCTTGCGGAGAGGTTCGGATCTCGGTCCGCAGCGTGGTGCTGGTCCGGTAGAGCGCTCCGTCGCGAGCCTGATCGAGCGTCTTGTCGGGGGCCAGGTCATTCATGCGCGCTACAGGAGGCTTTTCTGCCCATGCGACGGCATAGGTTTTATCAGGCTCAGGCTTAACCAGCAGCATGTTTACCGGCTCTGGCGTTCCGTTTTCGCTTGTGGCCTGTACGACTACCCTTTTTGGCTCGCCGGGCATATCGACGCGGAAGCCTAAATTCGATTCGTCAACTGGTCGCCAGTCCAGAGATTTGCCCCCGGCCAGCTGAATTACTCCATCGGCGGTCCGGGATGGTAAATAATCGCGCAGAAAGCTAAATTCGTGACGTTGACGCCATGCGTACATTCCTCCGATCACTAATAAAATCGCGACCAAGTATAGGTATACCTTTTTCATATACTTAAGCTTGCCGCGAGGTTAACTTTGTGTGCAAGGCAAGATATACCTATTTAGTAAACATGGTCCCTCTTTTAGTAACATGTAACCAGTCAACCTACCCTTTCGTACCACAATGCAAAAAAATGCCGAAACTTAAGACAACTCTTTGTCTTGTTCTGCATCATACACATTAATCAGCAGAGGCAACCGCTGTAGCACTTCCCCGCCAAAGCGCTTCTATCTCCGTTGTTGGTCTGGTGACAGACCCCCATCACACGATCCACAGAAACTCCCATCTATCTTGCCTCTCGAGTGGGCCCGCCGGAAGGCGGGCCCAACGCTCGTCTGGGCGCTTTTTCCTTCCTTGATTCCTCTTCTGAGCCGCCCCATCTACAATCGAGCGAATATGCACAGTCGTTCCGATTCGTTTGAAAACGTATATGACGCCACCGCTTCCGGACTCAATTCTGCTGCCACGAATGTTGCCTTCCTTGTTGTTCCGGAATGGGCTCGCCTGGCGGATTTCAACTGGCTTTGGCATGGCTTCAGCACTCGTGTTGGCGGAGTTAGTCGCGTCTATCTTCCTGAAGACAAAAAAGATTCGGCGGGAGAATTGAGCGGAGAACTAAATCTGGGCTTTACCGCAGCAGATTCTCCTGAGAATGTTCGCGAGAACAGGCTGCGTTTCGTTGAGGCTGTTACGGGCAGCCGGGAAACGCCGCTAGTGGCGGTTCGTCAGGTGCATTCCAGTGTGTCCGCGGTTCTTCGTGCGCCCGAAATCGGCTTTCCTCTCGACGCAATCCCACAGGCGGACGCGATCATTACCAACCAGCCAGGCGTCCTGCTGGCGATCCAGACGGCGGATTGCATTCCGGTGCTGGTGGTCGATCGCAAGAGACGGGTAGCGGCTGGGTTTCACGCTGGATGGCGGGGCACGGTGCAGCGGATCGTTGAGTCGGGTATTGGCCAAATGCGCGAGGAGTTTGGGTGCGAGCCCGGCGATTTAGTGGCGGCCATTGGGCCCGGCATTGGCGCCTGCTGTTACACGGTCGGCGAGGAAGTGCTCGAGCAGTTCACGGCGAATTTTGCATACGCGGCGGAGCTTTTCCGGCGAGATAAAGGTGGGCAGGGAGCGTTGCGCCTGGATTTGACCGAGGCCAACCGGCGTCAGTTGCTGGATGCAGGACTGCGCGCAAGTTCGATTGCGACGGTGGGCGGGTGCACGGCCTGCCAGCCGGAGATTTTCTACTCGCATCGCGCCTCGGGTGGCCATGCCGGGCGGATGATGAGCGTGATTGGGATTCGCTAGTCTGCCGCCGCTTCGCCGGGATTGACCAGATCGCGCAGTTCTTTGGATGGCTTGAAGTAAGGAACCCGCTTGGCCGGCACGTCAACGCGGTCGCCGGTCTTGGGGTTGCGGCCAATGCGGGGATTTCGCTCCCGAATACGGAAGGAACCGAAACCGCGAATCTCAATCTTGTCTCCAGATTGCAGAGCGACAATCACTGAGTCGAAGATGGTCTCGACAATCACTTCGCCATCACGGCGGGTGAGGTCGCCAAGCTGAGTCACCTTCTCTACGAGGTCTGCTTTGGTCATGCCGATTTGCCTCCGAATCCAAGAATACCCGGATTCCTTTCAGCCTACCCCAAAAAGTGGTTTCCTGTGCAAATGGAATCACTTGGAGCGATCTTTCCTGCAAAAAAACGTTGCGGGGGTGACGCAGGAGCCGATGAATCGGCCGATTTGACGTGCTGCGGATGGGAGACTGTGCGTTGCGTGCCGATGGGACGCCCAGTCGGAATTGCGCCTGCGCTCGCTCCGGTATGATTACAAGGTAAGACGCCTCACTATATCCTCATCCGTTAGAAAGGCTGGATTTTCGTGCCTGGCTATCCTGCCTGCAGCATCGTAATTCCTGCGTACAACGAAAGCGCCCGTATCGATGCCACGTTGCACGAAGTGGTGGAGTGCGTCCGTTCGCAGGGATGGAACGCTGAAATCATTGTGGTCAACGACGGCTCAACCGATACGACTGCGCAGCAGGTGCGGAAGATTGCCGAGAACGCGCCGGAAGTGACGCTGCTCGAAAATCCTGGCAACCGCGGCAAGGGATACAGCGTGCGCCATGGTCTGCTGCTGGCCCATGGCGAGATTGTGATGTTTACCGACGCGGATCTTTCTGCGCCGATTGCTGAGGCGGAGCGGCTCTTTGCCGCCATCGGCAACGGAGCGGACATCGCTATCGGATCGCGGTGGCTTGACCGCAGCCGCCAGGTGCATCGGCAGCCGCTGTACAGGCAGTTTTTTGGGCGCTGTTTCAACCTAGTTACGCGCACAATCATGGGACTGAGCTTCCACGACACGCAATGCGGCTTCAAGGCATTTACTCGAGCGTCGGCACAGACGGTCTTCCAGTTACAGACAATTGAGGGATGGGGCTTCGATCCGGAGATACTGTTTATCGCCACCAAGCGGAACCTGCGCATCGAAGAGGTTCCAGTAACCTGGGGACACGATGAGCGGACGCGGATCAGTTATCTGCGCGACGGTTTTCACATGCTACGGGAGATGGCGATCATTCGCTGGAATGCGTTGATGGGCAGATACGACGGGAATGTTCAGCCGATAAGACGCCTGCCTCATAGTTAGATGGAGTTATTGGGTCGAGTTATTGATTGCCTTGTTAGGGAGTTAGAAACCTTGCCTCATTCGCCGCTCTTGCGCATTGCCGGTATTGTTATCTTTCTTCTTCTGATGGCGCTGCTGCTCTGGCGGCGCAGGTATCGCGGGTAGGAACCTTTATTCACATGCGCGGCTGAGAATCGTGAGAAGTCCGAGCCGTTTTCTACGCTATCAAGCGTATGCGTTAGAATTCAGAACTCCGGACAAAACCACCATGATTCGTACCGAATACAAGATGAAGGCCTTTCAGAAGGTTTTCTACTCCCTCTTAGGAATGATCGCGCTCGCTGGCGCGGGCTTTCTCGCCTACCAGTTTGCATCCGAAAAGAACGCGGCGATGGTCATGCTCATCGCGCTGTTGGTCGCTTTCTTGGGCGTCTATCTGCTTGCGCTCTCCTTTCGTACCCGTATGGTAGTGGAAGGCTCTCACCTTGAATTGCGCGGCGCCTTTCGAGAGAAGGCCGTCGATCTAAGCGAAATCGAGGGCTACCGCGTGGTCTCGACCCGCAACGGTTCTTTCACGCTGCTCTACCTGAAGGAGGGAAGAGGCCGGCTCTCCGTGAGCAATTACTTCGCCACGGATGACGCGTACCGGGAGTGGTTTCAACAGATCGCGAATCTCGAT
>Ga0206936_1154_pt1 | contig 17860 bp, 12 predicted proteins | sample Alteio_BWOrgHeat_14_FD_152922 | JGI IMG/M metagenome (GOLD analysis project Ga0206936, IMG submission 152922) | Enriched cells from forest soil in Barre Woods Harvard Forest LTER site, Petersham, Massachusetts, United States -... | ecosystem: Environmental > Terrestrial > Soil > Temperate forest >... | reverse complement strand
AATGCGCATAAATGAACGTCGTGACAAGCCGCTACAAGCGGATGGGTCGAGATTAGGAGATGCCATAGGTGTGACTCCTGAAGTACAAGATAGTTGAGATTGCAGAACGGCTGAAAATATGCTGGGGACGCGGGAAAACGTGGAATGTACGAGAGGCCGGAACGGGCGCAATATGCTCCATACTTCAAGGTAGCGTTAGATAGCAGGGAAAGACAAGGATGAAATGCGGAAAGAATTTCCAACTATGCAGTGATCGTGCTAGTCTTGTTCCGGTAAACGATTTCTCGCCAGAAATGGCTTTATTTACGCGGCCCGGACGACTCAGAAATTCGCGTCTCTCGCTGCCTTTTGCGCATGGTGTGCCGTTTCTGCGGCTGGAGAGATATAGTGTTGTGGTCACGATGCAATTTGCTTGACAGGCATTGAGGTAAAGCCATTTACTAAGGTCGCATCTCAAAACCAGCTTGACCCTCCGATTCGAAACGCTTTCACCCAGGTGATTTAATGCTTGAATTCGCATTAGCCTCAAACAACTCCGCCAGCGTGACTTCGCTGGCATCCGCCATTTCCCAGGCGACACATTCTCTGGCCGTCGGCGTGCCCTCACTGGCCCATCTCAGCGTTCTCGACATGGCTGTGATCGCGATCTATTTCGCGATGGTGATGTGGATCGGCTTCTACTTGAAGAAGCGCGCTAACACCAGCGAAGAGTTCTTCATGGCCGGCCGCGAAATGACGGCATGGATCGCGGGTCTGAGCTTCGTCTCCGCCAACCTGGGCTCGCTTGAACTGATGGGATGGGCCGGCTCGACCTACCAGTACGGCATCCTCGCCGCCCACTGGTACTGGATCGGCGCAATCCCGGCCATGCTCTTCCTGGGCATCGTGATGATGCCCTTCTACTACGTCTCCAAAACGCACTCGGTGCCCGGCTATCTCAAACTCCGCTTCGGCCAGGGCTCGAGCGTCGTTGCGGCATTCTCATTCGCCTTCATGACCATCCTGATGAGCGGCGTGAACATGTTCTCAATGGCGCTGGTGATGAAAGTCGTCCTCGGCTGGGACATCACCTTCAGCATCGTCGTCTCATCGCTGGCTGTTGCCGCGTATGTCGCGCTCGGCGGCCTGCGCTCGGCCATCTTCAACGAAGTCCTGCAATTCGTCCTCATCTGGGGCGGGGCATTGCTGGTGCCGATTCTCGGATTGATCGAAGCAGGCGGCTGGACCGGCTTGAAGGCCAAGATCGCCGCCAACATCGCCGCAGGAGCGATCCCCGCGGGCGATTACACCCATATGTGGCGCGGCCTCGGACATTTCCAGGACAACCCGATGGGCGTTCACTGGACTGGCATCATTCTCGGCCTCGGCTTCGCCATTAGCTTCGGCTACTGGACCACAGACTTCCTCGTTGTCCAGCGCGTCCTCGCAGCCAACAGCCTGCGCTCCGCGCGCATGGCTCCGGTGATCGGCTCGTTCTTCAAGATGGCTGTTCCATTCATCGTCATTCTCCCCGGCCTGCTCGGCCTCGTCGTCTTACAGAATGCTGACGGCAGCCACATGCGACTCTTCGGCGAAGACTTCGTCAGCGCTCACCCGGGTATGGGCCTGCACAGCTACAACGAAGTCCTGCCGCTGATGTTAGTCCGCTATTGCAGCCCCGGCCTTCTCGGCCTCGGCATCACCGCCCTGATTGCTGGATTCATGTCCGGCATGGCGGGCAACGTAAGCGCCTTCGCCGCAGTATGGACGTACGATATCTATCAGCCGCTCATCAACAAAAAAGCCAAGGATTCGCACTACGTCGCCGTAGGCCGCTGGGCTACCGTACTCGGAGTCGTAGTCTCCATCGGCGCGGCCTATCTCGTGATGAACGCCAAGGGCATTATGGATTACGTCCAGGCCCTCTTCAGCTTCTTCATCGCGCCGCTGCTTGGATCGATCCTGATGGGCATGTTCTGGAAGCGAGCCACAAAACAGGGCGGCTTCTGGGGTCTGCTTGTCGGTACACTCACTTCGATCAGCCTATGGGCGTGGGTCCACTTCAATCCCTCAGCTCTGCGGTACGTGGCCATCTCTCCGTACGCCAAAGACATGGCAGAAAACATGTACCGCGCTCTCTGGTCCTTCTGCGCCACCGTAATCGTTACCTTCATCGTCAGCATGCTCACAACCGCTCGACCGGTTGCCGAGTTGAATGGACTGGTCTACGGAGCAACCAAACTGCCCACCGAAGAACCAGTGCCCTTCTACAAGAACGAGTACTATTGGGCCGCAATGGCGGTAATCGTATTTCTCGGACTGAACATCATTTTCTGGTAAGGAGACAAGGGTGAAATCAACAGAGATCTCAATTTGGTTTTTTATCGGCGTGCTCCTCACCGTTTATGGAGTGATGATTCTTGGCTACGGACTGTGGGAGTTGATGACCGGCAACGTAGCCAACGTGGTGCTGGCCAACCTCCATGCTCCGGTCTGGTGGGGCGCGATCATGCTATTGTTGGGGATTTTCTATTCGGTTCGCTTCCGCCCCGGCAAAGAGATATAACCGGCTGGCTTCAGCATTCGGCTGTCCACCAACAACAGGTTTTTGAATAAACAAGATTGATTCACAAGGAGCAGGCGGCATGGCAGCGCAACGGACAATGACCTACGGCGTAGTGGTAGGCAATCGCGGATTCTTCCCGGATCAACTGGCGAAGAGCGGGCGCGAAGAAATCATTACGGCAATTGAATCGGCTGGAGCCAAAGCCATCGTACTCACTGCGCAGGAATCTAAGTTCGGCGCAGTCGAGACCTTTGCAGAAGCGCAACGCTGCGCGGAGCTCTTCAAAAAACACGCAGCCGACATCGACGGCATCATCATCACACTCCCAAACTTTGGCGACGAACGCGGAGTAGCCGATGCGCTGCGTCTCTCCGGGCTCAAGGTTCCCGTTCTCGTGCAGGCAACGCCAGACAAGAGCGACGCCATGACCATCGCCACGCGCCGTGACAGCTTCTGCGGCAAGATGAGCGCCTGCAACAACCTCATGCAGTACGGCGTCCCATATTCGCTAACCACGCTTCACACCGAAGCCCCTGCATCCGCCGAGTTCAAAGCCGATCTCGAATGGTTCGGCGCCGTCTGCCGCATCGTTCGCGGATTGACCAACCTGCGTATCGGCGCCATCGGGGCGCGTCCTTCGGCCTTCAATACTGTCCGTTACTCCGAACGCATCCTCGAGACCAGTGGCATCTCCGTCGAACCTATCGACCTCTCTGAAATTCTCGGCCGCATCAATCGCATGGGCGACAATGACGATGCCGCGCAGGCCAAGCTGGCCGCGATCAAAGCCTATGTCAGCCATTCAGGCATCCCCGAAGCCGCGCTGCTCAAGATGGCCAAGCTCGGCGCAGTGATCGACGGTTGGATGAAGCAGACCGCCGTTACCATCAGCGCCGTGCAATGCTGGACCTCGCTCGAAGAATTCTTCGGCGTCGTGCCCTGCACCATCATGAGTATGATGTCCAACGACCTCATCCCTTCCGCCTGCGAAGTCGATGTCCCCGGCACCCTGAGCATGCACATGCTCGCCCTCGCCTCCGGCACTCCCTCCGCGCTGCTCGACTGGAATAACAACTACGGCAGCCATCCCGACAAGTGCGTCTGCTTCCATTGCTCCAACCTGCCCAAGCACTTCTTCAACGAAGTGAAGATGGACTTCCAGGAAATCATCGCCGGCACCGTAGGCAAAGAGAACACCTTCGGCACCTGCGTGGGCCGCGTCAAGAGCGGCGCTATGAGCTACGCGCGCTACTCCACCGACGACCGTCGCGGAATCGTGCGCGGCTATTGTGGCCCGGGCAAGTTCACCGACGATCCTCTGACCACCTTTGGGGGCGCAGGCGTGGCCGAAATTCCTAAACTGCAAAAGCTGCTGAAGTTCATCTGCCGCGAAGGGTTCGAGCATCACGTCGCGGCCAACTTCAGCGACGTTTCAAAAGCGGTTCATGAAGCAGCGAGTCGCTATCTGGGCTGGGAAAGCTACTACCACCCAGAGCTCGAAGATTAGGCTTGCGGCACTTCTCCAGGGGCGCTGACCATGGTGTCAGCGCCCTGTTTTTCTTTCGCGAAAGACTATCTCGCTCAATCGTGGATAATGAGTGGGCCGACTACAACTCCCGAAAGGCATATCGACCAGATGAGCACCCGAATCCGCAAGAGTCTCGACATCAACGGCACGACCCTCGTATCGCAGCAAGCCTGGAATACAGAGCTGGAAGCCAAGCACAACCAGGTGGTCGAATGGCTGCGCAGCGAAGACCTCGACGGCATTCTTCTCAAGCGGAATGAGAACATCGCATGGCTCACCGGCGGCGCTGTCGAACTGCGCGTGCTCACTCCCAATGAAACTGGCGTCGCTTCCCTGCTCGTGACCGCCGAGGGTGGACGCTATTACCTGACCACCGCCAACGAAGCGCCTCGCCTTCACGATGAGGAGTTTGGCGCCCTCGACTTTGAGCCAGTGGTTTTCCCCTGGTACGCGGACGACACCGCAGATAAAGCGCTACAGCTCGCGCGTGACCGGGTAGCTTCAGACACGCCCATCCCGGGCTTCGCACCTGCACACATGTATCCGCTGCGAGCATCATTGCAGGAGAGCGAAATCGCGCGCTTCCGCTGGCTCGGCGCACAGACGGCAGAAGCCGTGACCGAAGTCTTGCAGCAACTGAAGCAGGGCCAGACCGAGTACGAAGTCGAAGGACAAATCGCCGAAACCCTCCTGAGCCGCGGCATTCTTCCCTCCGTCTACCTGATGGCCGCCGACGAACGCATCGTCATGTACAAACACGCCGTGGCACGCGGAAAGAAGATCGAAAGGTACGCGATGATCAATCTCTGCGCGCGCAAATGGGGGCTCACCGTTTCGATCACCCGTTTCGCGCACTTCGGTCCGCCGCTCGCCGAGTTGCAGGAGAAATTCAATGCATCGGCGCAGGTGAACGCTGCTCTTCTCGATGCCACGCGCATAGGAGCTACTTCCGCGGAACTATTCAAAGCGGCCGCCAATGCCTACGCCAGCAACGGCTTCGCAGGCGACGAACAACTGCATCACCAGGGCGGTGCAACCGGTTATTGGGAGCGCGAGTGGATAGCAACCCCCGACGGCAAAGAGAAGGTGGTCAACAATCAAGCCTTCGCCTGGAACCCCAGCATCCGCGGCGGCAAGGTAGAAGATACCGTCCTCCTGCACGACGGCCAGATCGAGCTGCTCACCCCAACACCAAAGCTGCCCGCTCTAGCCTCCAGCGCCAACGGCAACACCTACCCCGCCACAGGCATACTGATTCTTTAGCCTGAACCGCTAGCGCGCCATCACTCAGTTGGTCTTCTTCTCCACAAGCGCAGCAGACACGGCCGGCGGCAATGACTTCATTCTTTTGATAAAGGCCGCCGCCTTCCAGAGTCTGCCATCCGAATCCCACACGCCATTGGCGAACATGGCGGTACGGCGCACGCCGTGCTTCGCTACCCAGAAGACCTCGGCCTCTGAATACTCGGTTCCCGCACTCGGAAGGTCTGGTGCAGGAGGGAACGACGCTTCAGGATGCTCCCGTGTCTTGCCGGGAGTTCCGTGGCATCCCGAGCATTCACCGAGATAAATCTTCCCACCCGCAATCAGGTTCTCGTCTGTCGGAGGGAACGGATTCGCCATCTCAGGCGCGTGCCGTCGCACTGAAGCGTGAACCGCCCGATCTATCAAAGCATTTTCAAAACGGGATGGCTGCAGGTCCGCTCGCATCTCGGAAAAACCCAGCGTCAAATATCCGAGAATACCCGCCGCTAAAACCACGAGCGTAGAAAGAACTCCAAGAATAAAATTTCTCATGCGAGCTCCCCGGACTGTCACGCAAATCGCGTCGCACTCACCCTCTTGGACGCGAATGTGCAATTTTGGCGGATCCCGGAAGCCCATCCATTCAACTTTTGTGATGAGAAGCGGAAATCGAGGGATGAACGATTTTAGATATTTGCTTTGGCAGGCAGCAGCGTCAATCGTGCCGTCAGCACCACCAGCGCGGTCCACAGCAAATCCGCACCCAGGAGATGAATCACCTGCATCCACACTGGCGCGAGCAGCCACACATCCAGCGCACCGAGCAAATACTGCGCAGCCAATAAGCCGACCACCAGTGCAGAAAGCCCGCGGTTATCCCATGGCCCTCCCCGTCGCGCAGCGCGAATCAGCAGCCAGATGAGAAAGATGCTCGCCATGATCGCGACCGTAGGATGCGTCCAACGCCAGCGTAACAACCAGCTGGCCTCTCCCGAGGCGTGGGCCGAAAAATCCTGCGCAATGGAGTCGCCCAGCGTTGTCGCAGGAAAGAGCGTGTCCCCCAACGCCGCCATCGATCCAGTAACGCCGACCACCATCACCGCGATCATGCCTATCGTCGTCCCGATTGGCGCACTGATTTGAATATCGCGCCAGCGAAATCCTAAGTGACGCCCCAGCATGTGCGCCGTCATGGCAAGCGCCGCGACCAGCAGCAGCGTGTTCGAGAGATGAAGCGCCAGCATCGGCGCGCGCAGCGGAGAGTGGCTCTGCGCCGTCAGTCCAAGCTTAACCAGCAGCGCGCCGATCAGCCCCTCCGTCAAAGTAAAGAAGACAGCAGCTCCGGCAGTCCATCGCGCCATGTGCCCCGCAACAGTCGCGCGCCAACTCCAAACCAGCAGCCCAACCACAAAGATCATATCCAACGCCGCGGTCACACGATGGGTAAATTCGATGATCGTCCCAATCGTCGGCGACTGCTGCAGGACCGTGCCGTTACATAGCGGCCAGTGGTCCCCGCAACCCGCGCCCGAACCCGTCGCCCGCACTACCGCACCCCAGAGAATAGTGGCGATAAAATACGCCAGCACTCCCCACGCAAAGCCGCACAGCGCTCGTGACGGCGTCCGGTCCGAAATTGAGATAGCTGTGATAGTCATTGCGTGAACTTCGTCCAGGTCTCAGTTTAGAACAGCGCGCTTCTACAGCTGATATCCGTTCGCTTCCAGCTTCTGCTGCCACTTCCACGCAGAAGTCAGAATCTCATCGATATCGCGTTTCGCCACCCAGCCCAGTACCTCCTTGGCGCGTGTGGCGTTGGCCCAGAGAGCCGGCGGATCGCCGGCACGCGGCGGAGCCAGTTCATGAGGCACGGCAATTCCAGTCAGACGCTTAAAAGCGTCCATGATCTCTTTGACCGAAGTACCGCGGCCCGTGCCAAGGTTCAGAGCCACCGATTCGCCACCATTGGCTAGATATTCAAGCGCCAGCACGTGCGCGGCTCCCAGATCTGAAACATGAATGTAATCGCGAATGCACGTTCCATCAGGCGTAGGCAGATCATGTCCGAAGACCTTGAGTGGTGGCACCACGCCCAGCACAGCCTTGAGCACCAACGGGATCAGGTGCGTCTCAGGATCGTGAACTTCGCCAATCAGCCCGCTCGCATGGGCGCCAGCCGCGTTGAAGTACCGCAGCGCCGCATAACGCAAACCATGCGAAGCCGAATAGGCCGAGAGGGCATGCTCGAAGAAAAGTTTGGTCGCTCCATAGGGATTGATCGGCTCCTTCGGCGAGTCTTCCGTGATCGGCAGCACCGCCGGTACGCCGTAGATCGAATTCGTAGAAGAGAAGATAAACTTGCGCACCTTCGAGGCCAACACAGCATCCATCAGCTTCAGCGCAGACTCAACGTTGTTCTGAAAATACTTCCGCGGATTCGCCACCGACTCGCCCACATACGCGCACGCGGCAAAGTGCATCACAGCATCAACGCGATCCAGCGCCGGAGCCAGCTTTTCGCCGTCAGCAATGTCGCCTTCGATCAACTCAAAGCCGTCGGAGAGCTTGCGATTCCCCGTGCTCAGGTTGTCGTAAATGATCACTTCGTGACCGGCAGCAACCAGCTCGCGCACCGAATGAGACCCGACATAGCCACTGCCACCCGTTACCAGGACGCGCATTGAAACTCCTCCTTCGCATCAAACGCGAAGCCATTCGTTGTCTGAAAGATTTTGCAGTTCATACTATGCAACGCACAAACGCCACGCAATGCAACCTAAGATGCAGGGTTAGCGAATGTGGCGCTTCTCCCATATCTTTGCGTCGATGAGAAAACGAAACCAGAAAGTCTGGAGCACCCAGAAAATAAAACCTTCCGTGCCATCGAGAAAGCCCAGCTTGAAAAAGTAGCGATAGCCGAATAAAGCAAACGGCCTGATGAACAGTGGCATGTTGTTGTACTTTTCACGAAGGGCACGTTTGCGCTGCGCGGGGTTGCCCTTCGGGTCAGCGACCAGGCGACCCGCCTCATGGCTGGAGTCCATTTCAGCCACTTCGCCGTCGGCCCAGCGATTGTGACGCGCCGTCCACTCGGAAATGTTCATCGCAATGTCATCGATCATCACGCCCGTGAGTTGTCCCGTTGTTCCCGGTTCAGTCAGCAGGAAATGCTGATCGTATTTGCGATCTTCGCAGCGACCTACTCCAGAACGAAATAGCCGCAGATGCCACGTTGGACTCATGCCTCCGTGCCGCATCACGCGGCCCAGAAACTTCACATATCGCGGAACAAAATACCCTGCGTGTTCCGGCTCATCCGGTAATGCAACAATCGCAGCAACCAGTTCATCATCCATCACCTCATCCGCATCAAGATGCAGTTGCCAGGAGCGCGTGATGGGCAGATTGTCGATAGCCCAGTTTCTCTGCGCGCCATAGTTCTCAAACCCATGCTGCACAACCTTCGCTCCGTACGATTCCGCCAAAGCGACAGTACCGTCAGAGCTGAACGAATCCACAACAAAAACCTCATCTGAAACTTCGCGGGCGCGTTTCAACGTAGCGCCCAGAGTGTCCTCGGAGTTGTACGAGAGCAGGATGACAGAGGGCCGCATATACCTTAATGTTAGTGCATTCCACGTTGCAAACCTGTAAGAGCCGCGCCGTCGAACCCGAGCCGCTGCGTCCTCCTCCGAACAGAGGACGGATATTCTTAAGGGAACATGCGCACTTCCACTTATGAAGCGGCATGCTCCGAACCGCTCTGAAAGTACCGCTTGAGTTTCAAAATCTGCGACTCAAAACCATACCAGAGCACCGTCGCCACCACCGTCGAAGCCAGCAGCCGCAGGCCGACAATCGCCAGATTGCCCGCAATGCTGACGTGGTATTTGTCATCGAGCCGCGCGTCGAAATTCCCAAAGTAAACGAAGACCAGAATGTGCGTCATGTACAGGCCATAGCTGATCTTTCCGTAGAAGGGCAGCGGTCCGCGGCGCAAGAGGTAAGCAGCCGGATTCCGCGCCCCTGTCCCCGCAATGGTGGCCAGCACCACGCCCGCGAAACCGATGCCCAGCCCCAGGTCCAGAAACGAAGTGCCGGCAAAGACCGTGGCCGCGGCCAGAAAGCCGAGCGGCGCCGAGATCAGCCCGACCCAGAGCCATTGGCGGCGAGATATTTTCAGGTGATAAAGGCCGAAGGCAAGCAGACTGCCGAGAGCAATCCCATCCAGATGGATCAGCGTATGAGTCGTGTTCAGCCAACGTGCGTGACTGATGCCGAAGAGTGGCGAGGCAAAGGTCATGGCCAGCAAAATGACCGGAAGCAGCCAGTTCCACCGACCCCGGCAAAATCGCACAACAGGTGCCCAGACAACGTAGTACTGCTCTTCAATTGCCAGCGACCACGTCGGTCCAAGCGTGCCAGGAAGCACCGTATGGCGCAGGTTTTGAATAAACAGCAGGTAGGCGACCACTATCTTCCATTGCCCCTGATGCGCCAGGGTATCGCCCAGAAACCAGTCCGGCACGGCATAACAAACTATCAACAGCAGAAAGTAAACCGGCCAGATGCGCAGCGCCCGCCGCATGTAGAAGTTGCGAAAGTAGTGAGGCTTGTCACGAGCCTCAAGCAGGATAGACGTGATCAGAAAACCCGACAGTGTAAAGAATAGATTGACCCCCACCCATCCCCAGAGCACCGCGCCATAAACCCACGTTCCAACGAGCCGTTCATGGCAGTGATAAAACACCACAGCAAGCACGGCAAGTCCGCGTAGCCCATCCAGTTCCGGGATGTAACCGGGCAACCAGACCGGACGCTGGCTTTGCGAAACAGTGCTTGCAGAGACCGATCCAAGATTTGGATTGTGTAGCGTCGGTTGCGTGGTTGGCGTGGGCATTCTCGTGCTGATTGTCTATCCCTGAGCCAGCTCTTTGGCTCGCTGCGTAGCCCGCATCACGGCCTTGATCAGAGTCACGCGCAGGCCGCCCTCTTCAAGTTCCAGAATGCCGTCGATCGTGCAGCCCGCAGGCGTAGTCACAGCATCCTTGAGCAGCGCCGGATGGTAGCCAGTATCGAGCACCATCTTGGCCGCGCCAAATGTCGTCTGCGCAGCCAGCAACGTCGCCGTATCGCGCGGCAGGCCAACCTTGACGCCCGCCTCTGCCAGCGACTCCAGAATGATGTAGATAAATGCCGGCCCCGACGCCGAAAGTCCGGTCACCGCGTCCATATGCTTCTCATCCACGATAACCGTGCGGCCGACGGTTTCGAAGATGCGCTGGGCCAGCTCCATCTGCATGTTCGTCACATGCTTGCCGCGGCACAGCCCGGCAATGCCCGCGCCCAGCGCCGAAGGCGTATTCGGCATCGCGCGAATCACGCCGATCTCAATCCCCGCAGCCTCTTCAATCGACGCCGTCTTCACCGACGCGGCAAAGGAGACAATCGTCTTCTCCTTCGTCAGCGCCGGGCGAATCTGCGCCACCAGATCAGGCACCTGAAACGGCTTCACCCCCAGCAGAATCAAATCCGCCTGCTGCGCCGCAGCCAGGTTGTCCGTCGAAACATCGACGCCCCACTGCGTCGACAGCGCCACAGCGCGCTCGGCATGAGCGACCGTCGCATGAATCTGATCAGGCGCGAAAAGGTTCTGCTTCAAAAACGCCTGCAGCAAAATACCGCCCATCTTGCCCGTGCCAAGCACGGCGATGCGAACATTGGGCAACTGCGCAGGAACATCAACAACAGGCACGGCGATATCTGACACGATAATGTCCTTCTTGCGGATCGTTGCAAGTCGCTCATTTCGAGCTGATCTACCATTTCAGAATACCTGACAGGCGTTGCCATTTCTCGCACCCGCCGCAGATCGGGACAAAATGAAATTTCGAGTCTTGTGTTCAACCGCTATAGCGCAGCCTGTGAGCTTGCTTCGCTCTGGTCGGGAGATAGATGCAGATGTAGTAGAGGACAGGTCCAAAAAATATGCCGAGGAACAAGATGGCAAACCAAATTCGCCTAACCCACGTGTTCGATTGATCACGAAGCATCCAGTAGCGCCACATGCCTCCATATAGGAAAACTACGCCCGACATACACAATACCCCAGCTATGCCCGCAAGAATTGAACCGAACGTTCCCAGTCTTTCCGCTTCGATATGCGTATCAAGAAGCGCGAATACAGCGAACATCAAAGCGATAGACAGCGCAAAACAGACAGACGCCTGCTTCGATACCAACCACCGGTCGCTGATTCGTCTCCAGACAAACGACCCCGGATACTCACTTCTGCTCATCGCTGGAAACCCGAGTGATTATCGCTGAAACGGCCATTCCCCCCGCCCCCGCGCCCGAACGATATAGATCAGCGTCCCCACACCCGCAATCGCCGCAGCCACACCCAACTCCAGCAAGGGATTCGGCCGGTACACCAGCACAAACATAAATCCCGCAATCGCCACCAGCGGCGGCAGCGGAAACAGCGGCATCTTGAACGGCCTCGGCAAATCCGGCTGCTTGAACCGCAGCCAGATCACTCCTACCTGCTGCAACAGGAACTGCAGCAATATCCGAATCACCACCAGCAACGTAATCACCTGGCTCAGCGTAAAGAAGCAGAAGCAAGCCGCTACCAATCCCAGCGCAATCAGCGATCGGTGCGGAAACCTATGCCGCGGATGCAGCGCCGCCAGCCCTGAGAAGTAGTTGCCGTCCTTCGCTGCCGCATACGGCACCCGCGAATAACCCAGCAGCAGCGAAAACACCGACGCAAACGCGCTCCACAGAATCAACCCCGCAAGCATCTGCCCGGCGATGCGCCCAAAGGCCGATTGCGCAATCTCCGCCACCATCGCGAGCCTCACCGACGCACCTGCTTTGGCAGCCAAAGCCGACTCCGCGCCCAACGTAGGCAGGACTGCCACATTCATCGCCACATAAATCGCCGCAACCACACTGATCGAGATCAGGATCGCCCGCGGAATCGTCCGCTCCGGCCGCTTCACCTCCGCGCCAAGAAAGCAGATGTTGTAGTAGCCCCAGTAGTCATAGCAAGTGATCAGCGTAGCCCCCGCAAGGGCCGGCAGCAGCGCCGCCGATGGCCACGCAACCAGGTGCGAAAGCTTCCAAACATCGTGCGCAATTCCGTCACCCGAGCCCAATCTCTGCACCCGCGAGCCCGTCACAACTCCCGAAACAATCACCCCTGTCACTGTAAGTAGCACCCCGCCAAACAGTACCCACGCCGCCTTGGTAATTGAGGAGAGATTGCGATAAAGCAGCGCCATCACCAGCAGGCAAGTCGCCGCAGCCACAAAGTTCGTCCAGTGCAGCAACGGCAATGCCGCGAATGGCTGCCCCGCAAGCGGCGGCCAGATATAGGCAAGAAATGTCGCCAGCCCAATGCATCCCGAAGCAATCGAGAGCGGCGCAGAAAAACTGAGCTGCCAGACATACAAAAACGAAACCCACCGTCCCGCTCCCTCACGACCGTAAATGTTTCGCAGAAACGCATAGGAGCCGCCAGCATCCGGCATCGCCGCACCGAGTTCGGCGCACACCAGGCCATCCGCGACAGCGATCGCCGCACCCAGCACCCACGCCCAGACGGCAAACCGGCTGCCCGCTGCCGCAATCACAAGCGGCAGCGTCAGGAAGGGCCCCACGCCGATCATGTCCATCATGTTGAGAACAACGGCAGACGGCAGACCAATGCGGCGAGTCAGACCCGACACGGCAGTGGACGAAGAGGCGCTCGAGGTCTGTGGCATCGTGTAGAAAATCAGGTAAGGATTGCTGCCCATGCACAAAAACCGTCATCGGGCTGCCCGGATTGTACACTGACGCTAGAGATGATACCTACGCAGAGACGCCCTCATACAATCCATCAGGTAGCCGTGTGGATGGCGATTGCCGGACTGTTTCTTCAGTCGGTCCAGCCTGCCCACGCGTTCCAGTCCGCGCAGCAGCCGTTGCCCAAGCCCTCGTCGCCTGAATCAACCGAGGTTGCGCTGCCCCTGCCCGAAGATCGCGGCTCGGCGGCGCTGGAGCAGAGCCTGAAACGTCTCGGAACCTGGGCCAGCCTGATGATGATCGTCGCCCATCCCGATGACGAAGACGGCGCAATGGTGACCTATGAGAGCCGCGGCCAGGGCGTGCGCGCTTCGCAGCTGACGCTGACCCGCGGCGAGGGCGGCCAGAACGCCATCTCCGCCGACAGCTATGATGAGCTCGGCGTAATTCGCACCAACGAACTCCTCCGCGCCGACCAGTTCTACGGAGTCAAACAGTATTGGGGAACAGAAGCCGACTTCGGCTTCTCCAAAACGCAGGAAGAGTCCTTTGAAAAGTGGGGGCACGAGCGCGTCCTCTACGACGCAGTCCTCGCCATCCGCCGCGAACGTCCCCTCGTCCTCGTCGCAACCTTCGTGGGCGCTGTCACCGACGGCCACGGGCAGCACCAGGTTTCGGGCGAGATCGAGCAGGAGGCCTACAAAGCCGCCGGCGATCCCAAAATCTTCCCCGAACAATTCAAGCTGGGAGTCAGGCCGTGGTCTCCCCGCGGAGTCTTCTCGCGAATGCCATTCGCCCCCGTAACCGGCAAGGGCATGTTCGATTACGCGACCGGCAAGTGGGCTCCGGTGCGCTTTAAAAACTACGTGACTGGTGAAGTCACGACCAGCCAGCTATCTAAAGACGTTCAAATCCCTTCCGGCAGCTATGACCCCGTCCTCGGACGCGGCTACGGACAAATCGCGCGCGAGGGATGGGGCGAGCAAAAATCGCAGAATGGCGGAGGAAATCCAACCCTGTCCGGCAGCTTCGACAGCGAGTACCACCGCTGGGCCACCACTGCAGAGGGCCTGAAGGGTCGGCAAACCAGCTTCTTTGCCGGAATGGACACTTCGATTACCGGCTTGGCTTCACTGGTGCCATCTCCAGCGCCGGAATGGCTGACAATGGGGCTGAAAGAGATTGCCGCTCGGGTAAGTGAGGCCCAGAAGAACTACGCAGCCGCGCATCCTGAGACCATTGCTCCAGCGCTGAAAGCCGGCTACCAGGCGACGATGGCCTTGCGGCAGCGTGTCATCGGCAGCAGCCTGGCAAAAGACAGTCGGGCGGACCTGACGGCTGAGCTGGAGCTGAAGGAACATCAGTTCCAGCGTGCGCTCGCGCTTGCACTGGGGCTCGATCTGCAGGTGTATACGACGCGACAGAGTGGCGCGCCGTCAGGACCATTTGGCGGAGGCATCGAAGAGACCTCACGCAGTGTTTCCCCCGGCGATGCCCTCGAAGTCCGCGTCCACACCGGCAATGCTACAGGCAAGGCAAAGCTGGAGCGCGTATGGCTGGAGAGCAGCGACGGCAAGCCCTGGGCCGCGGATCGCGGACTTCGCAACTCACCTGAATCCGATGTCACTATCGAGGCTCGCGTGCCTGAAGATGTGCGCCCGACGGAACCCTACTTTACCCGTCCAACAATCGAGCAACCGTTTTACGATATCTCTCACCAAGAGTGGCGCGGACGCTCCTTCGCACCGTATCCGCTCTCCGGCTGGGCAGAGTTTCGCTATGAGGGCGTGCCCATCCTTCTCGGAGAGACAGTGCAGACGATGCAGCGAGTGGTCGGCATCGGTGGCGTCTTCGAGCCACTGCTCGTCACTCCCAAAATCGGAGTCAAGGTAACCCCGGCGGCACAGATTTTGCCCTTGGATGGGGGCCCGCTGCCAGTGCGAGTTACCGTGCATGCCGAGGGTCCGGCTGAGGGCAAGATAACCCTGAAGCTGCCCGAAGGATGGACAGCGACACCAGCAGAGGCGGAGTTTCACCGCAAGGTCTTCGGCGACACCGAGGCCATGCTCTTTGAGGTCAAGCCCCCATCCGGTCTCCAGGCCAGCCCGGAAGACGGTCTCTTTGTTCTCAAGGCTGTCGCAGAATCCGGCGGACACACCTTCTCCAGCGGATGGCAGCGCGTAGGTTACAACGGGCTGCGGCCGTACAACGTCTACCACCGCGCCGAGATGAAGGCTCGCGCCGTGGACGTCAAGGTGGCGCCAGGGCTGCGGGTGGGTTACGTCATGGGAACCGGTGACACTGTTCCGGACGCAATGGAAGGGCTCGGAATACGGCCCCATCTGCTGACTACCGCCGAATTGTTTTCAAGCGATCTCTCCGCATGGGACGCGATTGTGATCGGAATCCGTGCCTACTCCGTGCGGCCAGAGTTGGGAATGATCCAGGCTCGGCTCGATGCCTACGTGCAGGCCGGCGGAACTCTGATTGTGCAGTACCAGAGCAACACCTTCCCCGCCCCCTCAGCGCTCGTGATCGGCAGGATCGCAGAGCGCGTAGTTGACGAAAATGCGCCTGTAAAGATTCTTTCGCCGGACGACCTGTTGATGACCACACCGAACCGGATAACCGCGCAGGACTTCAACGGCTGGGTAGAGGAGCGAGGTCACTCCTTCCTCGATTCCTGGGATCCGGCATTCACCCCGCTCACCGAAACCGCCGACCCCGGTCAGGATCCGCAGCGAGGAGGCCTCGTAGTGGCTCATCCCGGAAAAGGTACCTACGTCTACATCGCCTACGCGCTGCACCGGCAACTTCCCGAGTTGGTTCCGGGAGCGTACCGATTGCTTGCAAATCTTCTGAGCGCATCGAAAAATGCAGCATCGCCGGCAGCCGGTTCCGAGCAGAAATAAACACCTCCACGCCGGCAAGATCTTTCACCAAAGCAGGCGCGGGAAACCCTATTGAGAAGAAAGATGACGTGTCGATTTACAGCACTGCAACAAAGCAAATTAACGCAACTGTAACATTGCGTGGAAATACTCGGGCTTATTCATGCGGCTGTAACATCACATCGCCTCAACCTATAAATTCATCTAACTGAAACAATCGAAAAGCCTGAATTCGTTAAATATTCACACGCTTCTGCAAGTCTTGCTGAGGGACTTCAGTCAGGCACGGAAACCATTCTTCTTACATCACATTCCGTCTGCGTAAAATCGCGATGCCCGGCGCGAATCCCTGTCAATAAGCAATTCAGAGAGGCTCAATGAATATCAATATCAAGGCAATCGCTGCCGTACTTATTGCGGCAGGACTTGCTACTCAACAAACATACGCAGCGGCCCCAGAACCAGAACCCGCGGCAGCGCCTGCAGCCAAAAAGCAGGCTAAACCTAAAGCCGCACCCAAGCCGCCTCCAGTAACCGCCGAACAGTTGGAAGAGCTGAAGCGGGATATGGAATCCCAGATCAATGCGCTCAAGAACCAGCTCTCTGACCGCGATGCGCAACTGAAGCAGGCTCAGGACTCGGCAGCCTCGGCTCAGGCCGCCGCGGCACGAGCCGAGGCCGCAGCTAATTCGCAGCAGCAGGCCGTCACCGAGAATGCCACCGCTGTTACGACGCTGCAATCAACTGTGACCGACCTCAAGTCCAACCAGGTGCAGCTCGTGACCACGATTCAGGACGGTCAGGCGCAAGTCAAGAAATCAATCGAAAGTCCCGACGCTCTTCATTACAAAGGCGTCACCATCACCCCGGGCGGCTTCATGGCGGCTGAAACTGTATACCGCTCCCACGCCACTGGTGGCGACATTCCCACGCCTTTCAACGCGATACCGTATGAGCACGCGGGTTCGTATGCGCTGAGCGAGTTTTATGGCTCCGCCCGGCAATCGCGCGTCTCGATGATGGTCCAGGGAAAACCCACCTGGGGCACTCTCCGCGGATATGTGGAGGCTGACTTCCTCGGTACCGGCACAAGCTCCAACGACAATCAGTCCAACAGCTACCTCCTGCGCCAACGCGTCGTCTGGGGACAGGCCGAAACCAACTCCGGCTGGGCATTCACCGGTGGTCAGCTCTGGTCGCTGGCGACGGAAGACAAGAAGGGAATATCGAATCTCTCCGGAGATATCATGACCCCGCTCACGATCGACCCGAACTATAGCGCGGGCTTCGTCTGGACGCGCCAATACGGATTCCGCGTCACCAAGACGCTGCCCAAGGTAGCCCTTGGCATCGCGGCGGAAAATGCCGAGCTGCTGTATAGCGCCACCATGGCCGGCGACACACCATACGCCGTCCTCGGCAGCGCCGGAGCCAACGGCGGCAACTACAACGCCGCCACTGGCAGCTGCGCAAACAATAGCTACACCGCCTATAGCGAGAAAGCTGGCGTCATCACTCCCGCAACCAAGTTCCTGAACCTGTGCGCTCCGCTGGCCAACATCTCTTTCAACGCAGCACCTGATCTGTTGGCCAAGGTGGCCTTCGATCCAGGCTTTGGCCATTACGAGATCTTCGGAATCGGGCGCTTCGCGCACGAGACCGTCTACCCCGGCGTGACCAACAACGCCTACCTGTACGGCGGCGTCACCGACACCAATGGCGTCACTGTTGCTCCGCTGACCTCGGCTGGCGCGTATAACAATTCCACCTTCCTCGGTGGCGTAGGCGGCAGCTTACGCGTGCCGGCAGTTGCCCACAAGCTTGACTTGGGCGCTAAAGGCCTCTGGGGCGACGGCG
>Ga0206936_1140_pt2 | contig 17879 bp, 16 predicted proteins | sample Alteio_BWOrgHeat_14_FD_152922 | JGI IMG/M metagenome (GOLD analysis project Ga0206936, IMG submission 152922) | Enriched cells from forest soil in Barre Woods Harvard Forest LTER site, Petersham, Massachusetts, United States -... | ecosystem: Environmental > Terrestrial > Soil > Temperate forest >... | reverse complement strand
TCTTCGAGCTGATTTACAACCAGGTACGCGGAAACCCTAACAGCGACAAAATCGAAATGAGCTTCATGGTGGCGCAGGACCGCTTGCCGAATCTTGCCGAGCGCACCTACCGGCGCGGCCTCCGCGAACTGCTCGATAAGGAAGTGATCTTTCGCAGTCCGGTCGAGGGCGTTTTCTTCGTCAACATACGCTGCATGTTCAATGGGGACCGCCTTGCGTTCGTCAAGGCTTATCACCTCAAGGGTTCGAGCTATCAGCCGGAGTTGCAGCTTGAGGCGCGGAAAGAGGAGGGGGCGGCATGAGCATTCAGATTCTGACATCGGCTCCGGGCGGCTATGTGAACATCAAGCCGTCTGACATCGTGAGCGCCGATCATTGGCGCATGACGGATGATGTGCGGGTCAGGTTTTTCAACGGTGATTTCGTAATCGTCTCCGGGGACACGGCCAGCCGTCTGAGGCGGCTCGGCATCATCTCGACGATGCTAAAGTGAAGGCTGCAAAAGGAAGCTGATCGTTTGCCCTTGCGCCGGAGTGCCACTGTATGCTGATTTGATATCGCTCGGAAGTATTCGTCCGGTAATTGAGTCAGTGTGAGTCTTATGGAAGATCCTGTTGTTGCTGCCGCTCAGCTCGCATTCTCGGTGCGGATCAAGAATTCGAGCGATGTGTCCGAAAATACCAAGAATGCGCAGGCTATCGCGAAAGGATGGCGCAAGGCGGTTCATGAACTTAACCCTGACCGATTCCACATCGAGGCGCTAGTTGATCCTGGCCTTGACCAAAAAATCGATGTTGTGGACACCGAAACGTCGTGCGCGTACGAATTCAAGGTCTCGGGCAAGAACGCTGCATCCGAGTTTTACAAAGATGTCGTCAAGGTCATCATCTGGAATAAAGGCCGCAAGAAGAAATTATCCAGTCTGGTTTTTATCACCGAAGAAAAATACGGACGCCAATTTCTCGATGCTCCGATGCCCAGAGCCTATATCAAGCATCTGGCCGAAGATGGGCTGAAAGTCACCATTGAATACGTCAAGCATAAGTAAAGTAGGGACTGACTCCTGCGGGAACAATGTGAAGCCCGCGCCGGTTAAGCCGACGCGGGCCTGTACGGTCAGTATTCAGATGCAAGCATGATCGTCAAAACCCTGATCGTCTTGGTCGGATCGGTGGGGTCTTCGCTGCCCCAGGTCATCGTTGGATCGTAGTAGTCGATCTTCCAGAAGATGCGCTCGCCGTTATACTCGAACGCTCCGAAGTCACGTTCTTCGTGCGGATCGTTATCCGGGGTGAATGCGTTGAACGTTTCCACTTTCTCGCGAATGGCCGATTGATCCTGGAAGGGAAGGGCACAAATGCCGCTGGTTTGCACAAGGCGTCCCGCCACTCCCATAGCCTTACGGCAAAGGTCGTTCAGCTCGGCGATTCTTTTCGTGTTGTCGTTCGTCATGATGTGCCTCTTTCGTTTTTGAATGACCCCCACGGCGGGGGCGAGAGAGGGCACGTCACGCCGTCGCAACTGAGCGCGGCTGTCATCAGGATTTTGGGGGGACCGTGACCAAGGGGCAGGGGGGAGCCACAATCCGTCATTGACGGCAAGCGGCGGCGGCTACAGTGCCTTCGCCCCGTCTGTTTAGGGGGCAGCAGGAAAAGAGGTATTCAGTGACGGGTGCGCAAGACGCGGTCGCAAGCCTGTACGGAGAATTCAGCCTGGCGCTGCAACGGGCAAAGCAGCTTCACGGCGCACACGGGCAGGGGCCTTCGGTTCGGCCTCCATCTGGGCCGCATAGTCGGGATGAAAGCCAAGTTCCATGTCGGCGATGCGTTGCGCATCGGCGGCGGCGCGGAAGATTTCCCGCTTGTCGTCTTTGAGTGCCTTGATCCATGAGCTGAGATAGCTGGCATGTTGCGGAATGTCGGTCGGTATGCCGATGACGGATGCGACGAAGGCCGAAGCCATCTCCGCCCGCAATTCTTCCATCGCATAGGCTGCTGATCCGAAACGGTTCTGCAGGGGACGGTTGAGCCGGGAAGGGTGGCCGGTCCAGTGACCAAGTTCATGCAGCTCAGTTGTCGCATATTCAGCCGGGCCGTTGAACGCGCTTTCCGGGGGAAGCTGAATGTGATCGGTCGAGGGCGAATAAAAGGCCCGGTCTCCGCCGATGCGAATGACGGCTCCGCTGTTCTTCATAATGATGTCGGCGGCTTCTGGGCGTGTCCACGGCGCTTCCTCGATGCTCGGGACTTTGTAGGCAGGGATACCGTCGATCTGCGAGGCATGGAACACGGCAAAGTGCTTGAGCAGTTTGATCGTCTTCCTGCCGTCCTCTTTTTCGTCGTCATCGATCTCCAGTGGCTTTGCGAAAAAGATGGTCGTTGACCGTTCGCCCTTGCGGACTTGCCAGTTCTTCTCGTGCGCCTGCTGGTAGGTCATCCAGCGCGGATCGCCGCTCTCGAAGGCGCGAAGGTCCATGCCGAGAATGAGCACATTGACGCCGTGATAATGCTTGCCGGTGACGGGATTGAATGGAGCCTGCGGGCCTCCGGCCTTATCCGGGTCCCACGGGCGTACCCACGGCTTCACGCCTTTCTCAAGCTCTGTGACGATACGGTCGGCGAACTCCTGCATAGGATCGCGGTGATGGGAATCGGTCATCCGTCCTTTCCTCCGAAGTCGCCCTGATTGCGAAACCGGAGAGGGATTGTCAAGACGATGCCGACGGCGGCGTGGACGTTTGATGGGGCGCTTCATATCGCACCTCCCTTCGTGCTTTCGAGAGCGGCGCGGGCCATGTCCATCGCGTGTTGCACATAGCCTTTCTGGAGGCTTGATTCGTAGTCGTGCATGATGTTGAAGAAATGCTCCAGGGCGTCATACAGCTCGGGAGATGCTGCGATCAGGCGGGCATTGGCTTCCTGTTCTTCGACCGGGCGGTTCTCATCTGTGTCGCAGACTTTTTCCTCGCCATGAACCTCGAAGGCCGGAATATCGCTACCGTCCTGCGCTCTCCACGGGCTGTATTGGTATGTCCACGGTCCCGGTGTTCTTGCTGTCGTCGTCATCTGACTGCCTCTTTCGTTTGAGTGACCCCCACGGCGGGGGCGAAAGAGGGCACGTCACGCCGCCGCAACCGAGCGCGGCTGTCATAGCTTGTTGGGGGAACCGTGACCGAAGGGCAGGGGGGAACCGAGAAGCGTCATTGACAGCAAGCGGCGGCGGCTACAGTGCCAATCGCCTGCCGTATCTCGGGGTCACAGGGAAAGAGGCCAGACGGGCCGAAAACTGCATATCGGAAGTGGAACCGAGCAGGGGCGAGTAGCGGTCAGCTCGCAAATCAAAACGTCTGCTCGGGCAGAAACGGTGCGGCGACTTTGGGTGCAGGCCTATCGAAGTCAACGATCACTGCGGCAACCCCACATATCCGCTTGATTCGTAAGCGCGTCCGCGCTTTTCTAAGCGGTAGAATGGAGAGGCCAAAGACCTGTACCTGGTAAAGGTATCGTACATAATGCGGCTTTCCACCAGCCGCTAGGAGTTGCCTTGTCTCGACTGACCGACCTGATCGCCCAAGCCAAGGCCAAAGACCCCCAGCTCGGTGCCGATTTGGACAGGGAGTTCAAAGTTCTCTCGTCACGGTTGCCGTTCGGCCTGAATTTCGAGCGTCATCGACCAGAAGCCATTGAGCTGCCGCAGCGCCTTATTCGCAAGGGCGATAAGGTGCGCGTGCTGTCGAAGCTCGGCTCTAGCAAAAAGGGGGATCAGCGACTTTGGCAGGTGAAGTCTATCCGCAAGGTAGGCGACAACAAGATTGCCGACTTGGAACTGCTGGGTGCTGCGCACGAGGAAACGCAATCCGCGCCATTAGATGGGCTGGTAGTAATTGCTGAGTTTCGCGACACGATCTATCCAGGCCTGACCAGCACCGGCAAGGTGCAGCAGGGCGGCAAGAAGCCGTTTCACACAGTCATCAACGGCGAAAATTATCACGTCTTGAAGGCTCTGACTTATACACATCGAGGCAAAGTCGACGCCATCTATATCGACCCACCGTACAACTCGGGAGCAAGAGATTGGAAGTATAACAACGACTACGTTGAGGCAGACGATCTTTATAGGCACAGCAAGTGGTTAGCAATGATGGAGCGGCGTTTGCGAATAGCAAAGGAGCTGCTGAACCCGGCAGACTCGGTCCTCATTGTGACGATCGACGAGAAAGAATATCTGCGCCTCGGATTGTTATTAGAGCAGACGTTTCCGGAAGGAAACATTCAGATGATCAGCAGTGTCATCAATCCGAAGGGAACGGCGCGAGCCAACGAGTTTTCCAGGATCGACGAGTATATCTTTTTCGTCACGCTCGGCAACGCGGCCTTGATACGTTGGAGCCGCGACATGCTTACAGAGCGCGACTATTCGGAAGATGAGGATGTCCGTTGGCGAGGTCTTGCTCGAACCGGCCGCAAGGGGCTCCGGCCACATAATCCAGGCTCTTGGTATCCCATTTATGTCCATTCTGATGGGTCGGGTATTCACTCGATCGGCGATACGATTCCGTTAGGAACGGAAGATCCAACCAACGTCCCTGAAGGCACTCTTGCCGTCTGGCCGCCGTCGAGTGACGGACAGCAATATAGTTGGTCGGTTGTTCCCGGAACGCTTAGGGAATTGATGGAGCGGGGTGCGGTGCGAATAGGGCGCGTTGACCTCTCGCGCAATTCGGTACCTATCTACTATTTGTCCTTTAACCAACTTCAGATGATTCAGGACGGAGATATCAAGGTCACGGGACGTGCTGCGGATGGCTCCTTGGAGATTGCGTACGTCGAAGGCAACCGTTCTACAGCTCCAAAAACCATCTGGAATATGACTTCTCACGATGCTGGCAGTCACGGCACGAACATCATTCGTGCGCTGTTGCCTGGAAGACGCTTCCCATTTCCCAAGTCTCTATATGCCGTTGAGGATGCATTACGATTTTTTGTAAATAAGAAGCTCAACGCAGTCATTCTCGATTTCTTTAGTGGCTCGGGTACCACCGCTCACGCCGTCATGCGCCTAAACAAACAGGACGGCGGGCGTCGCCAATGCATTATGGTCACAAACAACGAGGTTGCCGCTGATGAGCAAAAGGTTCTGCGGGAGAAAGGGCTGCGTCCTGGCGACCCGGATTGGGAAAGATTAGGCATCTGTGATTACATCACTAAACCTCGCGTAGAAGCGGCAATCACAGGTAAGACTTCAGACGGACAGGCGATAAAAGGGCACTACAAGTTCACCGACGAATTTCCCATGTCGGAGGGCTTCAAGGAAAACGCCGAATTCTTCACCTTGACCTATGAAAGCCCTCTCGCGGTCAATCATAATCTCGCCTTCGCACGCATAGCGCCGCTACTGTGGCTGCGTGCGGGGAGCCTTGGCAAATGCATAGACAAACTACCAGCCGGAGGATGGGCCGTGGCAGATGCCTATGGGTTGCTCGTGGATGTAGATGCGGCAACTACATTTATAAAGGCCGTGATCAAAGCAAAGGAGTTGAGCGTTGCTTACATAGTTACCGACGACGATCGTCGCTTTCAATCAATCGCACGCCGCTTGCCCGAAAACGTGGAACCAGTGCGCTTGTACGAATCATATTTGACGAATTTCAGCTTTGCGAACGGGGAATAAGGAATGAAGTTCACCCTTAAGGATTATCAGACCGATGCTGTCCGCGAAGCCTTGGCTAATCTCAGAAAGGCGCGTAAAGACTGGCACGGCGATGCCTATAGAAGCGCCTTCTCTCTGACCGCTGTTACTGGCGCGGGCAAGACGGTCATGGCCGCCGCTGTGTTCGAGGCCCTCTTTCACGGCGACGATGAATTCGATTTCGACGCCGACCCCGGCGCGGTTGTCATTTGGTTCAGCGATGATCCGGCGTTAAACGAGCAGACTCGTTTTCGCCTGATGGAGGCCAGCGATCGGCTCAATCATACGGATTTGGTTCCGGTCGAGAATACCTTCAACCGCGATAGATTCGAGCCGAAAAAGGTTTACTTTCTCAACACGCAGAAACTCGGGAAAAACAGCTTGCTTGTGCGGGGTTTCGATGCGGAGGAAGTGGAAATAAAAAACAATGCCCGGCTGCTCGATCTCCGGCCCGACCTGAGAGCGTTCACGATCTGGGATACCATCCAGAATACGATCGAAGACCCCGCGCTGACCTTATATCTCGTCCTCGACGAAGCGCATCGCGGTTTGGGTAATCCCACGGTCGCCGAAAGAAATGCTAAAGGAACCATTGTCCAGAGGCTCATCAACGGTGCGAGCGGAGTGCCGAGTATTCCTGTGGTATGGGGTATTTCGGCGACAGTAGAACGCTTCAACGAAGCGATGAAGGTAGCGATCAAGCGCACCTCGCTGCCTAATGTCTTGGTCGACTCCGCCAAAGTACAGGAATCCGGTCTCATCAAGGACACCATCTTGCTTGATATTCCGGATGATGTCGGCGACTTCGATACCGTGCTAGTGCGCCGCGCGACAGACAAATTAAAAGCCTCAACCGACGCCTGGCATGAATACGCTAAACAGCAGGAGGACTCGCACACAGTCGTCCCATTGATGGTCTTGCAGGTTCCGAACACCCCGGACCCAGACGATATTGGCCGGGCGCTCGATACGATTCATCAGCAGTGGCCTGAGTTGCCGAGTGGGTGTGTGGCGCACGTTCTTGCCGACCATACAACCCAGCAGTACGGAAATCGCAACGTTCCATACATCTCTCCAGAGCGTGTGGAGGATGCACTCTGGGTTCGCGTACTAATCGCTAAGGATGCCATCAGCACTGGGTGGGACTGTCCACGCGCCGAAGTCATGGTGTCATTCCGCGCTGCGAGTGACCGGACTCACATCACGCAGTTGCTTGGCCGGATGGTGCGCTCGCCATTGGCACGTCGAATTCCCGGCAATGAACGGTTGAATGCAGTCGATTGCCTATTACCGAGGTTCAACAAGAAGACGGTTGACGACGTCGTTCAGGCTCTTATGAAAGGCGACGATACGCTGCCGCCTTCTGGGGGGCGCATCCTGGTCAATCCGATCGAGATGCGGCCCAATCCGGCGGCGTCGGCCATTATTTGGGAAAAGTTTGAAGGGTTGCCGTCTCAAACTCGTCCTCAGCGGGGAGCCAAGCCCGCGAAGCGTCTTACAGCACTTGCACACGAATTGGCATCAGACGGCATCCTGCCGGATGGCGGAAAGCTAGCACATAAAGCTTTACACGAAGCCTTGGAAAAATTTCAGGAAACCGAAAAGGTAAAGATCGAGGCCAAGCGTAAGGCTGTGCTGACGGTTGACGGCAAAACCGTGGTGGCTGATCTGAAGGGCAAGAAGAAGAGCTTCAACGATTTCTGGGAAGACGCGGACATGGCGGTGATCGACGATGCTTATCGTCGAGCAGCACGCATCTTTAGCCCGGATATTTCTCGCACCTACACCGACTTCCTTGCTTACAAAGTGGCGAGTCCTGATGAGGCAGACGAGTTCGAGACGGCCCTGATAGAAGGCCGTGTCTCTATAGCCGCACTTGGATTGATGACTGAGGTCCAAGCATATTTTGATGCGGAGGCGAACATGTTGGCGCGAGCATGGCTTGCCAAATACAGCGGCCAAATCAAAAAATTGACCGACGACCGGAAGGAAGCGTATCGGCAGATTACCGAGATGAGCAGGGACCCTCAAGATGTGGATTTGGTTAAGCCGGAAGCGAAGTTTGAGCCAACAGAGGCGCGTGAGAAGGGGCAGGATATAAAACTGCCAACTTACAGTAATCATCTCTTGTGCGACGAAAACGGGGATTACCCGGCGGAGTTGAACGATTGGGAGGCGGAGGTTCTGGAAACAGAATCCAAACGCGACGGCTTCCGTTTCTGGTATCGCAACCCGCAGCAAGCCGGTCAGTCCTCGCTAGGAATCGCCTACCTGGATGGCGACGAATTCAAGATTGTCCGTCCCGACTTCATCTTCTTCGCATTAGGAGGTGATGGAGAGGTGGTCGCCGATGTCGTTGACCCCCATGGACTTCAATATGAAGATGCGCTTCCGAAGCTCAAAGGGCTTGCGTTGTATGCGGAATCACATGTCGGCGCCTTCCGGCGAATGGAGTCAGTGGCTAGGGTTAAGGCAAAGGACAAGCTGCGTAGGCTCGACTTGAAAAGCGCAGACGTACGTTCGGCAATTGCGGCGGCAACAGACGCAAAAAGCCTATTCGCCGGACGTTGGGCAAGTGATTACGAATGAGGATTACTGACTGACGATTCGACGAGAGGTATCTGCCCAGGGCCATCTGTCATCGATGGATATCTTGTAGAGATTCTGGAGGGCCTTATGGACTGGCTAAAGGGCGCGAAATGGCGAAAATGGGATATGCACGTGCATGTCCCGGCTTCCACAATTTTGCTGGTGATTGGAACCAGTTCATCATCCAGCTTGGACATGCGGATTGCGATGTCATTGGCATCAATGACTACTTTTCTGTAGCTGGATACAAAGAGGTCCAACGTCGTCTGCGCAAAACACGGTCGCAAGCCTGTTCAGGAACTTCAAATCTCAGACAAACTGCGAGTTATTGGGAACAAATCCTTGCTGGAAGTACAGCTCTATGAGAGCCTTCTTTCAATGGTGTACTTTCTCAATCTGCTGAGCGGTGCACTTGTGCCTCTCTTGCTCGCCGCTATTGGTGCTCACTTGGCAGCGCCTCCAATAGCCGGAAAAAGGCGCAGGATCGTCATCGTTATTTGGGGTTTGACGGCAGCCGGGATAGTGATCTTTGGAGTCAGCCAGTACCTGGCTTATCGAGCTGATAAGAATCACGCCGCTGAAGACAAAGAATTCCACACTGAAACTGCTGCAAACCTCAAGGCTCTCCGAAATGACGTGGACAGCCGTCTCGATCAGATTCTGCAAGAAAAAAATCTGGAGAAGGTTCGTCAAGATGCCGAACAGTTAAAGGCCGAACTCGCATGGCATACGGAAGATGAGAAAGGCATTCCTTACGCAAATGAGCATAGTTTCGATCCAGCCTGCATAAAGTCGGGGACCTCGGATGATTCCCACCATTGTGCCTTCAAACATTCGCAGTTGGATCTTGGCGGAAACACTCGGACCGACGAATGGTCGATCAGTTACGATGCTCCAGGCCCGGTGTATAGCGTGCAGTGTATCCCTACTGCGGCTTTTGAATGGAATAAGGTCAAAGGTGATCCGACCGGCGAGTTCAGCGGAAACAAAGCTTTTTGCAGCGGATTTATCAATGGCGGCGACGGTGACATCGTCATGAAGACGAAGTGGAAACAGCGGTGGTGAAAGCTCTGAACTGGTGCCGCTACTAAGCGTCCGGAGCAGAGATGCCTGCGAGCACGACCGGCTTCCGATCCGGAAATTCAGCCACGAGAGAAAGCTTTCCCCCCAAAGCCTCAACCGATCGCCTGAGCGTCGAAATATGCATGTCGGTACGCTTCTCGATCTCGGAAATCTGCTTTTGGGCCACCCCTAAAGTCTTCGCCATTTTGACTTGCGTCATACTGAGTGCCCGGCGCAGTTCCTGCAGGGTCATCTCCTCGGCGATCAGCGCCGATGCCCGTTTCTCAATCTTCCGCTGACGGCTCGCCGGGAGGCTCTTGATGATGTCGTTGATGTTCTTCGCCATGATCTATTTCCTTTCCTTCTTGACACGCTCCAGGTGCGCATCGAACCGCTGATCGGCCTTACGGATCAGTTCGCGATAAAACCGCTTCTGGCTTCCACCCGATTTGTCCCCGGCGACGAGCAGGATGGCCCGGCGTTTGGGATCGAAGGCAAAAGCCACGCGCCAGACACCATCTGAGGCGTCAAAACGCATTTCCTTCATGTTGGCGTGCTTCGAATCCTTCAGCGTATCCACATGCGGCCTGCCCAGATGAGGGCCAGAGTGCTGAAGAAGCCTGGTCATCGCCAGGGTCTCGTCCTGCACGTCCTTTGGGAGCGCCATAAACTCCGGCTCGAATTCATCGCCAATCAGTACCGTCCATTCCATGTTCAATATACTCCATAGCGTATATCCTGTCAAGCGTATAATCGACTGGTTGGGATATGGAAAAGCCTTGAAAGGCTATGTCTTATAGTCATTGTGTCAAAACATCTAGATGGAAAGCGAGCCGGGCCGCTTCCGCTCACCGAAACCAGCCAGCGAATGGCAATCGAGAAACCCGGCTGTCATCTCCCGTCGGTCTCATGCGATGCGGTGTGCGGCACACGGATGCCATCCTTGACGTACCACTGTGGAAATACCACCATGCAAATTATGCCGGATCATACGTAGTCACTACGGGCTGGGCTCAGGGTCTTATAATTCGTATCAATCCCCAAGCTGTTAGAGAACTTGGCAATGGCTCGCAGCCAGGCAGCGCTTAGCACGGAGACTCTCACGACATGCGTATCAGCTTTGTAGAGATCGCTAATTTCCGCAAGCTTCTCTCAGTCCGGATTGACCTCGCGCAGGAAACTACGCTCCTGGTTGGCGCAAATAATAGTGGCAAAACGTCAGCTATGATTGCGCTACGGCAATTTCTGATCGAGCGCGGATCATTTTGCATGAACGACTTCACGCTCTGCCATTGGAAGACGATCGAAACGGTTGGCAAGCTCTGGATAGCGCAGCCGCCAGAAGAAACGCCCAAATTCGAAATGGATAAGTGGCAGAGTGTATGTCCAACTCTGGACCTATGGCTTGACGTTGCGGAGGGTGAATTCCATCACGTCAGCAGTCTGTTACCAGCCTTGGATTGGGCCGGAGGGCTCCTCGGCATTCGTCTGAAGTTTGAGCCCAAAGACGTTGCTGAACTGCACAAGGACTTCCTCAAATCCTCGGCAGAAGCTGAGGCCATCCGGCAAGCGATGCCGCTCAAGGACGGACAGCCTCAAAAGCCTCCGAAGCTTTGGCCTGAAGGCCTGATTGTTTTTCTGGAGAAATTGTTACAAAAGCACTTCGAGATCAAAGCGTATTTGCTCGACCCTACCCAACTTCAGAACCCTAAAGACGGGCGAGCTACGATCCAAGAACTCCCAGCCGAGACTCTGCCCTTAGACGGAGACCCGTTGGCAAAGCTTATCCGGATCAGGGAAATCAGAGCTCAAAGAGGATTTGGACAGTCAGTAGATGTTGGCTCGGACGAAACACCTTCTCGGAAGGCAGAACGTCGCCTGTCTGAACAACTGAAGCGGTACTACTCGAAGCACCTTGACCCTCAGAACAAGCCCACCGTTGCGGATTTGGAGGCCCTCCTTGCAATAGACGCAGCAGAAGAGGCCTTCGATAAGAAGCTGGCTGCTTCCTTTCTCAAAGCATTCGCAGAAGTGGAAGGTATCGGATATCCGGGTGTCACCGATCCGCGTCTTAAGATCACAACCGTTCTTCGTCCTATCGATGGGCTGGCGCACGATTCCGCCCTCACATACGTCATCGACATGATTGCTGAGGAAGGTTCCAATCCTCTGTTGCGTCTGCCGGAGGAATATAACGGTCTTGGCTATCAAAATCTCATATCGATGACATTCGCGTTGCTGAGCTTCCGTGATGCTTGGATGAGAGTTGGAAAGGCAAAGTTGGGTACGCCTGGTAACACGGATGACGTTGTCATCGAGCCATTGCATCTCGTTTTGATTGAAGAACCCGAAGCACATCTTCATGCGCAGGTTCAGCAGGTATTTATCAAGAAGGCCTATGAGGTTCTCACAGACGCGAAAGAATTGAAAGGAAACTCGCCCTTCAAAACTCAGGTGCTCGTCAGTACCCATTCCAACCACGTCGCGCACGAAACCCCATATTCGTGTCTGAGATACTTCCGCAGGTTACCAGCGGGAATGGGTAGTACGGTCCCCATATCCGCCGTCCTCAATATGACAACCGCTTTGGGGGATGAGGATGAGACAAAGAGATTCGTCACCCGCTACTTGAAAGCTAATCATTGTGATTTGTTCTTCGCAGACGCAGTGATTCTTGTGGAAGGCCCGGCAGAGCGGATGTTGTTGCCGCACTTCATCCGGCGCAACTTTTCATTTCTCAACCAGTGCTACATCTCCCTTCTTGAAATAGGCGGCAGCCATGCACACAGGCTTCGTCCACTTCTTGAACATCTCGGTATCCTGACGTTAGTAATCACTGACCTCGACCCCGGCAAGGGGAACGAAGCCGTCCCGACCAAGCGTAAAGACTCCCAGGCTACAAACAATCCGACGTTGAGCAGTTGGCTCCCAGCCTTATCCCTAATCGATGACCTGCTCGATGCGCCAGACGATAAAAAAGTATTGGTTCAAGATGCCCTAGCTGCGGTACGCGTCGCGTATCAGACGGCGATTCAGGTTGCGAAGAGCGGTAAATCAACTGACGTACCGGGTGGATCAAGCCCCGCAGATGAGGCGTTACCGACAACGTTTGAGGATGCTTTAGCATTCACCAATATCGATTTCTTTTCCAAACAGACCGGGATTGGCCTCGTCGTCAAATTTAAAGAAGCGCTAGAGATGGCAGGAACCGTTGCAGATAAGAGTGAGGCTTTGTTCAAGGCTCTCCGCAAGGGCAAGAAGGCTGAATTTGCTCTCGATATCATCGAAGCGAAAGACTTCGACACACTAACAGTTCCGAACTACATAGATGAAGGTTTGTCATGGCTCGAAGGGAGACTGAAGAAAAAGCAGGTGGAGATTTTAGATAAGAATTCGATACCGGCTCTAGGAAAGGAGCCTGGCGAATGAACGAAGTCGATCCAAATCTTATCGATATCCCGGCAGACGCAGAAATCCTCGATAGCTTGACCAGCCATCCTCCGAAGAGCTTCTTTCTATATGCAGGAGCCGGATCAGGAAAGACGCGCTCCCTTGTTCAAGCTCTTGTGGCCCTTCGCGATAAGAGGGGTGAAGAGCTTTGGATGCGAGGACAAAGAGTAGGGGTCATAACCTACACAAACAAGGCGACAGATGAAATCAAGAGACGACTTGATTTCAACGCATTAATCGAGGTCTCGACCATTCACTCATTTGCGTGGAGTTTACTCGAAGGCCACACAACAGATATTCGCGGCTGGCTTGAGGCTAATCTGAAGGATGAAATCGCTGAACTTGCGGATTTGCAGGCGCGAGGCAGACCCGCATCAAAGGCGGCGAAAGAACGCGAAAGATCTATCGCTCTCAAGCGTATGCGGCTGGCCCACCTGCCGAGTGTGAAGCGGTTTGTATATTCGCCAACCGAAAACAAACGAGGCCGGGACGCCCTTGCGCATACTGAGGTTATAAGCTGTGTCTCGACTCTTCTGCGAAGCAAACCGTCCCTTCAGAAAATTCTGATATCGAAATTTCCCATCTTGTTCATTGACGAGAGCCAGGACACAAACCGTCATCTGATGGATGCGCTTCTGGAAGTCCAGCAAACCCACGCGGGAAAATTCAGTATTGGATTATTTGGCGACACGATGCAGCGAATTTATGCGGATGGAAAAGTCGGATTGGAAACCGCAATTCCGCCGGATTGGGCAAGGCCTGCGAAGGTCATGAACCATCGGAGCAGAGAACGCATTGTCCGTTTGGTAAACCGGATCAGAGCGACCGTGGATACACAGGCTCAGCAATGGCGCTCCGACAGACTCGGAGGCATTGTCCGTTTATTCGTCGTCCCACAGAACGGCAAAGACAAGGGCATGATCGAAGAAAATATAGCCGCTAGGATGGCGACGATTACAAACGATAACCAGTGGACAGTTCGACAAGCGCGACAAACCCTCATTCTTGAACATCACATGGCTGCGAGGCGGTTGGGATTCTCAGATGTGTTCGAGCCGTTGTATGCAATCGACAGGTTTAGAACAGGCCTCCTGGATGGCACCCTTCCACCCCTCCGATTCCTCACCGGAGAGGTCTTACCGCTTGTCAACGCGTTACGGGCAGGCAAGCAATTCGAGGCTATGGCGGTGCTCCGAAAGTATTGTCCCTTGCTCCTTCCGAACGTGTTGAAGGAGGCGGGGAGCAAGCAGCGAGAGCATCTGGCAAGGATAAAAGCGGATGCTGCCATTTTGACTGACCTCTGGAAAGATGGCGCTGATCCAGCAATCGGGTTGGTTTTAGAAACAATCTCTCGATCAAAGCTGCTGGCAATTCCCGACGCGCTGCGGCCAATTACCGACACGCAGACGGAAGCACCCGTAGTCGCTAATGATGAGGAAGACGAGGACGCGGAAGCTCCTCGTGATGAGCAAATCGCTGCCTGGACTGCTGTGTTGAAAGTGTCGTTTTCGCAGATTGAAGCTTTTGCGAGATATCTAACGGGCGCATCGGCTTATGACACTCATCAGGGCGTAAAGGGGCTGGAATTTGAGCGTGTCATGGTAATTATCGACGACGATGATGCGCGGGGGTTCATGTTCAGCTATGACAAGCTGCTTGGGGTAAAAGCAAAAACGGACTCGGACCGTAAAAACGAAAGTGCGGGCGCAGAAACGACCCTCGACCGGACTCGACGGCTCTTGTATGTAATTTGCAGTCGAGCAGAGGAGAGCCTCGCAGTCGTCGCATATACCGGCAACCCGGCCCAAGTAATCAATGCCTTCGTTAGCCAAGGGCTTTTTGAAAGGTCTGAAATCGAGACGATTTCGGCGTAAGGGGCATGATCGGATCTGGAATGTACAGCGTCATACGCAGATGAAAGACGACATTGTCACCAAGCTTAACCGGGAATTCGCTGAGCACATCGCAAGTGAGAGGCAGGTCGTCTACATCCTCGTGGAAGTCCGAAAGCTATTAGAGCAGCAAAATGTTCTGCAGACCTTTCCGACACTCAGGATGTGCAGTAATTGGGCGGTGCATCCCAAGCTGAACCACTCCGATGCACAACTCGTACTCGGTTACTTCGATGCTTACGAACTTGAGCATCAGAAGTCTGGTATCACTGTGCAAGAGTTTCCACTAGAGCCGCTTCAAAGTCTCATGTCGCTTAAAGCGTTCCGCGCCGAGCTTGTGAAGGGGCTTGCCCCATATGGTGTTAACGTTGACGTGCTCCAAAACGATGTTTTTTGGCAGTCCTTCATTCAGCACTATGCCGCCGTCATACAAGACTGCCCCCTAGAGGCGAAGGAAAGCAAGACACAATTGGTTAGCCATGTACTTTGCACAGCATGGTCGAAAGAAAAGGCGGATGTTATTTTTCCGGGGAAGCGCGTCATCCAATGGAACTGGAAGCTTAAAACTGGTATCCAGAGAGAGAACTTTGTGTGCGCGTTGATCTGATTCTAACCAGCCCCAGTGTTCTTGGTTTGTTCTGTTGTCTAGGGTTAGAAATGTCCTCTTCTTCCCAAGATAGAAATGTCCCATAGAGCGCGACCTCTGGGGTGGAATGGCCGACAGGCCGAAGCAATCCATTGAGCGAAGGCCTGTTCGGCCATTCATGAAGAGATAGTTGGTCTTTAGCCCTCTCGACACTACGCTGCCAGCTTATCCTGGTGTTTCTGGGCCTCAAGGGCCTTAAGATGCTTGCGTTGGCTCGCGTAGCGACGGCGGTTTAAGAGCATCCGCTCGCGGTCGGCGTTAAGGTTGCGCCGTTCCATTAAGAGCAGCTCGCGCTCCCAAAACGTGTCCGGCGACGCAATAGGGTTGGAAGGATCGAAATCCACCGGAAGGCGGGAAGAACGGTCAACAACACGCTTTCTGGGCGTTGTGTCGCGTTCGGTGGATGATAAGAACGCAACGTTCGAAGTTGCCTTTTTGACAGCAGCCTTCCGAGCACGGCGCTTTTTACGCAGGGCCGACAGCGGCTCTGAGGGACGGCTGAAAATACTATCGCCCTGGTCCAGTCGTCGCGGTCCATGCTGGCTACGATGCGCTCCGTTTTGCTCCTGACCCTGTTTGATTATCGCCAGAGTTGCACCCAGCCGCTTGTTATCGACAATGGCCCCCTGCGTAATCTGCCTAACTTTGTCGAACCTGCTGTAGGACAGGGGACGGCCATTATGTGTGATGATCAGGCGACCGTCCGGATAATCGCAAACGATTACGCGTTTGCGGACCAATTCGCGAGTGAACTCGTTTGGTTCCAGCAAGAACACCATATTGTCGTATTGCAGCGTCAGGCTGCCCGAGACGGTCCGCTCCTCGCGCCAGGCAAAGACATCCCGGATGTTCTCTTCGGGTCTTAACGGACGATGCAGATCCTTCGGGTTGGCTGCGTCTTTGGCGAAGCGCTGGTTATAGTCCCCCATAAACTCGGGCAGGAACTTGTTCGCTTCCTCTATCGTTGAAATATCCCGGAGCCGCATCTCTTTGACGAGACGATCCTGCAGTGTCCTGTTGGCCCGTTCTACGCGGCCCTTGGCTTGAGGCGTATTGGCGCAGATAATATCGATGTTGAGGTCGTGCAGCGCCCGGCCAAACTGGGTCATTCCGTCGCCGACAAGTGCGCTTTTTCTCGTGACCCGGAATACGCTGTGCTTGTCACTATAGAAGGCAATAGGTTTGCCGTGACGCTCTAAATATTCAGCCGTGGCCGCGAAATACGAAAAAGCAGATTCAGACTGCACGAACTTCAGCTGCATCAACCGGCTGGTGGCGTCGTCGATATAAACCAAAAGCGTGCACTGCGGACCTCGATCCTCGAACCACCAGTGCTCCGAGCCGTCGATCTGAACGAGTTCGCCATAGCATTCACGGCGATGCCTTGGTTGATGGATAGGCTTACGACGGGTTCTTCGATCAACCCAAAGCCCTTCCTCCTTCATCCAGGACCTCACGGTCTCTGCGCTAAGAGAAATCCTGTGCCGTTCCTGCAGTTTTTGAGAAGCGAAAGTTGGCCCAAAATCGGCATAATGGGTTCTGAGCAGGGCGACTACGTTCTGTTTGAAATCCAGGGGTATCCTTCTATTGCTCGGCCTGCCCCGATGAAGAGAGACGAGCCCCCCAGGCCCAAGTTCACAAAATCTCCGCCGCAACCTTCTGATCTGACGGGCAGTAAGCCCAAGAAGCTCCGTTGCGTGCCTTGGTGTTATACGTGTTGCAATCAAATCCTGAATGACTCGCAGCCTCGTCAGTTCGTCCGCGCTCATGGTAATGAATCCCATATCCGATGCCCCTTTGATCATGGTTCAAAGAGGACATTTCTAAGTTGCAGAATGGGGACATTTCTATCTTGGATTCATATGTTCTTGTCGCATAAGGTATCTTATGTACAATTATCTTCCTATTGCCCAGATATTCCGCCGTTAATGCCGTGTGTCGTAAATCGGTATTATGTTAAATCTCTGGGAGATAAATTCTTTCGCAATCTCCGACGGGTGGTTGGAGAAGTGGGCGCGGTCTTAAGATCAGACGAGAAAACCCCTATGCCCGACAAAGAACCTGGTTCAAGGTCCTGCACATATTCCAGAAGCTCCTGATAGTCCTCATCCGAGAGGTTGTTTTCAAGATACTTGGGATCAATCGTTCGCGATGCTGTTTTTGGCATTGTTCCCTAAGCCTTTTGCGAAAATAACTTACCTCAACGCTCCGTTGAAAGCAAGTGGGCGGCTACTCTCACCGCTCCCTCAGTGCCTCATGCGAAGCACGCGATAAAGGTGAGAGCAGATACCCGATAATGTGCCGTGAGCCAGTCTTGACTTCAACCGTCGTGGCCATGCCGGGCGTGAGGTTCACAATCCTGTCGTCGATTTCCATCTGAATCTGGTCAAGCGATATACGGGCGGTATAGACCAGCTCCTGCCCTTTTGGCTCACTGCTGTCGCTTTCGGAACCGGCCTGCTGCTTGTTATCGGCTTTATCGACCGGCTTGTCGCGCGTGATGGCGTCCTGCGAGACGGATATAACCTTGCCGTGCAAGAGGCCGTAGCGGG
>Ga0206936_1153_pt1 | contig 17945 bp, 16 predicted proteins | sample Alteio_BWOrgHeat_14_FD_152922 | JGI IMG/M metagenome (GOLD analysis project Ga0206936, IMG submission 152922) | Enriched cells from forest soil in Barre Woods Harvard Forest LTER site, Petersham, Massachusetts, United States -... | ecosystem: Environmental > Terrestrial > Soil > Temperate forest >... | reverse complement strand
CATGCTCGTTTGGGCCTTCTACGTGCGTGGCGTCCTTCAGCAGTACTACAACACCGTCGAGCCTATAAATCTGAACCTCAGCGGCGTCATGACCTTCTTCTTCAACGTCTTCTATTTCCAGCATCATTTCCGCCGCATTGCCGAGGGCAAGAGAACCGGCCAGTTACAGCCGCAATAAAGCCCGTATCCGGGATAGATCAAATAGCGTTCGCGGTCCGGAATTTCTGATTCCTTCGCGGCCTCGCCACATCCAAAACTTCAATGGCAAGCTACGGGTCAACTTCCCTTCTCGACAACCCCATCTGGAACTCTCTCTCCACCCTCCACGCGCGCTTTGCTCAAGGCGGTGAACTCGCCAAACGTTTTCACCCCGAGATCGGCCCTCTCGCCGGCCTGCGGCAGCAAAGCCCTGAAGCATACGCCGCACTCGGTCAACTGTTCAGCCCAGACGAATTCGCCATACTATTCCTCGAATCCGCGCCCCAGATACCCCAAAACTGGCGCATGCTGAAGCACGACACCATCGTGCAGATGGTCTGCACCGAGCCCGAATTGGCAAAGGTCGGCCTGCGCGAAGACTTGCCCATCATGCCCCTCGGAGCCTACGACCGGGCTGAAATGCTGGACCTCGCCACGCTGACCGAACCCGGACCGTTCCGGCTTCGCACCAGCGAACTGGGCAGATTTATCGGCATCCGCGAAGGAAGCCGATTGGCCGCCATGGCAGGCGAACGCGTTGCCCTCCCGGGATTTACGGAAGTGAGCGCCGTCTGCACGCATCCCGACTTCCGGGGCCGCGGCTATGCCAAAGCTCTCGTCGCCGCCACCTGTCACGGAATCTTCGACCGGAACGAAACTCCCTTCCTCACCTCTTACAAATCCAACACCAACGCCATCCGCGTCTACGAGTCAGTCGGCTTCACCCTTCGCCGCACATTTCACCTCGCCGTGGTATTGCCCGCACAGGAAGACCGCTAAGCCGTACGCCTTTCCACACGCGGGGGCACCTTTCTTCCCAACCCCGGCTTTGGTATACTCGATTGGTTGCCCCATTGCGGAGGTGGCGAAATTGGCAGACGCACAAGCTTGAGGTGCTTGCGCCGCAAGGCATAGGGGTTCAAGTCCCCTCCTCCGCACCAAAAATTCTCCCGTCGTGGGCTCGCTGGCCGATTTTACAGGTCAGCAAAACACCCCGAACGAGGCTCAGGAAAGCAGTTCCCAGATGCAGGCTTTGCTCTACGCAGTTATCGTCCTTCACGTAATCGTGTGTTTCTTCCTTATCGGCGTCGTCCTGCTCCAGCAGGGCAAGAGCGCCGACCTCGCCGGCACCTTCGGCGGCCAAGGATCGCAGACAGCCTTTGGCCCACGCGCAGCAGCCAATCTGCTCACCAAAATGACCACCTGGGCGGCAGCGCTCTTCATGATCACGTCAATTTCGCTGACCATTCTTTACCTGCGGTCGTCAAACACCGGCAATTCCGTATTCTCGGGAATGAAGGGCACAGCTCCCGTTTCTGCTCCCGCCAAGCCTGGCAAGTAAACATCCGGCTGAAAGTTCAAGAGGCAGGCCCGCGGGTCTGCCTCTTTGCTTTTCCCCCGACTCACTGCCCTACAATCACCCCATGGCTGCCTCAAACATCCTCATCGAAACCTTCCCTGTCGGTCCGCTGCAATGCAACTGCACCATCCTCGGTGATTCAACCACCGGCGAGGCCATCGTGATCGACCCCGGCGAAGAAATCACCCGAATCTACACCCGGCTCGCCAAGCTCGGACTCAAGCTCAAGCAGATCCTCATCACTCACGCCCACATCGACCACATCGGCGGAGCGCTCAAGCTCAAACGCCTCACCGGCGCGCCCATCCTGCTCAACGAAAATGATCTGCCGCTTCTACAGATGATGGAGATGCAGGCCGCTTGGTTAGGCGTTGAGACCCCAGAAACCGCCTCGCCCGACGCAAGCCTGCAGGACGGCATGCGCGTCGGCCTGGAAAGGCTGCCCGCCCAGGTGCTGCACACCCCGGGCCATACACAGGGCAGCGTCTGCCTGCTCTTCGCACCGAGTTCTCAAATGAAAGACGGGCTGCTCATCGCAGGAGACACCCTCTTCGCCGGCAGCATAGGCCGCACCGACCTGCCCGGCGGCAACTCGCGGCAGATTATCCACTCCATCCACACCAAGCTGATGGTTCTCCCCGAGGAGACGCACGTGCTGCCCGGCCATGGCCCAGCCACCACCATAGGCGAAGAAAAGCAGCGCAACCCATTCCTCGTTTGAAGCCAGCTTGAAGTTGGTTTTAAGAAGGCTGCGCTGCTTTTCGAAAGAAGCCCGATCAGTTTCCCCCAGCCGGAACCAGCGCCTTCAGCTTCTCAGTAGCAGCCTTGATCGCCGCGCTCTCATCCACAAGCACCTGACCCACAGTAATCGTCGAACTATCGGCGATAGCCCACTTGCGCTGCTCGATCGCCTCCCGCACCGCAGGCAGAGTCTTCACCCCGTACCCGGTATATGCCCCCGGTGCGTAAAGCTGATGCTTGAAATAGCTCCGGCCCGGCAACCCGGCCTCGCGGAAGTACGCCCGCTCCGTCTTCATCAGCAACTGATTGACCTCGTCCACCGCAGCCGAATCCAGCGCCGCACCGCCATTGGCCTCCACAGCCTTGACCGCCTTTTGATACTCCTTCGCGCTCGCCGTCAGCGCCGCAGCTCCATTCTCCAGAGGAGCGAAGTTCAGAAACGGCGGCAGGTCCTCATGCTTCGGCGAAGCGATCGGATTCTTCGGATCACTGGTCGCATCGAAAACCCCCTCGTCGATCTGCTTGTTCTTCTCCGCGATCTCATCCTGTTCCGTCTTGAGCAGCTTCTTTACCTCATCCACATAGGTCTCAACCGTGTCCGAAGTGTTGGCAAAGTTGTACGGCAACAGCTCAGCATCCGCCATCCTCATTACCGCCGTCCCACTCACCTGCGCCAGCGCCCTGCCGTATACAAATTCCGTATCCGCAAAATGCGTATACCACCAGAAATCGTCGTAGATGGAGTGATACTGGCTCCCCCGATCCTCCCCGCCAAACCCCAGATCGAGCGCCGGTATGCCCGCAAAGTCCAGGAACGAAACATAATCAGACCCATCTCCCAGAGCGCCAATGCGCAGGTCCGCACGGTTTCGCGCCTCGCTGCGATCATTGCCCCGCCCACGGGAAATCTCCAGCTTGCGCGTGCGTTCCACCACGGGAATATTCTTCTCAGGATCGGTCACCTCAGCCGCAACCCCATTGATGAAGTGCTCCAGTCCGTGCGAACCCTCCATGAAGAAATACCCGCGCCCCGTCGAGTCAGAATTGAGATACATTACTGCCTTTTTCCTCAACTCATCGACATGCGTCTCCACCCACTCAGTCGAACCCAGCAACCCCGGTTCCTCACCATCCCACGCGCAGTAGACAATCGTTCGCCGCGGCTTCCATCCCTGCTTCACCAACTCGCCCAGCGCGCGCGCTTCCTCAAGTTCTGCCGACATACCCGAGATGGGATCGTCCGCTCCATTAACCCACGCATCGTGATGATTGCCACGAATCACCCACTCATCCGGCTCAACACTGCCGGGAATCTTCGCAATCACGTCATACAGTGTCTTGATATCCCAGTTCGAAAAGACCTTCAAATGCACCTTCGCCGCACTCGGAGCTTCCGCTGTCCCCATCCCCTGCCCCAGGTGATACGTAATAGGCAATCCGCCGCGCCACGTCGCTGGAGCCACTCGCCTGGTCATCGCCGACAACAACGGCGTCGCATCCGCATACGAAATCGGCAGCACCGGAATCTTCGTAATGATTGGCGAGTCCTTGCGGTCTAGCCGCTTCGCATCCTTCGTCGCCCCCACACCCGGAGTCAGCGGATCACCCGGAAAATCAGTGTCATTGACGCCGCCGCGCTGCACGCCGTCCTTGGGTCGCCCAGCGCCCTTGGGATAGGAATCAGCCACCCCGTAGCCATCATTGGCCGGGTCCGAATAGATGATGCAGCCCACCGCTCCATGCTCCGCCGCAACCTTCGGCTTGATCCCGCGCCACGCTCCTCCATAACGCGCAATCACCACTGCACCTTTGACCGAAATCCCCAACCGGTCCAGCTCTTCGTAGTCTTCGCGCGTACCGTAATTCACATACACCAGCGGCCCCGTCACATCGCCATCGGCCGAGTAGGCGTTATACGTAGGCAGCTGCTCCGCCGTCTGGTTCGAAGTAGGGTCTTCAGCAACCACTGGCTCCTTCAGCGAAGCCGTAAATTTCGTAGGTTCGATCAGCTCAACCAGCCGCTCCTTAGGCGTCGGAAAGAGCACGTAGAAGTTCTCAATCTGCGCATCGAATCCCCACTCCTTGAACTTCGCCAGCATCCACTCCGCATTGTCCTTGTCATAAGGCGATCCAACGTGATGAGGACGCGCCGACAGCCGCTGCATATTGTCGCGAATCGTCGCCGGCACAGGCAGCCCGCGAAACTTCTCTTCCCATCCACGCTCAGTATCCGAAGCAGCCTTCGAATACCCATCCAGTTGGCCATTACCCTTGGCATCGCCCTTCATCTGGGCCATCAAAAACTGCGGCGGAAAAACCAGTGTAGGCAGCAATGCAGCAGCAAACACGCGCGAGACAAACAAGCGGGCACGAATCATCGAATCTCCAGGCAATCAAAAGTGTAAGTAACAGAAGCAACCGGAAAGGCCGGAGAGATCGAGCATACCGAGCAATTGCATCCGGGGTCACGCAAAGTATAACTGTCCCAATCAGCCCGGCTCCCAAATTCGAATTTCTTTATCCGCAACATTCCGCAAGTCTATGAGCGTAAGCAAAACCACCCACCCGATCAGCGCAATCAGAAGTTCTAGTCCAATCAGAAAATGATGTGATGACCCATCCTTAACGCAGCCCCATCGCGTTAAGGGTGGGTTTCGCAAATGCCAATCTCGCAACTCATTTCGTCGGCGCCATCAAAAACGAAAACTCATCCACCTTATAGACCACTTTCCCCTGACCCTCCGGCACCGCCTTGACCGTCCCGGAGCGCACCTTCGTCGCCGCTGCAGCCAGTTTTGGCAACTCACCCGGCTCAGCCACCGGCACATTATGCGCAGGCAGCAGCAAATGAAGTTCCGGCGCCAGCGCCGCCATGCGCTCCACCGAACGCACATAGGCAGCCATATCCGTCTCCGGCCGATAGAGCCAGACCGTGCCCGGATAGTAAGTATCCCCGGTAAACAACAAGCCATTCTTGTAGTCCAGAAGACAGATCGCATCCGGAGTATGACCCGGAGTAGAAATCACTTCGAGCAGTCGGCCGCCAAGATCGATCTTTTCTCCATCATGAATGAACTTCGCAATGTGCCAGGGACGAGTCGAATAGCTCTTCGCATCAAATCCTGCCGGCAGCTTGCCGCAGACCGATCCGGGCCCCAGCTCCGACTGAGCATCCACCTTCGACCCCTTGGCGCTCACGCGCGTGAATTCCGTATCCATCCCATAAACCGTGTCGAACTGCCAGTTCCCGCCCACATGGTCGTTATGTGTATGTGAATTCAGCACCACCACCGGCAGAGACGTCAGCGACCTCACCACCCGCCGTATGTCGCCAATTCCAAGACCGGTATCAAACATCGCCGCCCGCTTCTCACCAACGATCAAATACGAAATCGCTTCCTCCTCCTGATGCGGCTCGTAGATCGCAAAGACTCCAGGCGATACGCGATAAACATCAAACCACGCATCCGGCGAAGCCACCCGTTCCAGCCTGGCAAACTGCTCCCGAGCCGGCCTGTCGCACCACGACACCGCAGCAGAACCCGCCGAGCCTGCTACTTGGGCAAACCCCACCCATGGCACGAACATTAGAATGCAACCGGCCACGGCCAGCACGCTTAACCCAATTCGATTTCGAGATTTCATGGGGCCAGTCTACAGGAACACCCGCCACATAACTTAAGCCTATGCACACATCTATTTATCAGCAATTTACGGGCGACACTTAAACCTCAAGCATCACAAATTACCCAATCACGTTACAATTATGGTTCCGCAGGAAATACTCGATCAGCACGCCGACACCCCTCGAGAAATCTTCCCTCGGCCCCAGTAGGCTGACCACCAGCCAGCCCGACCGACCCATGCCGAAGAAGTACCCAGGATGCACCCACACCCCCAAATCAAGCAGTTCCCGAGCAGTCTCTTCATCGTCCTTGATCGCCGGAACCCGCAACACGGCATACCATCCGCCTTCAACCTTAAGCCGATTGACCAACCCCAATCCTTCAGGCTGAAAAGCCAGCAACCGATCAAGCTCGGCAAGATTTTGCTGAACCCGTTCACGAATCTGCCCCTGAATGCCGCCCCGCCCATCAAGCCAAACCGACAGTGCCCGCTGCACAGGCGCATTCATCGAAAGAAAAGTGTCGGAGATCACCTCAAGCCGCGCCATAGCCTCATCAGACCCCGGCCCAACAGCCACCAGCCACGCAGCCTTCATCTGCGGCAACCCACAAATCTTGCTGATCCCACTCACGATAAAGACAAGAACACCCAGATCGCGGGAAACAAAGCTGCCCCTATCCCCAGACAATTCATTCCCCGGCTCACTCATCGGATAGTCCAGAAAAACCTCGTCAACAATCAGCGCCAGCCCATGCTCGCGACAGATTGCAGCCAGCCTCCACGCCTCTTCCACCGAAGTGAAATGCCCAGTCGGATTGTTCGGATGCACCAGCACAACCGCCCGTGTGTGCGGAGTAATCCTTTGGCGAAGCCCCTCCAGATCAAGCTGCCAGCCGTGGTCATAAACCAGCGGCGTGTACTGAACCTGAATCACCTCTAAATCCGCAAGAAAATCGAACAGCGGATAGCTCGGCTGGGGCACAACAACCGCATCCCCGGGGTCGCATAGCAACTTGAATAAATGACCGTATGCCTCACTGGTGCTTGTAGTTAGCAATATCTTGTCGGCATGAATTACGGCCCCGTGCGAAGAGTAATACCGGCAAACCGCCTCTCGCGCAGCCTTACTCCCCCTCGGGTCAGGAACATAGTCAAACGCCGCCGAATCCGTCAGCGCACACAGCAAATCCTCTGGATAGTTAAACCCGCAGCGAGTGGGATTGGAAGCCGTCAGATCAGCAATCTGGAGCCCCGCCGTCAGCCTCTCGCGATGCGCCCCGGCCAGCTCGCTCTCACCCGTATCCCATTGCGTACGTTTTGAAAATCGCATGTAACTGTCTCATTCCATTTATTTTACACCCGCTTCAGCATCCGCCTCCCCAATTCCGTGAGGGACAATAGCAGCAGGTGCCGTTCAGGTTTCAACATACACGCCTCAACCGGCATGGACGCATCACAGGAGCGCGAATTGGCCTTGCGAGCAGTAACATTCGACTATGGCATGGTACTGAGTGGTCCCCCGCATCCCGAGGCCATTCACGAGCTTCGTAGGATCACCGGTCTTTCCCACCACGACTTTGACCGGCATTACTGGGCCGACCGTCTCGACTACGACCGCGGCCTTCTGACCGGCCTCGCGTTCTGGCAAAAACTCGTCGCCGACGCCGGCCTGTCGCTCTCCGCAGAAGACATCCTGCTCCTCAACGACTGGGACGTCCGCATGTGGACCACCACCAACCCCACCATGCTCGCCTGGCACACCCAGCTAAAAACCAAGGGCTTTCGAACCGGTATCCTCTCCAACATGGGCGATTCTGTCCACGAAAAAATGCTCGCCGACTTTGCCTGGATCGAAGATTTCGACGTCCTCGTCTGGAGCTACGAGCACCGCATGGTAAAGCCCGAACCAGAAATCTATCACCTGCTCCTCGATAAACTTGGCACCGCCCCCGAAGAGACACTCTTCCTCGACGACAAACTCGAGAACATTGAAGCAGCGCGTCGATTGGGAATCCAGGGCATTCAGTTTTCCACCGTCGAACAGCTTCGCCAGGACCTCATCTCCTCAGGGCTCGACGAATCGCTACCCCTCCCTTGAAGCCGTCCGCAAACCGTTCAGCCAGCGCTCTTCTCCACCATCGGAACCCGAAAACGAAACGTCGCACCCTTCTGAGCGGCGCTCTCGACGGTAATCGAACCGCCATGCGCCGTCAGTAGCGCGCGGGTAATGGCAAGCCCCATGCCAGAACCCTTCGCAGTAGCGTTCCTGTGACGCCCTCGATAAAACTTCTCGAAGATGAGCGGCAGATCGTTAGCGTCAATACCAGGGCCGTTGTCCTCAACGACAAACTCGACACCGCCTGCATCCCGGCGAGCGCGCAGCACGATCCGGCTGCCCCGCGGAGTGTAGCGCGCTGCGTTCTCCAGCAAATGCCGGAAGACCCGGCCTATGAGGTGCAGATCGAACCAGACAGGCTGATCCGGCCCCTCAACGCTGACGCCCTCAACACTGATCGAGACGCGATGAGCAGCCAGTAGCGGCTGCGATTCCTCCACGACCTGCTCAAGAAAGGTCCCGATATGCACCGGCTCAGGATTCACGCGAATCCCGTCCGATTCGATCTCCGCAATCTCCATGGCCTCGCCGATCAGGGAGTCCAGCCGAAAGCTCTCTTCGTCGACAATCGTCGCCAGTTCAGCCCTGGTCTCTTCGTCCAGCCCATGCCCGTCAGCAAGCGTGGTAGCCGCCGCCCTGATCGCTGTAAGTGGCGTTCGCAGTTCATGGGTAAGAGAATCGATAAGCGCAGTACGAAGCCGGTCCGCTGAACGCGCAGCCTCCAATCGCGTCGAAGCCTCAATCGCATGCGCCCGAGTGATGGCAATAGCAACTTGCGCGGCGATCGATGTCGCGACTTCCCGCGAGAGCGTCGCCGGCTTCCATGCCAGGGTGCCGACACTCTGCATGCCAAACACCAGGTTCAAGCCAATGAAGCCTTCCGAGAGTTCCGCATGCGGCTCCCATGCCGCCGATGCCACACGAAGCACTCCACGCAGATGCTCGGCATTGCTCAAGACGCGCGAAACCGGCTCCGAAACCTCTGGTATCGAACTACTGCCGGGGATCGAAGAGTAGAGCTTGTCCTCATCGCGAACATAAAGAAGAACCGCATCCAGCAGGAAATTATGCTCCACAAGCCGGGGAATATCGCGAACCAGCCGCGCCGCATCTTCGTGCAGCATCATCTCCTGGCTTAGCGCATAGAGGCGCTCCACATCCTCGCGCCGCTGCTCCGCCTGCCGCGTCTGACGGCGTGCACGCTCAGCAACCCGGCCCACCACAACGCAGGAACCGACAAAGGCCACCATGGAGAGCACATCCTGGAACCCGTAAACCGCAAACGAATGCACCGGCTCAAGAAAGTAGTAATCGAAAAGAATCGCCGATAACGCGGCAAGATAGACCGACAACGCCTGCCCGGCAAGCGTGGCGAAGAGCACCACCCCCACCAGGTAAACAATGGCCGATGTGTTGGCATTAGCGTGCAGCAGCCGCAGAACAGCGGTGAGCACGAAGGTCAGTGCCGTCGCCAGCGGCCAATCAACCCATCGGCCTAACCCTCTCCCCATCCGTCCTGCCTGTCCGTCCGCACTCTCAACACCATTCATCGAGTCCGATGATAGATTGTTTGGACCACAAATCGCAGACGTGAAATGATTGCACCTTCCAAAGCTCGCCGCATTGAGATAGGAAGCTGCATGAAAGCCATCGTCTATCGCAACTATGGTTCACCGGATGTTCTTCAACTTGAAGAGATAGAAAAGCCGATCGAGAGCGACAATGAAGTCCTGATAAAGGTTCGCGCCGCGTCCGTGAATCCGTACGACTGGCACTTCATGAGAGGCACGCCCTACGGCATTCGCATAATGGTCGGGCTGCGCAAACCAAAGTTCACAGGATTAGGCGCCGACGTAGCCGGCCAGGTCGAATCGGTTGGCAAAAACGCATCCCGGCTCAAGCCAGGCGACGAGGTTTTCGGTACCTGCCGCGGATCATTCGCCGAGTATGCCTGCGCCCCCGAATCGGCATTGGCCGTAAAACCAGCCGACATCACATTCGAGATGGCCGCCGCCGTTCCCATCGCAGCACTGACCGCCTTACAGGGCCTTCGCGACAAAGGACACATCCAGCCAGGCCAGCAGGTTCTCGTGAATGGCGCGTCAGGGGGCGTAGGCACCTTCGCCGTCCAGATCGCCAGGTTTTTCGGCGCAACTGTAACCGGCGTGTGCAGCACAAGAAACATCGAACTCGTCCGATCCATCGGAGCACATCAGGTCATCGATTACACCCAGCAGGACTTCACCAAAGGTGGACCCAATCGAGGCCAAAGCTACGACCTGATTCTCGACTGCGTAGGAAACCATTCGCTGTCAGCTCTGAAGCGCGTCTTGAATCCCAATGGAATATGCGTAGGAGCCGGAGGAACCACAGACGACTGGATGATTCGCCCTTTGACTCGCGCCCTCAAAGCGGTTGCGATCTCCAGCTTCGGCAGCCGAAAACTCGTCGGCATGCTCGCGAAAATAAGCAAAGAAGATCTGGCCATCCTGCACGACCTCATGCAGTCCGGAAAGCTGACCCCTGTCATTGACAGAACCTACAAGCTAAGCGAAGTCCCGGAAGCAATCCGCTATCTGGAAGAAGGCCACGCCCGCGGAAAAGTAGTAATAGCATAGCGTGCAGCCAGAACGGCCTAAACGCCGGTTCTCCACAGCCGGCCAAGCAGGTTGTAAAATTGCGCCGAGCCGAAAAGAGCACGAAGCACCGACGGCTGAGGGATGACTCCGATGAATGCAACACTGCAGATGCCAAGCCCCGATAGCGTAAAAGCAGCATGTGAACGCTTTGACCGCGAGAACCATGCCGCCGAAGAAGCGCTTCATGAGCTCTTCAGCCAATACCCTCACAACACAGACCTGCGCCACGTCCTGTTAAAGGTAGTCGCAGTCAACTCCCTCCATCACACCTGCATCTACGCCCTCGACGTGGTAGCCCGCCACATACATTCCCATGGAAAAGAAATCGACGCAGCCTTCGCCACCGGTTCACCGGAAATCGTCGACAAGATCGCCCGAGTCACCGTGCAGGGTAAAGTCCACAACTTCTTCGCCTTCGCCACCAAGTACTGCAGCTGGCATCAGCCCGAGAAATATCCGGTCTACGACAGCCGTGTCGACGCCTATCTCTGGACCCTGCAAAATCAAAATACCTTCGCCCCGGCCTTCATTCATCCCCACCTCTGGGACTATCCGAAGTTTCACTCGATCGTAGTCGCCTTCCGTGATTTTCACGGCCTCGACTCATTCACCTTCAAAGAAATCGACAAGTTCCTCTACCTGCAAGGCGAACCGCGCCACAACCCCGTACCCGACGAGCCGCAACCCGGAGTGGGCGCCTTCGATTTCTTTCCCGCCCAGGAATTGTCCGAGTAATCGAGGACCTGTCCTTGTGACGCTAACGCCAGAAAACTGCCATACTGACAACGAGCAAGACAATTCCTCCAAGAGAAATTGATAGTGCTGCTTTTGTTCCTCGCCATCGTCGCCGCCGTCATGCTCATCGCCGCCGCGATTACCTTCACCGTGTGCGCAGCAATTCCGTCACTTAGACGATTCGCGATCACCGCCCCCGCGGGAGCTCTCGTCATCGCCCCCGTACTGCTGGTAGTCGGCGCTCAGATCGCAAACTTCAACCAGCATTTCTTCCTATCTCAAAATGAAGGCCCCTTTCGATTCTTTCCCTTTTGGGCGCTGGAACTAACTGCACTGGTACTGTCCATAGCTCTGGCCTGTGTCGTAGGTTTGGTCTGTCGCGCCGTACTCGAATACATTCCGCCATTCCTCAACGCAACATTCGGCCTGCAACCATTGCTGCTTTTGCAAACCGTTCTCTTCATCGGCGCTCTGGCCAGCGCAATTGTCGACTTCAGTTTCTTTGCAGCCCTCGTTCATGGATTCGCCGGTCAGCTCCTTCAGGTACTCCTCTTCGGAGTCGTCGGAGTCCTTTCCACCGGAATCTGCATTCATGCTCTCTTCCAGCTTCGCGATCCGCAACGCTACAGCCCACAGCCGCTGCCGCAATGGATTAAGAGAATCCTCTTCGGAAAAACCCCTCAACAGGAAGCATGATTTTGTCTGCACATTGCTTCCATCTTCTTCGAAGATTTGCCCCTTAGATTCATCGCCAATCTCATCCACTAAAATAGCGTTGAGGATTCAACAAAATCATGCCCCGTAAACCGCTGATCGCCGCCAATTGGAAGATGTACAAGACCCCAGCCGAAGCCAAAGCATTCGCCGACGCCTTTCTGCCTCTGGTCGCAGGCCACACCCGCGATGAGATCGCGCTCTTTCCCTCAGTAACCTCGCTGGCTACAGTCGTTGAAGCCGTTGCCGGATCAAACGTCGCAGCAGGCTTGCAGAACATGCACTTTGCCGAAGAGGGAGCCTACACCGGCGAAACCTCCGCCTCCATGCTCAAGGCAGTTGGCGCGACCCATACCCTCATAGGCCACTCAGAACGCCGCCAGTACTTCAACGAAACCGACCACATCGTCAACAAGAAGCTTCACACCGCTCTGAAGCACGGAATCATCCCCGTCGTCTGCGTCGGCGAACACCTTCACGAGCGCGAAGCAGGCCGCACCTCCGATGTAATCTGCGCTCAACTTCGAGGAGCATTTGAAGACATCACCGCAGAAGCAGCCGCGCCCATCGTCATCGCATACGAACCAGTCTGGGCCATTGGCACCGGCAAAACCGCCACTCCCGAAATGGCTGTCGAAGCCCACAAAGTAATTCGCGACCAGGTTGCAGAAATCTACGGCATAGAAATCGCCTCTGCCCTGCGCATCCTCTACGGCGGCTCGGTAAAGCCCGACAACGCCAGCGACCTGCTATGCCAGGAGCAAATCGACGGCGCCCTCGTCGGCGGTGCAAGCCTCAAGCCCGACTCCTTCGCCGCAATCGTCAAGTACTAGCCATCTCCGATTGCAACATCTACACATTCGCCGGAAATCTGCTTTCCGGCGAATGCGTACAATCTGCTCATATGGCCCAGCGCGAACACTACATCGACCGTCTGCGCACGGTGATGACAGTTGTCGTGTTGTCCGCCCACGTGTCCATGACATACGGCGGCAGCGGAGACTGGTTCTATCGCGAGGTCCCGGTCTCCCGCTCTCTGTCCAGCATTCTTTTCACCCTCTTCACCGGCATCCAGCAGACCTATCTCATGGGCCTCTTCTTCTTGATCGCCGGTTACTTCACTCCACCCTCGCTGCATCGCAAAGGCTTCGGCCACTTTCTGCTCGGCCGCACACTACGCCTCGCCATACCGCTGCTGGTCTTCGGAGCATTGATTGGCCCCCTCACAATCGTCATGGTTGAAATGTGCACCACACCGGGCCCTCACAGTCTCTGGCCAACATTTCTCGAAGTATGGCAACAGGATGGCTTCACCAACGGGCCTCTCTGGTTCGCCCAGGCATTGCTCATCTTCTCCATCGGCTATTGCATATGGCGCCTGATCGCGACGCGATTGCATTCCAACCGTCCACTGCACCTCGTCCAAACTCCCGCACCTGTTCCCTCCTGGCGCATGTGGCTGCTGAGCGCGCTGGGCGTGGGTGCCGGAGCCTTTCTTCTTCGCCAGCCCTTCCCGCTATATGACCGGCACTTCGGCCTTTGGCTCGGCTACTTCGCATCGTATATTTTCTTATTCTCTGTCGGAGTTGCAGCCTGGCATTTCGATTGGCTCTCGCAGCTTACCTGGCGAGATGCGCGCCCGTGGCTCATCATATCCTTCCTCGTCTTCCCCATCCTTCCCGCAGTGCGCGCTCGATTTCACGGACCCGGAGTCAACGAGCTATTCGCCGGAGGCTTCACCTGGCCCGCAGCGCTCTACGCCTTCTGGGAACCCTTCATAGCCTGGGGACTCATCTCCGCCCTGCTTCTTCTATTTCGCAGATTTGCCAACAGCCCCTCGCCCCTCTGGGATTGGCTCGGCCGCAAGTCTTACGCGGTCTACGCCATTCATCCACCCGTGCTGGTCGCCATCGCCCTGTGGTTGCGCAAGTGGCACGCATCACCCATTGCCAAGTGTGGTGTGGTCACAGTACTGGGCTGTGCAGCAAGCTGGCTGATCGCCGATGCATTGCTTCGCCTGCCGTTGGCGAAACGCATTCTCTAAAGCAGCACCCATTTGTTTCGAATCAACTCACGAGACTTGCGTACAATCGCCGCATGGCCCAAAGGGACTACTACATCGACCGCTTGCGCTCGGTAATGACCGCGCTTGTCATCCTGCATCACACAGCCATTACCTACGGCGGATCGGGCGGCTGGTTCTGGCACGAACTCGAAACCTCCGGCGCACCATCCAGCATCCTGCTGACCCTCTTTTGCGCCACAAATCAGGCCTACTTCATGGGCTTCTTTTTCCTTCTCGCGGGCTTCTTCACTCCAAACTCTCTTGAACGAAAAGGCTACGGCCGCTTTTTGCTTGACCGCTTCCTGCGCCTCGGCCTTCCCCTTCTGGCCTTCATCCTCATCATCGGACCAGCCACAGCGGCGCTCGTCACCTACGCCAACGGCCAGGGCTTCTGGTCAACCATCGTCTTTCTCTGGCAACACCACCGAATCATCAATGGCCCGCTCTGGTTTGCTCAGGCACTCCTGATTTTCAGCATCGCCTACTGCGCCTGGCGAGCAGCCTTCGGCAATCCTCTCACCACATCGCAACGAACACCAACACAGCTTCCGTCATACCTCAAATGGCTGCTGGCTGCGTTCGGAGTAGCCGCGGCGTCCGTGGCCGTGCGGCACTGGGTTCCTGTCGGCGAAAACGTCTTTGGCCTCCAGTTCGCCTACTTCCCCGGCTACATCTTCCTCTTCGCTGTAGGCATTGCCGCCTGGCGTCACGATTGGCTTCGCCGCCTCACCTGGAAGCAAGCGCGCCCGTGGATCGTCAGTCTCTTCATCGCCTGGCCATGCCTGTCCTTCGGCATAATCATCGCTCGCGCCACCGCCGGACAGGGCAAGTCCAACTTCTCCGGCGGCTTCTCATGGACCGCGATTCTCTACGCGCTCTGGGAACCCTTCGTCGCATGGGGCATGATCTGCCTCTGGCTTCTCTTCTTCCGCGAACGAATGAACCAGCCCTCAGCCTTCTGGGATTGGCTGAACCGCCGTGCCTACGCGGTCTACATCATTCATCCATTCTTCCTGGTCGGCATTGCCCTTCTGCTGCACGGCTGGGTCGCACCCGCACTCATCAAGTTCGCGGTGACAGGCACGCTAACCATCGTCACCTGCTGGCTAGTCTCAGACCCAATCGTTCGAATACCCGGCATCCGTCGCATCGTCTGAACCAATTCCAAGCGTTACGAATCCTGGCTTGCAGCGCTGCACAGTATGGCATGATGACAGAACCATGCCGCGTCTTTTGAGGCCTCGTCTTTTTATCTCGCTTCTCTCCGCAGCCCTGCTGGTGCAAGCCGGGCAAACACAAAGCCCCGAACCACGCCATCTGCTGCTAAGCGGCAATCTGGTCACTCCCGATGGAGTAATCCCGCACGGCTGGCTCGATATATTCAACGGGCACATTCTGCATCTCGAACGTGAAAAACCCAACCTGCCCGGTGCGCAAGTCCTCGAAACCAACGACCTCGTCTTCGCCGGCTTCATCGACCTGCACAATCATCCGACCTTCAATATCTTTCCGCGCTGGACGCCGCCACACAAATTTCCCAATCGCTACGCCTGGCGCGACTGGAGCGCCTACCAGCAGCAACTCGAAAGCAAGGGCTACGCCCTCATCGCAGATCCGGCCAACTTCTGCGATATCGATGAATACGCCGAAGTCAAAGCGCTCATCGGAGGCACAACCTCCATCATCGGCCTCGGCTCCAACCATATGCCTGGTGAAGACAATAAGCCCTCACCCGATTGCCTGCGCGGCTTGGTGCGCAACCTCGACCACTACACCGGCTTCTACGGCTCCGAGGTCGACCACGAACGCATCGCCAACTCCATCGGCATCCTGCCACGGGACATGGATTCAGCCACGGCCGCCCGGCGCGCCAAAGAGATAGCCGATGGCACCCTCGACCTGCTCACCATCCACATCGCCGAGGGCCTTCCCACCGACTCCGAATCCGCCCAGGAACTCGACATGCTCGAAGCCCACGGCCTGCTCGGCTCACACACCGCGCTCATCCACTCGGTGGGCCTTTCGCCCTCGCAATTGGCCCGCGTCCATCGCACCGGAGCCTCAATCGTCTGGTCCCCGCGCAGCAACTTCGAGCTATACGGAGCCACCGCCAACGTCGCCGCCGCCTTTCGCGAGGGAGTCACCATCTCCCTCGCCCCCGACTGGTCTCCCACCGGCTCAGACAACATGTGGGAAGAAATTCAATATGCCCGCGACGTCTCCAACCATCAACTGAACGGTCTCTTTTCCAACCGCCAGCTGGTCGAGATGGCATCCAGCGTTCCGTCGCAGGTAGCTCACATCGACGACAAAGTCGGCACCATCGCCGCAGGCATGTACGCCGACTTTTTCCTCGTCAAGCCAAGCGCCAACGCGGCCAATCCCGTTGCTAATCCTTACGACACAATCCTCAACGGCAACATCGCCGGCAGCGTCGATCTCGTAGTCATAAATGGCATCCCCGTCTACGGCGACCCGGCAATGCTCAAATCGCTGCATCTCCCGACAGAACCACTACAGGTCTGCGGCACAGAAAAAGCCCTGAACAGCGCAGCCCTGCCTAACGGCCCCTTCGCACAAGTAGAGACCCGCCTGCGCACAAAGATGAAAGCGATGGGAGCTGAGCTTGGCCCACTCGACTCCTGTCCCACACCGTGAAGCGTCTGCAACTAACTCGAACGATCAGGCGGCCTAACCCAAAGCTCTCCATCCTTCACCACCGACTCGTAAATATGCGCCTTCGCCTCCGGATCATGCAGCGCCGCGCCCGTTTTCACGTCAAAAGCCCATCCATGATACGGACAAACCACGCGGCCATCCTCAATCATCCCCTGTCCCAGCGGCCCTTCATCATGAGGACAGACATTGTCCAGCACCGCAATCTCGCCGCCCACGCGCGCCACGCACAACCGCCCACCTGCCATCTCGCAAACTTCCCCTTCGCGAGGCAACTCGCTCTCCAAACAGATTCGAACCAGATCAGGCATCCAAAAGACTCCTCAATTTCCTAAAAACGATTCCACCATAATATCGGCAACGGAACCCGCACGACACCAGCCATACTTCATCGCGATACCATGAAATCACCAGACACGCATGACCTCTTCCAAACCATCACGCTCCCGGCGGTCTCAAACCAAACCGGCCTCCCCGACATCCTCGGCCTTTAAGCAGGCGATGCAGGGCGTCCGCCAGCCCGGCACAACATTCCAAAATGTCTCACTGCGCTGGCTGCTGAGCGCCATCGGCTTCGTTCTATTGGGTGCGATAGCCTGCGCATGGCTCGCGCTCTGCCTGCTCTATTGGCAAGGCAGCTGGCAGCTTCTCTACCACCCCAAAGCTACGATCACCCGAACCCCGGCAAGTGTTGGCCTTCCATTCGAACAAATCCGATTCGCCGCCACCGAAACAGGCGTAACTCAACTCACCGGCTGGTGGATTCCGAATACCGATTCCCGTTACGCCACGCTCTACCTCCACGGCGCCGACGGCAACCTGAGCGACTCAATCGACACGCTGGCCGCCCTGCATCGCAACAATCTCTCCGTATTCGCCTTCGACTATCGAGGCTACGGCCAAAGTCACATCGAAGGAATACCTATCAGACCGAGCGAGAAACAGTTTCGCCAGGACGCAGAATGGGCCCTGACATGGCTCACGCTCATGCGCCACATGCCTCCGCAATCTGTGGTTATCGTCGGCTCAGGCCTCGGCGCAAATCTAGCCGCGGAACTCGCTGCCGACCACAAC
>Ga0206936_1152_pt1 | contig 18001 bp, 13 predicted proteins | sample Alteio_BWOrgHeat_14_FD_152922 | JGI IMG/M metagenome (GOLD analysis project Ga0206936, IMG submission 152922) | Enriched cells from forest soil in Barre Woods Harvard Forest LTER site, Petersham, Massachusetts, United States -... | ecosystem: Environmental > Terrestrial > Soil > Temperate forest >... | reverse complement strand
TTCCGGAACGGCAACTTGTGGTTTTCCTGCAACAGTAAACATCACAAACAATACAATCAATGCTGATAATTACCTCTGGAATTTCGGTAACGGTCAAACTTCAAACGCTACAAATCCATCCGAAACTTATATGTCGGATAGTGCTTTCATTATCACTTTAATATCTTCCACAGCTTTCGGATGTGCTGATACAACCACTGCAACTTTCACGGTTTATCCTCAACCAGTTGCTAATTTCGCCTTTAATCCTGCCATCGGATGTGCTCCCGATCCCGTTAATTTCACAAATCTTACCACCAATGGTGCTGATTATTTCTGGAGCTTTGGCGATTCATCCTATTCCAATCAATCCAACCCATTGCATATCTATAATGTAGCAGGAACGTATTCTGTAAAATTAGTTGTTAATGCAGAAAATGGAGGATGCTCCGATTCTATTTCGATGAATAATATCATCACTGTAAATCCTTCGCCTGAAGCTGGATTTAATTACGCTGCCATCACCAATCCGACTGCAAACGGAGAGATTAATTTCACTAATGCTTCAACCGGCGCAACTTCCTACCAATGGAGTTTTGGAGATGGCAGCAGCGATAATTCAATCAATATCATCCATCAATATGATACCTTCGGATACTATAATGTGATGCTGGTTGCGATGAATAATTATGGCTGCACGGATACATCGCAGAAACTTGTTGATGTACCTTTCTTCGGAGGGTTATTTGTTCCGAATGCCATGACACCATCTTCGGGTCCCGAGGGCGTACGGGTATTTTTACCGAAAGGAAAAGGCTTGCAGGAATATGATTTAAAGATATTCAACCGCTGGGGAACTCAGGTTTTTGAGACTTCCGCTTTGGATGAAAAAGGAAGTCCGACAGAAGGTTGGGATGGAACTTTCAAAGGCGTTCCTTGCCAGCAGGATACTTATGTATGGAAGATTTATGCCTCCTTCAAAGATGGAAATGTTTGGAGAGGAGAGGGCACTAATAATCCAACCACCACCGGAAATATTGCTTTGATAAGGTAAATCATCCTTAAAAAAGACAAAATCAGGGGTAAGTTTACTCCTTTGTCCCCTCAAAAAACTCCTTTGTCTCCACACAAAACCATTTTGTCTCCAAGCAAAGCTCCTTTGCGTCCACACAAAACTCCTTTGTCTCCACACAAAATCATTTTTTGACCTCACAAAACGGTTTTATCTGAACATTTTACTCTTGATTATTTAAGAGTTAAAAAATTCTTTCTATTTTTACGCCCGATGAAAAACAAACAACAACAGAATAAACCGAAACCTCCTGTGAAGGTAAATAAACCTCAGCAAAAGAGGGCAACTGTTCAAAAATCGCCCCCATGGCTGCTATGGGCACTGGTGGCAGGGATAGTGGTGGTTACATTTATATCCTTCTCGCCCGCTCTGAAAAACGATTTTACGAATTGGGACGACGACCATTATGTATCGGATAATCATTTATTGGCAAAACCAACCGGCGATGCGGTGAAATATTTCTTTGGGAACTTTTATTTCAGCAATTATATTCCGCTCACGATGATTTTATATACGATGGAATATCATGCCACCGAGATTGACCCTGCTACCAATCAACCAAAGCCGGAAATTTTTCATACCACTAATTTAGTGCTTCATTGTTTGGATGTGATGATGGTTTTTTGGTTTATATTTTTGCTGAGCGGGAGAAAACTGGAAGTCGCTTCCATTGTTGCGCTCTTTTTCGGCATCCATCCCATGCATGTCGAATCGGTAGCTTGGGTGGCTGAGTTGAAGGATGTTCTGTACACTTTCTTTTTTATGGGAGGATTGATTGCCTATTATAAATACATCAGCAATAAAGAGAAAAAACCGATAATGCTGATACTGCTGACGTTTGTTTTATTTGCTTTATCAGGACTTTCGAAACCAGCGGCAACAACTTTTCCATTGTCATTAATAGTGATTGATTTCTATTGCAGAAGGAAATTTACAGTTTGGGTATGGATGGAGAAAGTTCCATTCTTCATTGGAGCAGTAATTTTTGGCATCCTGACTTATAAAGCGCAGGTAAGCACCGCCATTGCTCCCCTTGAACAATATAATCTTTTAGAACGATTCATGCTCGCATCTTATGCTATGCTCGATTATATTTATAGATTATTTATCCCGACAAACTTAGCAGGATTACATCCATATCCTCATCAGATAAACGGGCATTTGCCAACATTATATTTTATTACCCCTTTCATTGCATTGGGATTATTCATTTTAGTATTATGGTCATTGAAGTTTTCGCGTTTAGTTTTCTTCGGGTTCCTTTTCTTTTTGGCTAATATAATTTTAGTGCTCCAGTTTTTATCCGTTGGCTTAGCGATAACTTCGGATAGATATTCTTATGTTCCATACATTGGATTGTTTTTCATCATCGCAATGGGATATCACAAACTTAGAAATAGCGCGGATAAAAAATTATCGGTCTATAAACCTGTTGCAACTATAGCACTTGCTATCTTTGGTTTTGTATTCTGCATTGCAACTTATGCCAGATGTCAGGTTTGGAAAAATAATGAAACCATGTGGACCGATGTGATTGCTAAGTACCCCGATGATTACCTGGCTTATGATAACCGAGGTGTTTATTATCGAACAATCAAACGTAACGATTTAGCATTGGCAGATTATAACATGGTTGTGAAAAATAACCCAAAGTATGCCTTAGGATTTAATAATCGAGGCAATATTTATTTCGATGCAGGGAAAGATAGTCTTGCTTTGGAAGATTATAACCGAGCATTGGCACTTGATTCAGGTGGGGTAAGAACTTATACTAATCGTGCCTTGATTTATTCCAGAAGAAAACAAAATGAATTGGCAGAAAGAGATTTTGCAAAAGCATATAAACTTGATTCAACATTCGACAAACTTTATTTTAATAGAGGAATATATTACGATTTAACAGATCAGGATGAAAAAGCATTAGTCGATTTCCATAAATACCTTCAAATGAATCCAAAGGATGACGGAATAGTTAACTCCTGTGGTGTAGCACTTCAAAAATTACATAAATATGAGGAATCTATCCCTGAATTTACGAAAGCTATTGCATTAAATCCGAAACAAGGGGCTTATCTTTTGAATCGCTCTATCTCCGAAAATGTTGTTGGTCAGAAAGATAATGCACGAAATGATGCCATAGCAGCTCAAAAGCTCGGGTCAAAAATAGATCCCGCCTATTTAAAAATGATTGGACTATAATAAAATTCAAAAGCCCTTGCAAATATTGCAAAGGCTTTTGATTTACTATAATTTATTGATACTTACCAAACCTTCCGTTTCCGTTTCTCCTTCTTAAATCCACCTGAATCAGGTTTGCTGTATGATGGTCTATCCGAGGATTCCTTTTTAGCATAACTTGGTTTATCAGGATTATAAGGGCGAGTATTTTCTTTCTTGGCATATCCTCCCGATGAACGTTGACCGCCGCCACCTCCTCCTGAATAACTTCTACCACCACCCCCACCACCTGAATATCCTCTACCGCCTCCACCACCTGAATGGCTTCTGCCACCACTTCCAGAACTTCTGCCACCTCCACCAGTACTTCCAGAAATATCAGCCCGAACAGGTCTTCCTTTATAAGTTTCGCCTTTAAAAGATTCCAATATTGAATCAACAGTATCAGGTTCCACATCAATAAAAGAATAAACCCCTTTCACCTCTATTCTGCCTATGGACTTTCCACTTATACTTGTAACACTGCAGAAATATTTCAACATGCTACCTTTCTCGAAACCATCCATTGCACCAAGATTAAGGAAAATAGTAGAACCCTTTCGGAAACTATCACCGCCATCAGTATTTACTCTTCGGCTGCTATCCACATTAATATCAGGGGCATTTCGATAATATTCCAAAAACCTGTTGAACTCAATTGAAGCGAAACGTTTTATCAAATCTTCTCTATCAAGGTCTTTCAGTTCTTCCATAATATTAGGTAGATACTTTTCAATTTCCTTTTCATTCACCTCTACCGATTGAACTTTATTAATCAGATTGAACAACTGCTTCTCACAAACTTCAACACCATCAGGAATCTTCCCAACAGCAAACTTCTTATTAATCTGTCTTTCTATCTGACGAATCTTTCCAGTTTCTTTCATGTTAATGATAGCGATGGACACACCTGACTTACCGGCTCTTGCCGTTCTTCCACTTCGGTGGGTATAACTTTCCAACTCATCAGGCAAATCATAATTGATAACATGGGTGATATTATCAACATCAATTCCTCGCGCCGCCACATCCGTAGCAATTAATAACTGCATAGATTTCTCACGGAAGCGTTTCATCACCTTATCTCGCTGTTGCTGACTTAAATCTCCGTGCAACGCATCAGCATTGTATCCATCTTTAATAAGATTCTCTGCAACTTCCTGAGATTCTATCTTTGTTCTGCAAAAAACTATTCCAAAGATATCAGGATTAAAATCTACTAATCGCTTCAAAGCACGATATTTATCCCGAGCATGAACAACATAATAGATATGTTCAATGTTTTCTGCGCCTGTGTTCTTCGTTCCAACTGTTAATTCAAATGGGTCGGTCATGTAGTTCTTGGAAATCTCACGAACCTCACGTGGCATAGTTGCTGAGAATAACCATACTCGTTTATCTTCCGGAGTATTCGATAAAATGGAATCAATATCCTCACGGAAACCCATGTTCAACATTTCATCTGCCTCATCCAACACTAAAAATCCAACTTCAGTAATATTTATCGCTCTTCTATCAATCAAATCCAACAGACGACCAGGAGTTGCAACAACAATCTGAACTCCTCTTTTAATCTGACTAATCTGAGTTTGAATACTTGCTCCGCCATAAACCGCTACAATCCGAAAATTCTGAAGATACTTGGCATAAGAAATAAGATCATTGGTAATCTGCATGCATAATTCACGTGTTGGTGCAAGTATTAACGCCTGAGTTTTTGAGGAGTTGAAATCAATCATCTGCAACAATGGCAAGCCAAATGCCGCTGTTTTTCCGGTTCCTGTTTGAGCTAACCCAATCAAATCTCTGCTGCCAACCTTTAATAATTCAGGAATAGCTTGTTTTTGGATAGGAGTAGGTGCTTCGAAACCTAATTCAGCGATAGCTTTACTCAACTCATCACCAACTCCTAATTCTTTAAATAAATTCATTTTTCTTTATATAATTATAACTTTAAGGCTGCAAAGATACGCTTAATTAACGGATTTTTTGGATTTATCGCAAGTGGCGGGATATTTAAACTCCAAAATCTCTACCTTTGCCATCGAATGAATTTAAAGGAAACTGATAGTAAAAGGAATATAAACCGCCTCTTATTTGCGATTGGATTACTCCTATTTATATACGTGGTTGTCAGGGCATGCATTCTTTCAATTACCATTGATGAAGCTTACAGTTACCTGTTTTTTGTTCAAAAAGGAGCAAATCATTTTGACCTTGCATCAGCCAATAATCATTTATTAAATAGTTTCCTTGTTAAATATTGCGTCAGGATTTTTGGTTTAAGCGAACTAAGCATTCGGCTGCCAAATGTTCTCGCTCACATCCTGTTTTTGGTTTATTCTGCAAAGCTTTTTAATAAGTTCTCATCCAAAACCCTCACCATTTTCGCTTTTCTCATCATTAACCTGAATCCTTTTGTGCTTGATTTCTTTTCCCTGTCGAGGGGATATGGATTATCATTAGGGCTTATGATGGGCAGTATTTATTTCGGTTATCGGTTCATCCACCAAAAAAGAAATTACACCTTCGCCCTCATTTCCGTGCTTTTTGGATGCGTGGCTTTGTTTGCCAATTTCACTTTGCTGATTTATTTCTTATCCACCACAAGCATTTATTTATTCATAAACTTTTTAAGGTGGAGGGATGATAAGCCAAAAAGCATCCTATCACTCCTCACCCAAACTTTAATTATCGCCTCACCTCTCATCAGCATGATTTTTATCGGACAAAGAATTACAAACATGAATAACGCCGGTGCACTGTGGTGGGGAGGTGATTCAGGATTCTGGCAGGATACAGTATTTTCTCTTATTACTTTAATGACTTATGGAAACCCATTCATGCACTTCCTCCGCAATGGAATCCAAATCGGTGTTGCATTGGTTTTGATAACTTCAGTGGTGATGATTTTCATCCATCTGAGAAAAAATAAACCATCCTGGAAAAGCTTTTATCTTCTATTCATTGCCACCATAATTCTCTTATGTTTCCTTGCCAATTTTGCCCAAGGTTTAATTTTAGGCATCGTTTATCTGACCGAAAGAACGGCAATTTTTTACTACCCCCTTTTCATCATTCTCATGGTTTTTTTGTTCGATTTATTAATCCAGCGAAAGAAAAAACTCTTTACTGGAATCTTCATTGGCTTCTCAATGGTTTTCATTTTTAAATTTCATCCTGAGCATCAATTTTCATTATGTCATCCAATGGAAACAGCAAGCCGATGTTAAAGATATGCTGACTTATCTTGCAGAAAACAATACCGACCCCATCGGTGAAAAAACTCCTAAACAAGTAAGCGTTATGTTGCCAAGAATCCCTTGGATTTTCGACCACGATATTCGTTTTTATAAGCTAATGAATCATTGGGATTGGATAAAAGTTCAATGGACAGAGGATTACGAAAACCTCGAAACCGATTATTTCTTCATCGAAAAGATTGAAATGCATAACCTCAAAGAACATTCCATCGATTATAAAATCATTAAGGAATATCCAACCTCAGAAATGCTTTTGGTGGAGGTGAAGAAACCATAAAACCCCACCGATTTATCATTTTATAAGCTAAAAACACCTTTTTAGACCTTTTTTACCAACGAGCCAAAGGATAGCTCGTGCGAGGTGGTCATTAAACAGTACGAGGTGGTCATCAAATAGCGTGGGGTAATTATCAAACGGCGCGAGGTGGTCATCAAACAGTGCGAGGTAATCACCAAACAGCGTGGGGTAGTCACCAAACAGCGCCGGTTAGTCATCAAACAGCGTGAGGTGGTCATCAAACAGCGTGGGGTGGTCATCAAACAGTGCGAAAAAAATAGATGATTTGAGGCATTTTTATCCTAAAATCAGAATTGAAACTTGATAATTGGCACTTGATAATAGACATTAATCTTTAGTGCCGATGTATCATTTTGGATGTAAACGGGCAAATTCCCATCATCATTAAAAGCCATTTTGATGTGCTTTTGCTTCAAATCCATATAAGTTTGCTCCAAAGGGATGTTTTGATAAGTCGTTATTCCGGTATAAAACATGATGGCAGGGGCTTCAAATTGTTTACAATTAAATAATACATAATCCTCCTTTTTCAAGCTATCGGGGAGTTCCTTGATGAATTTTGTATCCAATCCAACCTGATAACCATAAGTATCTTTATTTTCGGGAGAATCGAGATGATTCTTCTTTATTTTGCTTAAATCGAGATGAATAAAACCGATAAATCCAATTATCAATACAAAAACAGAAGAGGCTATAATTGTGTTTTTTAAAAGTTTTTTGGTTGATAAAATGAAAATCTGGTCAATCATCGAAGCCAAGGCGATGTAAAAAATCGGAGCTACAATCATGCAGAAAGCGGTCATTTTGGTTTTGGCAAATGTATAGAAAACATACACTGCAATCAGACTGAAGAATAAAACGATTCGATTGCCTTTGTCTTTCATCCGGATAAATAATAAGACCAAACCAAGTAACATTACATAAGGCATCACATCGCCATGAAAGTAAATGGTTTTTAATTCGCGGAAATGAAACAGGAAGTCACCGCTTTTGTCTTCCATCACTTGGGTAAAATGCTGAGCGGCATATTTATATTCAAATATACTTTCTGTTGGATATTTGATGAGAATAAATATTTGCCAGGGAATGAAAACAATTATGGAAACCAATAAACTCAACCCGAAATCAAGATAGTTACGCAGCACAATTCTTTTTTCTTTTCGGCTGGTGATTGCTATAAACCAGCCTCCAAAGATTAATAATCCCATAAGCCACTTTACCAAAACTGCGCATCCAACAAATAATCCAATAAGCACTAACCAGCGTCTGTTTTTCGATTTATCATATTCCAGGTAAGCCCAGAAACTGCAGGCAACATAGAAGATAAAAGCAATATCGTTATGGTCGGTTGGGATAAAACCAACGGCAAGTTCATGGATGAAATATCCGAGGGAGAAAAGGAAGGCGGCATAGAATCCTGTCCGTTCATTAACCGAAATCTTTCCCATCCTGTAAATCGGAAAGATTAATAAAGCGAGCATAATGGCACTTGGCAATCGAACCGCAACTTCATTAATGCCAAACAATTTTAAACTGATGGCAATCTGCCAAAGGAACAATGGTTGCTTATGCAGCCAGATAGAATTATGCTGCCATTCCTGATAATTATAATCCAAAACCGGATGGGCATATAACATTGGTTTGAAGGGATTGATGAGCATGTTCTTAGCCACCAAAGCATGAAACTCCTCATCCCAGAAATGAAGAAAATGATCAAGCCCAGCCATATAAACCGACAAAGACAGACAGCCGAGAAACAAAATAAACAATGACAATTTCTTCCTCTCATTGAAGTGAAATAACACAAGACTCGCCGCATATAAAGCGAATCCGATGTATAAAAGAATATCTGACGAAGGCAGGGAAATCATATCATTTTTAGTTAGGCGAAGTTAGGATAAAAATCTATTAGCTTAAAAATAATTACTTTTACGCCCGATGATAAATGGAGTTGATGACGAGAAAATACCTTCCTGGGTTTATGGATTAGTGCTTGTGCTGATATGTTTCATCAGCCGCCTGCCACAGCTCCTAAGCCCGAATCTGTTGCTTGATGGCGATGAGTGCATCCTCGGATTGATGGCAAAACATATTACCGATGGAAGGGAAATCCCGGTCTTCTTCTCTGGTCAGAATTACGGATTCTCTCTCATTGAAAACATTTTCGGAGCCATCGGATTCAAGTTTTTTGGAATTAGTGCTATCACTTTAAGAGTGTCCTTATTATGTATCTGGTGCATTGGAATCCTCTTCTTTTTCCGAACATTCGAATTTGTTTCCGGCAAGTCAAATGCCTTTATGATAACCATCCTGATAATCCTGATTCCGGCATGGGCACTTGGCGCTATGAAGGCGCGAGGAGGGTATATTACTGCATTCACGCTTACCTTTATATTTACTTCTATGATTATAAGATTAAATAATAATATTAAGTTTTTTACCTCCTTGATGATAGGTTTATTAATCGGTCTCATTTATTTATCTCGCCCATTTTGGATTCCCGGATTGATTCCATTCATCTTTTACAGTTTTATTTACAAAAGGAATTTCAAACAGTTGGCAGTGTTGGTTTCAATGGCAATTGTTGTTGTGTTTTATATAAACAAACTTTTCATCATGCCCTCTAATGAATACTGGAAACCGGCTTTGTTCACCAATTTCAATTATTTCGCGATGATAAAGGAGATTCCAAGCCGCATTTATGATAATATCACAGGTTCTTATTGGCTCGACCATAATATAAAGTTGGGAATCTTTACACGGATATCAACACTCATTTGGAGCAATATGATTATTGTTGCCACAATTCTTCAAATCTATCGGATAATCAAGAAGCAATACAACCCTTTATCCCATATTTGCTATGCTTCCATGATTTTAACCTTGGCTTATACTCCTTTATTAAATCAAAATTATGGAGCGAGATATCTTCTGCCTTATAGTTGTTTCCTCGTAATGTGGGCAGGATCAGAAATACTTGATAATATTGAGAAAAAGACTCGTTACGCATTTGTTATCCCGATAATTGGTGTTGCACTTTTCATTTCTACAATTGGTTCGATGATTGAATATAAAAACTTTAACTTTATGCCTCCCATTACCGAGAATAATAAATCCGAGAAAGAACGGATTGATGATTTATTAATCTATCTCCAAAAGAACAATGTCAATAATGTATTTTCTGCAAATCCAATGTTTCAGTGGGAGATAATGTTTTATAGTAAAGAAGAAATAATTGCACGCTGGTTTAATGATACCGACCGTAATCCTATCTATCCAAAAATGGTTGACAAAGCATTTGAAGAAAATAAACCAACAGCAATTGTAGGATATAAAAATGAAATGCTTGGGTTGGATAAAAATCCTTCAACAAAAGAACAAGTTGTTTATTTAAGTGATAGATATTTTGCTTATCTAAATCCAACAAAAGATTTATTGAAGAGTTTGGGTTACTCATTTCAATAATAACAAAAAAGGGAATCATTTCTGAATCCCTTTTAATGTTGTATTAAATTTCAGTTTCTATTTAATCTCTTTTAAAGTGATTGTCCAACCAAGATTCATTTTTACAATGATTGGAAAATCTTTTGAATCCAACAATACTACTTCCCTCATATTTTCGCCTAAGATTCCGTTATTCAGATAAATTGTATTTAACGTCATTGGTTTGCCATTAACAATAGGTGTAATAACAGGAATTGGCATATTAGGAGTATTTCTGATGACCTTCATTGGAGTTTCCTTACCATTTTTTCCATCGAGTTTAAAAATTCCATAACGATTATTTTTAATCTGATTGAATTGGTCGTTACTCAACCAAACGGAAGTTTCTCCATCCAGAGTTAAACTTCCCGGACTAAAATAATTATAGAACGCCATCGCATGTTGCATGTCCTTTTGAGGAATGGTGATGGTGCCTTTAGTATTTACTGGTGCAGTCATTTCCCAATCGAAAATCAATTCGGGAGAAAGTTGTTTTACCGTTACAATAAAATCATACTTTTTATCACCATTAACAACTGCATAAACCATTTTGGTTCCTACTTTAATAAAGTTTTCTCCATCTCGGAATATTTTGTTTCCAGCAAATACTGTGGAAACTGATAAAATAACTGATAACAGCAATACAAGATTTAATCTGATTAAGTTTTTCATTTCTTTAAGTTTATATGGTTATTTAATTTAATATTTTTCAGCTTACTATTCCAAACGGAGATGTAAAGTTAAACAATTATTTTAAATATCTATCTAACCAATCAAAGAAAATCCGTTGCCAGAGGACACTATTTTGTGGTTTTGTTACCCAATGATTCTCATCAGGGAAGCAAAGAAAGCGACTCGGAATATTTTGTAACTGCGCTGCAGTAAAGGCTTCCATACCTTGTTCAACAGGTACACGAAAATCTTTTTCATTGTGAATAATAAGTGTCGGAGCATCCCAATTCTTAACAAAATTTATCGGATTAAACTTGGCATAGCTTTCAGGCATGGGCGTTTTCCAATAAGCGCCACCGATATCATAATCAGGAAACCAGATTTCCTCAGTTGTTCCATACATGCTTTGTAAATCGAACACTCCATCATGAGCAATTAATGCCTTGAATCTTTTGTTATGATGACCCGCTAACCAATAAACAGAATATCCTCCGAAACTTGCGCCTACAGCGCCAAGTTTATCCTTATTTACATACGGCTCTTTCGATACTTCATCAATTGCACTCAATAAATCATTCATTGCCTGTCCTCCCCAATCACCAGATATTTCTTTATTCCATGCCTCACCAAAAGAAGGAAGTCCGCGACGATTGGGCGCAACAATTATATATCCATTAGCAGCCATCAATTGGAAGTTCCAACGATAGGAAAAGAACTGACTCACGGTGCTTTGAGGTCCTCCCTGACAATATAATAAAGCAGGATATTTCTTTGATGCATCAAAATCGGGAGGATAAATAACCCATGTCAGAATATCTTTTCCATCGGTTGCTTTAATCATTCTTTTCTCCACTTTCCCCATCTTTATGGAGCTTAAAACATCTTTATTAGTGTAAGTAATTTGTGTTGATGCTCCTGTTTTAAGATTGATATTATACAATTCCGTCGGCATTGAAATAGACATCATACTCGTAACCATCACATCCTCCTTTCCATTATTAACAATAGAGAAATCAGTATGATCTCCAACATCATGTGTAAGTTGTTTAATTGGAGTTTTCTCTTTTGAATTCAAATCAAGAGAAAAGACTTGGTCAGTTGCATTTATCCCACACAGGAAATAAATCTTTGAGTTGTCAGGACTCCATTCCGCCTTCTCAACGCTATAATCAAAGCCTGTTGTGAGCTCTTTCTTTTCTTTTGTATCGAAATTATAAACATAAATGCGATTCCTATCTGCCTCATATCCATTGGTTTTCATGCTCAGCCACATAATACTTTTCGCATCATTTGAGAATCTGGGATTAACATCATATCCCATCATTCCTTCCGAGATATTTTCAGTACTTCCATTAATAACATTGAATACATAAATATCAGAATTGGTACTTACGGCATAATCTTTACCAACTAATTTCTTACAAGTATAGGCTAATTTCTTCCCGTTGATAAGCCAAGTTATCTGTCCGTCATCACCATCAGGCTTTAAGGGAGAATCGAAACGCTCGCCCTTCATAATATCCATAATACTTCCATCAATGACTTTACCTTCCTTTAAATATGCAATAAAAATATGACTGTAAGTTCCATCAGCCCATGTATCCCAATGACGATACATCAAGTTATCAATTATCCTACCTGTTGCCTTTGGTAAATCGGGATAAATATCTTTAACTGTTTTATCTACCTGAACATCAGCAGTGAACCACAGCATATCCTCATGCTGAGAGAACTCATAATTGGAAATATCATCTTTATAAGTAGTTATTTGTGTCTTATTATTCCCATCAGCATCCATTTTCCAAATCTGATTGCTGCCACTTTTATTGCATAAATAATAGATGTGTTTTCCATCACTGCTCCATTTAGGGTCGGTTTCATTTATTGAATCTCCCGCTATCAACATTCTGTTTGTTCCATCGGTATTTATCCTGTATATATCGGTGTTTCCTTTGTTTTTCTCAAGACTGTAATTGCGGATACAATAAACAATTACGCTTCCATCGGGTGATAATTTAGGACTACTCACTCTTCCGAATTTCCATAATGTTTCGGGAATCATTTTTTGAGCAAAAGATGTGGTTGTTATTAATGAACATATAACCATGAACATTAATAAAGGGATTAATTTTAGGGATTTCATTTTATTATTTATTAAGTATTTCGTTTTGGGCTGTCAAAAGTCCTAAAAATAATCGGATTAGCCAAAAGATTGAGTTTCTTTCTTGTCTTAACAGTTATTTGTTAGTCTTTTTGAGGAATGAACAAATAAAAACAAGCTCCGTCTCGTTATTTTTACAATTCAAAAGCAAAGGTTGATAACCTTTTGGTATAGATTTCGTATAATAAAATATAAAACAAGGATATGAAAGAATTAAATGCAAATTGGATTACGGAGGGCTTGATAGATTTCGAATACAAAAAGTATATTCTATTGGCTTATTTACAGGAGGTAGAGAAGAATTTTAATGATAAGAAACTCTATCCTTTCCTGGCAGATATGTTTAAGAATTATAATACGATGGTGCAATTAAAAGAGAGCAAATCCATTGTGGAGAAGCACTTTCCGAGACGGATTACTAAAATAGATATTGAGGAATTCAAAATTGAATTTGAAAGAATGACTCAGGATGATAATTGTTTGGAAGAGGTGGAGAATATTTTAGACTTCGCTATTCCATTGATGAAAGAACATCTGGCAGAAGGGAAAGAATTGTATGATTTTGTGGAGGATAAACTGAAGATATTTCCTGTAGGAATTATTCCTTTGAACCGAGAGATGGGATACATGTTTCTGACGGGAGCAAAATCAAATGATACTATGGTTTATGAATATCAGATTACCATATTTGAAAACGTAAATGAGCGGTTCAGAGGCATCAGGACGGAGTACGTATCTTCTTACAGGCGCTCGATAACTAATACTTTTGAGAATATTAAACTTGATTTAATTAAGACTTATAAAAAACTCCCCAACCCAAGTACTTATGTTGTGGAAAGCACAATGACTTTCCCAATTCAGGAGACTTTGTTGCCGATAGCAAAGAGGAGTTTGGTGAGGTATCTTCACACAGAGCAGTAAATATTTACTTACTAATGTTTATAGCACACAGATGACACTGATACTACAGAAAAGAACAGATTTTATCTTTTAAAAAATCCGTTTTTGTCCGTAATATCAGTGTCATCTATGTGCTATCATATTAGAGGATATCACTTCCCAGGCTTCTTCAACCAATAAATAACAGGTTTCCAGAGATAGACATCAAATTCTTTTGATGAATCTGATATTGCTTTGAGGTTTATGTTTTGTTTGGAATAGGCGCTGTCGCTATCTGTTTCATCTTTTTCGGAAACTACTATGTGAGGATGAAAAGTATTTATCGGGTCATCGTGATAATAAAAATCTTTCCAGATGGGAAGTGAATACGACTTCGATTCCCAGGTGGCACTTGGCGCCCAGGGACCAATGATGGTGTCGTTCTTTAAATCATAATGAGATAGATAATCATTCATCTCCTGAACTAAATAATGACGGTTGTTATAGGACGTGAAATATAACCGGGCACTGTTTCCTATTGCAAAAACAATAAGATAGAAGAGCACATTGCGAATAAATGTTCCTTTAGTAATGGATACATTTGTTATTTGTTTTGATAGTTCATCAAAAACAAAACCTATCATGAAGCAAGCAGCAAAGATTGTTGGAATCTGGTAGCGTTGCGGAAGATAATGATAACCGAATTTATGCATCTCGAGTATCAACCAAAGAAAAATAAATAACAATGGAGAAGCATTTTCTCTTAATGCTTTGCGTGTATTGCGATAGAGAATTAAAGCGATAAATATAAGCAAGGCAATCTCGGTATAGGTGATATAAAAATATAGTTTATTATCGTGGTTGAGGATATTATAATTGAAGGGAAGCATGGCGAAATAATCTTTCAATGAAAAGGAGAAGCCCGCAACGGAACTTAATTCATCGCCGGTAAATAATTCAAAGGCTTCCTGATTTGGCATATACCAGCATAGCATGTAGATGCCGAAAAACAATGCGGTGAACACTATGGATGCAATGAATTTAAAGAACGCTGCTTTTTTATCATCGTATTTTGACAAAAAGCTGATGATAAACTCTGCACCAAAAACCAAGGGAACTAAAACCGCAAGATAGGCAGTGCTGATTTTGGTATAATACGATAAAGCAATGAACAGGCAGGACAGGAAAATATACAGATATTGTTTCCTGGTGGATAATGCAGTTTGTTTTTGTTTTGAATAAAAGAATAATGCCAGCAAAATAAAATCGCATTGCAGCAATTCTGCCTGTGCGAAGTGTGAATATTGAAACACGTAGAACTGCGAGGCAACAAGCAGGATGGAAAATATCCAGCCCAAATGTTTTTTACTTTTACTGATAACATATATATAGGTGGCGAGTGTTGCCAGCATCACAAAACATCTTGCCACCATCAATTTTGTTCCGAAAAGCAGGAACAAAGGATATATGAGCAGGCTGAAGAGTGGAGTTTTCAGCAGGCAATCGGATTCATTGATGTTCAGATGACCATGATTAATGGCATTGCGGATTTGAGAAAGATACAAGCCCTCATCCGTCCAGGGACCGCGGCTCCAGGAAACACCTTCGGGCGGATCGGCATGGAGAAAGGGAAGCTGAAGCAACAGAAAAATAATTGCCGCAATAAATATCCCCCATCGGTTTAGAAAGTTTTCTATGCTTTTTATCATGGGGCTAAATTAGGGATAATGTTTTAGAAGGCGGAATAAAATTAAATTTCACATAATAATGGTCGAATTTAAAATAGATCACAATTTCTCGTCATTCTTTTCAAATCGAAAATCTTTTAATCCGATTATCCGATTTTTTCTTTGGGCGAGTTCTCCATCACACGCTGGCAAGTTCAGTCCCGCTGCAGCCATTTTTTCTGCCTCATACTTCATCTCTTAAATCAAAATTCAATTCAGGCAGAAAAAAATGTCAACATCGGGCGCAGTCTGCAAGGTTTACTTCTCCGAATTCAAATCCTGCCATCAATCGCCCCACGCACAACTCGGCATAATTCAAATCTCACAGCAATTTCAACGTAAAGTATTGATAATAAGCCCAATAACCCCTAAATACCTCCTTAAAAAATTTGCCATTTATCATCTTGTAACGACCATATTTCATTTTGTAACGACTATTTATCATCTTGTAACACCCATAATTCATCTCGCAACGACAATATATTCTCTCGCACTCTCCATTTTTCATTTCCCACCTCCTATTTATGGTATCGCAACACCCATTTATGGTATTGTACTCTCCATTTATGATAATGTACTAACCATTTATAATATTGTACTAACCAAATACTTCTCGTAACGACCATAAATGGTCTCGCAACCCCACTTTTTTCGATAAAACATTTCCCCATCAACCATACATCTGCCATTTCCTCTCTTCCCTTTTACATTATTTCCCTATCTTTGCACCCATAATCAATTAAACAAAATATGAAATTTGGCATAGTAATATTCCCCGGTTCCAATTGCGACAGAGACATGATTTATACCCTCGAAACAATCATGAAACAAGAAGTTGTGCAACTTTGGCACAAAGACCACGACCTCCGGGATTGCGATTTCATTGTCCTCCCCGGCGGTTTTTCTTTTGGCGATTACCTCCGTTCAGGAGCCATTGCCCGTTTTTCGCCCATCATGCAAAGCGTCATAGATTTCGCAAACAAAGGCGGCTATGTCCTCGGAATCTGCAATGGTTTCCAGATTGCCTGCGAGGCAGGATTGCTTCCCGGCGCATTGTTGGCGAATAAAAATCAGAAGTTCATCTGCGATAACATCCACATCAAATCCGAAACTAAAAACTCGCTGATGACTTCGCTGATAGATAAACACAAAGCCCTTAAAATCCCCATAGCACATGGCGAAGGCTCCTACTATGCCGATGAAAAAACACTGAAACACTTGAACAAAAACGACCAAATCCTCTTCCGCTACTGCGATGAATTTGGCGACATAACCGAAGAATCAAATCCAAACGGAGCAATAGAAAACATTGCCGGAATCTGCAATGAAGCCCGAAATGTTTTTGGCATGATGCCGCACCCTGAGCGCGCCTCCGACATCGAATTAGGCAACACGGACGGGAAAATAATCTTCGAGTCATTAATAAACGCAATGGTAAATTCCACAATCTGATTTTCTATGGAAAAAATAAAAAGAACCTCTGTAAACGACTTGCTTCACGCCACAAATTATGGTATCGAAGTAAATGTAAAAGGATGGGTACGAACAAAAAGAGGAAACAAAAGCATTGCATTCATAGCCGTAAACGATGGCTCAGTAATCCACAATATCCAAGTCGTCGCCGACCTCACAAAGTTTAGCGAGGACACCATGAAACTGATAACCACAGGCTCCTGCATTTCAGTAAATGGCACCTTGGTTCAAAGCCAGGGACAAGGACAAACAGTGGAAATCCAAGCAAATGAAATAGAAGTCTATGGCACTGCTGATGCTGAACTTTATCCGCTTCAAAAGAAAGGACATACCCTTGAGTTTCTGAGAGAAATAGCCCATCTCCGCCCACGAACAAATACATTTGGTGCAGTATTAAGAATCCGTCATGCAATGGCTTATGCGATTCATAAATATTTTAATGATAATGGGTTTTATTATATTCATACTCCTATAATTACAGGCTCTGATGCAGAGGGTGCAGGAGCGATGTTTCGAGTTACAACTCTTGATGCAAAGAATCCTCATAAAACAAAAGAAGGAGAAATAGATTATATTGAAGATTTCTTTGGCAAAGAAACAAACCTCACTGTTTCCGGTCAATTAGAAGCAGAATTAGCTGCTTTGGCTTTATCAAAAGTTTATACTTTCGGTCCGACATTCAGAGCAGAGAACTCAAATACTGCGCGTCATTTAGCAGAGTTTTGGATGATAGAACCCGAAGTTGCCTTCAATGATTTGGTTGATAACATGGATTTG